>Ga0114950_10001281_pt1 | contig 18734 bp, 13 predicted proteins | sample N075metaG_FD_83503 | JGI IMG/M metagenome (GOLD analysis project Ga0114950, IMG submission 83503) | Deep subsurface microbial communities from Kermadec Trench to uncover new lineages of life (NeLLi) - N075 metaG | ecosystem: Environmental > Aquatic > Marine > Ocean trench > Sediment | place... | reverse complement strand
GAACGCGCCTGCAGGCTGGGTAGAGACCCGCAACCGGATCGAGAGCGGCTTCGAGCGCTGGGGACACACGGTCGCGAGACGGCCGTGGCGAGTCATCGTGTTGAGCCTGCTCGCCGTGGCAGTGCTCGCGAGCCCGATTCCGTGGCTCGAAATCGATACTTCGTCGGAGGGATTCCTCGAGCCGGACGATCCGGTGCGGATGGCCTACGACGCCTTCCGTGCCCAGTTCGGTCGCGAGGATGCGGCCATCCTCGCGATCCGCACGAGCGATGTGTTCCGGATCGAATTCCTGGAGCGACTCCGCAGCCTGCACGAAGAGCTCGAGAACGAGCTCCCCCATCTCGATGAGGTCACGAGCCTCGTCAACGTTCGTTACACGCACGGCGAGGGCGACCAACTCTGGGTCGACGACTTCCTTGAGGACTGGCCCGAAGATGCGCAGGATCTGGAGATCCTGCGCGAACGCGCACTGACCCATCCCCTCTACCGGGGCGTCCTGATCTCGGAGGACGCGACGCTCGCTACGGTGATGGTCCGGGTGAGTCCGTTCTCCACGCTCGAGAGCAGCGCGGACGCGCTCGCCGGATTCGACGATGAGACGATTCCGAGCGCGAACGCCCCCACGCCGCGTCGGATCCTGACAGGGGCGGAGAACAGCGAGCTGGTGAGCGCGTTGCAGGAGATCGTCGCCCGCCACTCCGGGCCCGACTTCGAGATTCATGTCGCCGGGCAGCCGGTTCTCACCGACACGGTGATGCGCGGCATGTTCGACGACATGGGCCGCTTCACGATATTGTCGCTCGTGATCATTGCGGGTTTCCTCGCCTTCCTGTTCCGCAGCGCAACGGCCGTCATGCTCGCTCTCACGATTGCATTGCTCTCGATCGTGTGCGGCTTCGGGGTGATGGCGGCCGTCGGCATTCCGATGACCCCTGTCTCGCAGGTCCTGCCGTCGTTCTTGCTGGCGGTCGGTGTCGGAAACTCGGTGCATCTGCTCGCGATCTTCCTGCAGCAGCGCCAGCGTGGCAGCGGGGTCGAGGAAGCGCTCGCCTACGCGCTCGGGCACTCGGGCCTGGCGATCGTGATGACCGGGCTGACGACGGCGGGGAGTCTGCTCTCGTTTCTGAGCGCGACGCTCGCTCTGATCGCCGATTTCGGGATCAGCGCGCCTGTGGGTGTGATGCTGTCGCTCGTGCTTTCGCTGGTGCTGCTTCCCGCGCTGATCGCGGTGACGCCGATGCGGGTGAGACCGGCTCGAAATTCAGCGCTGCGGCGCTTGCCCGTTGCTTGTGGTGCACTGGGCGTGCGTCATCCCCTGACGGTGACCCTGACCTGGACTGCGTTATTCGCCGTATCTCTCGTCTTCGCTTTGCAGGTTCGGATCTCGAACTACGCGCTCGACTGGTTTGATCCCGACGTCCCGTTCCGTGTCGCGACCGAGCTCATCGACCGCGAACTCGGCGGGGCCAGCTCGATCGAGATCGTGATCGACTCCGGGCGGGAAAACGGGCTCTACGAGCCGGAACTCCTCCGGCGTATCGATGCTCTGCAGCACCACGTCGAGGGCCATCCCTTCGGGACCGGCCACGTGAAGCGGGCCACCGTCTCCATCGTCGAGGTCGTCAAGGAGATCCATCAGGCCCTCAACGGTAATGAGCCGGGTTCGTATGTGATTCCCGATGACCGACGATTGATTTCTCAGGAGTTGCTGTTGTTCGAGAATTCGGGAACCGATGACCTCGAAGACATCGTCGATTCGCAGTTTCGGATCGGGCGCGTGAGCTTGCCCATTCCGTTCACGGACTCCATTCTCAGTGTCCCGATCCTCGAGGAATTCGAGCGGGATCTCCCGAAGATTCTCGGTGACCAGGCAAGCCTGTATATCACCGGTCAGTTCAGTATCGGAGCGAAGACGGTTTCGGCAACGGTCAATAGCATGGCGCGCACCTACGCCGTGGCGTTCACCGTGATCACCCCCTTCATGATGCTCCTGCTGGGTAGCGTCCGGACGGGCTTGCTCAGCATGGCCCCCGCGATCGGGGCGATCCTGGTCTCCCTGGGCGTGATGGGAGTCTTCGATATGCCCCTCGACGGTTTCACCCTGCTCGTCGGTAGCATCGCGCTCGGGCTCGCGGTCGACGATACGATCCACTTCATGCACAACTACGCTCGTGCCCGCGCTCGGGGCCAGGACGTCGAGTCCGCGGTGCGCACCACGCTCGAATCCACTGGGCAAGCCCTCCTCTTCACGTCCCTGGTACTGATCGCTGGCTTTCTCGCCTACACCCAGGCGACGCTCAACCTGCTGATCAATTTCGGGATACTCACGGCGCTCGCCATCGGAATCGCTTTCGCCGCCAACGTGACGCTGGCTCCGGCGCTCGTCACGTTGGTCGCGAGGCTTCGCCAAGACGACGAATCTCCGCAGCCGGTGGTTCCGAAATCGCTTCCCGGGCGGTCGCCGCCGTGCGGATAGGCGCTCGAGGTCGAGGCTCGACGCACGTCCGACGGCTGGCGAATCCAATTGCTTCACCTCGATGAACGGATCCTGGCAGAGAGCCTATAGAAGCGGCTCAATCGGGATGGTGCGGGAAAGGATCCCGCCAGCCAGTAGGCGGTCGATCGAGCGAAATCCATCGAGTCGCATTCGACGAGGCGGTTCGGGAAGCAGCGATCGGGCGCTTGCGACTGTGAGATCGACGAATTCGAAGCGCTCTCATGACATCATGCGAGCATGAAGAGTGCGGGCTATAGCTTCTCTGCGGCCCCGATGAAGTGCTCGCCGATCTCTTCGACCAGAGCGAAGAGATCCTCGGCGCTCTTCAAGACCCGGTCGCCCTTCATCGGTGGCAGTACGATCTGGTCGATGCCGGCGTCGCGATAATGGGAAAGATCTTCGGGCTCGATCTCGAAATTGACCGCCATCAGGGTCGATCGAAAACCGTCCATGCTGAGCCCGGCCTCGAGTCGTTGAGTCCGCAGGCTCGCGAGCTTCTCCCCCGCTTCTTCGGCGGAGAGATTGATCGCGACCCAGCCGTCTCCGAGTCGTGCCGCCCGGCGAATGGCGGGGACGGAGGTGCCGCCGACCAGGATCGGAGGATGCGGCGTCTGCACGGGCCGTGGGTGCTGGGTGCAGGGGGGCAATTCGTAGAAGCGTCCCGAAAATTCCGCGATGTCCCGGGTCCAGAGACGTTTCAGGATTTCGATGTACTCGTCGCAACGCGCGCCGCGATCTTCGAAGGGGACATCGACGGCCTGGAATTCTTCGCGCAGCCAACCGACCCCGATTCCGAAGTCGAGGCGCCCGCCGGAAAGTACATCCAGGGTCGACGTTTCTTTGGCGGTGTAGACGGGATTTCGCTGTGGCAGCAGGAAGACGCCCGTACCGAGTCGGATCCGCTCGGTCTTGGCGGCGATGAAGGAGAGCAGGTTGAGGGGCTCCATCATCGCGGTATCCGCTTGCATGGGGGGACGCCCACCGGCGGCGTAGGGGTAGGTGGGCGCGTAGTCCTCGAAGAACACGACGTGTTCCGATGCCCAGAGCGATGCAAAGCCCGCGGCTTCCGCGGTCTGGACATAACGCTCGACGATCTCTGGCGGGCCGCCGGTGCTGATCAGGCCGATGTCCATGTTCGGGCTCTCCGTCGGCGCTGCATTCGCCGTTGGATCGGGTTGGCTGCGAAGGGTTCGATGACGACGCGTCGAGTGTCGATCGACCCGGATCGTGGGTCGCTCCCCGGTCATGCGGGGCCGATCATAGCGGTCGCGCCGTAGCGGACCAGCCCATCATGAAAGTCGATCGAGCGGTAGGCGGAAGCGGGGCGATCTCGCCGCCGAAGCGAATTTCTCCAGGTTTGCGCCGCGCGAGAAGACACTATCGTTGGAATCGAACCTTGAACGTCGGGGGCCAGGATTCCTCGCCGATTCGCGATGGAGTCAAGAAATGGAAATCGGAGTCGGTCTGCCGACAAATTTGCGCGGAACGAACAAGGACCTGGTTCTCGAGTGGGCACGGCGTGCGGAGGCGGCGGGCTTCGCGTCGCTCTGCATGGGCGAGCGGCTGACCTACGCCGGATATGATTGGGTCTTGTCGCTGACTGCTGCGGCCGCCGTGACCTCGCGAATCCGACTGCTCGCCAACGTCATCATTCTTCCGATCCATCCCGTGGGCGTCGTAGCGAAGCAGAGCCTGAGCCTGGATGATTTTTCGGGGGGTCGTTTGAGTCTCGGCGTGGGTCTGGGAACGCCGCTCGACGATTACGATGTTGCACCCTCCCCGAGAGAGGGGAGGGGCGCGCGTTTCGAAGAGAGCATGCGCACGCTTCGGGAACTCTGGAAAGGCGAATCGCTGCTCGAGGGGGTGCGTGCGATCGGACCGCCACCGGTTCGCGAGGGCGGCCCTGAGTTGCTGCTTGGCGCAAACGGAATGAAGTCGCTTCGCCGAGCGGGGCAGTTTACGGACGGTGCAGTGACGTGGAGCTTCAGTGCGGACCCGCGCGAGGCGCGCGCCATGTTCGATGTCGTGGAGCAATCCTGGCGTGACTTTGATCGCAAGGGCTCGCCGCGGCTGGTCTGCGGCTGCTACTACTCGTCCGGCCCGACCGCCGAGCAGGATCTGGCCGCCTATTTCAGGGACTACTATCCGAACGTCCTTCCCGGGCAGGTCGAGGACCTGCTGGCCGCCGTCCGCACGGTGACGCCCGAGGCGATACGCACGGTGGTCCGCGAGTTCGAGGAGATCGGCTGCGATGAGTTCATCTTCGTCCCGGTCAAGCCGGACCTCGCGCATCTGGACGGATTGGCGGAGATCGTCGGCTGAGGATCCGGGCTGCTCGCTCCCCTACAGCACTCGACCCCGTTCTGGACAGGCGGGCGAGGCGGGGAGCCGAGGGTTCCGGGTCGTTCGAAATCTGGTCAACAGGCCGAGTCCCAGGCCGAGCAGCAGGGCAGTTCCCGGCTCCGGGATGGGGACGGTCGCCGCGCCCGCCGCGCCGAGTCCGGGAAAGATCGTATAGGACGTGCCGGTCGCCGACGTGATGGCACCGCCTTCGAGCACGACCGCATCCGCCATCAGATCGCTGCCGATCGAGAGCGTCGTCAGCCCAGCCGCGATCAGGCGGAAGGTCACTCGCGCGTGGATATCTCCATTCCCCGTGAGCCCGCCGCCGATTCCGGGATCCAGTGATCCGTCCCCGCTGATCGGAACGAGGCTGATACCTTGGAAGATCTCCACTCTGTGCGTCGTAGCTTCTCGGATGATCTCAGCCATCTTTTCTGGATAGATCGAAAAGTCGAGTTGAGTCACGTTATTCGTGAATCCCGCGGCCGGCGTTCCGTTCGGCATGAGCAATTCGTTCAGGAACGTCGTTGCGGTCTCCAGCTTCACGAACTCGACCACGTGGTGATCGTAACCGTAGACCGAGACGCCCACCCCGTAGATCGGTTCACGCGTGTGAGTGAGCCCGAGATCGAGTGTGACGGTGTCTCCAATTGCGAGGCCCGAACTCCCGGCACTGGAGTCAACGCCCAGAATCGAGACCGTCACGGCGGCGGCGCGATCAGCCGTCGTGATCAGGGCCAGCGCACAGACGGCCAGCAGCGTGACACGATGGAACAAGGGGGTCAGAGGAGGGGGGCGGCGCATCGGAGTCTCCTTCGAGTTCCGCATTGGCGCCGTCTCTCCGAGTCGGTCGGATGCGCGTTATGCGGCAAGGCCGACCCCTCCCAGATGACACGCTAAGTCTAGCCTGCACTCTGCACGGGCGCCGGACTGCGAACGCCCAACCCACCGAAAGGCTGGGGCCTTCCCCCTGCGATCTGCTGGACGGATTGTGACATCCGTCTGTCTTGGCCACTGATCGAGTCGTTCGAGAAACGGCAGAAGCGATCCGAGGAGGGAGATCGAGTTGGGTGGGTCGGGCACGCATTCGCACCCGCGGCCGATACACACGCCCGCGTGTCAGGGCCGACCAGCTCGTGGGTCCGTCAGAGCCCTCATGACGTCGTAGTCGTTCGGCATCGGAATTACGCCGTATTCCTGCGTCCAGTCGTCGTAGAGGCGCTTCATCGTGGTAAGTCGCTCGGGTTCGGAACTCGCGAGATCGTTCTGCTCACCCGGATCCTTTCGGAGATCGAAAAGCCGCCATTGGCCATCTCCGGTGGGCGGGCCGTTATGAACGATCTTGTAATCGCCGAGAAAGAGCGCGCCGTTCTTCATCAACTGATAGGCGACGGGTTCGTCGGGACCGTAGACGCGATCGACTTCACCGAGTAGCAGCGGCATGAGGCTTCGTCCGTCGAGTGGGTGGAGTGTGCTGACGGCGGCCGCTGATTCGGGAAGTTTTGCGCCTGCAGGTTCCAGGGCGTCCGCAGCGTCCAAAGCGCCCGCAGCGTCCAAAAGGGTCGCGGCGATGTCCGTCGCGAATCCAAATGCGCCGGTCTGCCAGCCGCCCGCGACCTCTCGCGGGTAGGAGACGATCAGTGGAACACGCAGACCCCCTTCGGCGGCCGTACCTTTATGATCGCGTAGCGATGCGGCGCCGGCCGTTGCCCAGCCGAGTCCGTAGGATGGAAACGAGCCGGGACCCCCGAGTTCTTCGGCCGCGCGCCGAGGGTATTGTTCGGCGTACCAGTCCGACGCCCCGGGAAATCGGTCCGGCTCGGACGGGTCCGGGCCGTTATCCGACACGAAAATGACGAGCGTATCGTCGAGTCGATTCTGGCGGCGGAGCATTTCGAGAACGCGCCCCGTCTCGTGATCGAGGTTCGCGACCATCGCGCTGTGTGCCGCCATGCGGTGAGCTTCGATCTCTCGCTCTTCGGCCGAGAGGGAATTCCATGAGGGATAGCCATCGGGGTCGCGAGGGAGTGGGATTGGATCGGCGAGGCCTGACTCCGAGCTGCGGGCATGGCGTGCCGCACGCAGGGCCTCCCAGCCCTCACGGTATTTTTCCGCTCGCCCCTCGAGCCAGTGAGCCGGCGCATGGTGGGGCCAGTGGACGCCCTGGAAGGAGAGCACGGAGAAAAAGGGGCGATCCCTGGAAGCCTGGCTTCCAAGAAAAGCCAGCAGGTGATCGGTGTACCAGCTGTCGGCGAAGACGCCGTCCGGCCGAGGGGTGAGTTCGCCGTCGCGAGAGAACGCCATTGTGGGAAGTCGGGGCGAGGGTCCGCGCGCACTCCACGCGTCCGCGGCGCCACCGAGCAGGGCGAGTGAGACTCCGAAGCCCCGGTCGTGAGGGCGCTGGCCGGCTTTGGTCCCGAGATGCCATTTTCCGGAGAACGAGGTGACGTAGCCGTCGGCTGAGAGGATCTCTGCGACCGTGGCGACGCGCCGATTCAGGTAGCCCTCGTACCCCGGCTGCCCCTGTTGTGCCTCGGTCAGAAACTCGCCCATATTGCCGAGGCCATTGCGATGGTTGTCCACACCGGTCATCAGCATCGAGCGGGTGGGCGAGCAGGTCGCGGCGACATGAAAATTCGTAAGGAAGACTCCGCTTCGCGCGAGGGCATCGATATGCGGTGTCTCGACCTCGCTGCCTGTGAGACCGAGTTCGGAATAGCCGAGATCGTCGGCGATCACGAGCAGGAGATTCGGGCGTCTGACCGCGACCGGCGACGGTTCTGCCGCCTCGTGTTGATCGCATGCCCCCGTGAAGAGCAGGACGAGACCGAGCACTATTCGTTTCAACACGATTCGGTTCTCCTTGCGCGCCGGATCCCACTCCGTGGATGGGTTCGGCACATGACACCGGGATTGTATCGAGTCCCGAACCGCGCGGATTCCCGCGCACTTCGCCGCCCGCTACGGGCTGCTTTCGAACCCACGCGGGGAGTGCGGATGGAAGCAAGGAGGGGTCGTGGTGGGTCGTAGAGTCGCAACAGAAGTAGGGATTCCGCATTGGGGTATCATTCCGCGAACGTCATGGCTCGGAGTTCGGAATGCAATTGACCCGGTGGGTACTCCTCGTCTTGGTTCAGCTCGCTCTCTCCGTTCAAATCGCCTCGGCGGCGGGGGGCGGCGGCGGCGGGGATCTCGGGGCGGGGTCCGGTCGGGGTCCGGATCTCAATGAGGTCTTTCGCGAGGGGGTCGAACTGCTCGCCGAGGGCGACTGCAAGAGGGCCGAGCGAAAATTCCGGACCGTCGTCAAGGCCGTCGCGCGGAACCCCGAAGCCAACTATCTGCGCGGGGCGGCGCTGCAATGCCAGGGCAAGCACAAGGCCGCGGCCCGCTATTTCAAGAAGGCGGCGCGCTACGACGAAAAGATGTACGCGGCCTACGAAAAGCTGGGCATCTCGTATCTCGCCCTCGGCAAACAGGAGGACGCGGAAACCCAGCTGGAACGACTCGAGACCCTCGAGCGGGGGTGCGACGCGAAGTGCCCGGTGAAGCTTCGTGAGGCGCGTTCAAAGCTTGCTCGCGCGATCGCGGGTCCCGACGAGACCGAAAGCGACGAAACGGGGGACGAGGCGGGCACGGACGGCGAGCACAGCCTGCTCTTCGATTCGGTGGCGGATCCGCAAACCGCGTACCTGGGCGCGGTTCAGCTGATCAACTCCGGACGGTTCGAAGAAGCGATCGAAGAGCTTCGCCGGCTGACGGGCGCGATTGGACCCCATGCGGACGTGCTGAACTATCTCGGTTACGCACACCGAAGGCTCGGCCTCTTCGACCCTGCACTGGCCTACTACGAGCAGGCACTTGCCATCGACCCGCTGCATCGCGGTGCCAATGAATACCTGGGCGAGATGTGGGCCGAGTTGGGCCGCTTCGGAGAAGCCCGTCGGCGACTGGCCGTGTTGGATGAGGCCTGCCCCTTTGGATGTGCCGAATACGAGGATCTGAAGAGAGTCATCGAGTTGCGCGTTGTGGCGGCTCGGTAGACTCGCTGCGGTCGCATTCATCCTGCTCTGGGGCCTTGGGGGTAGGAGCGGCGAGGAGTCGTCTGCACGGGTCGAGCGGCCGTCGATTGCCGAACTCCGCTGGATCGGTCCGAATGCGGATGCCGTCGCATCGCTCACGCGGGTGCCCGCCGAATGCCTGGTCGTGCCTTCCGAACCCGAGCGCGCCCGACTGACTCGGCTGGGGCGAGTCGCTTTTCGCTCGCCCGTCTTGTTGGGGGGACTGGCGGGGCGCGTGGGGATGAGCTGTGACAGCTGCCATCGGAATGGTCACGACAATCCGGTCTTCTATTTTGCCGGCGTTTCGGGCGATCCGGGAACCGCGGATGTGACCGGCGCCGTCTTCAGCAGACATCGTGACGACGGGCGAAAAAACCCCGTGCCGATCCCGAGCCTGCTGGATGCGGGGGCGTCACCTCCCTTCGGGAGCGTATTGCCCGCGCCAGATTTGCGAACATTTCTACATGCCGCCATCGTCGAGGAGTTTCAGGGGGTGCCGCCTCCGCAATCGGTGGTCGATGGCTTGATCGAGTACGTCTCGGGACTTCAGTCGCGTGCCTGTCCGAAGCCGCGTGAAGAACCGGTCAGTTTCGCTTCCGACGCCACGGCACTACTCGGGACTTTCGATGTCGTGCTCGAATCGCTCGCGCGCGCCGATCGTCGCGGCGGTGAATTCGCGCTGCTCTCGCTGCGAGCGGCGCTCGAGCGGGTCTATCGACGATTTCCGAAGCAGGTTGCGGCCCGCGAAGATCTGCTGCGCCGGAGCAGGGCGCTCTCCCCCATGCGGGCTCGAATCCAGGAGAACGACCTTTCGCAGACGATCGCACTGCTCACGGCTGAACGGACCCGGCTCGAAGTCGTGCTTCGAGAGCTTGGGAAACAGACCGCAGACTCGTTCTATCAAGCGGATATTCTGCGACGAGCACTCGAGGCGGATTCGTAGCCGCTTGCCGATCCGCCGTTGCCATCGAGCGGACCGGGGTGCTGCGACGCGGCTTCAGGCGCTATGCATCCCGGCATGCCGACCTCGCCGACCTCGCCGAATGACCGACGACTGGGACTGAGCTGGGCGGTGTTGTCGGCGGTCGGGGGCGCGCTGATGGTGATTCCCTGGAAGCTCGCGAACGAAATTGGCAATCCCGAACACAGCGTGCTGCTGCTACTGGGAGTGGCGGCGGTCGCGAATAGTGCGCTCGTCATCGGTCAACGTTTGTCGTCGGGCCGGGCGGGCTTTCGGGTCGGTCGCACGGAGCTTGGGGTGGCCGCGCTGCTGGCGGTGTTCACGCTGCTGGGCAACCTGGCGAGTGCTCTGGCGATCCAGGAGCTCTCGCCAGCCCTGCTGAATGTGCTGCTGCGCTCGGATATCCTCTTCGTCGCCCTTCTCGGATGGCTGTTACTCGGCGAACGCGTCGAACGTCGATTCTGGCTCGGTGCGATCATCGCGGGGATTGGACTCGTCGTCTTGCAGGGGCCGATGGGCGACGCCGGGTTTCTCGGGCTCTTCGGCGGAGGCTCGGGAATCGCCGTGGTCGCGGGGGCCTGTTTCAGTGGCCTGGCGATCGTGACACGTCGTTTCATCCATCGCATCGACCCGGTGGCGGTCAATGCCATTCGTCTGTGGCTGGCCGTTGCCCTCTGGCTTCCGTTCTACGGCATCCCGAACTTCTCCGAGATTCCGCGCGAGCAGATCCTGTACGCAACGCTCGCTGCGATCGCCGGCCCTTTCCTCGGACGGATCGCTCTGATGATTTCGGCCCGTTACGTCGAAGCACGCGTCACGACATTGGCCACGCTGACGACGCCCGGCCTGACCCTCGTGCTCGCCTTCGTTCTGCTTTCGGATTGGCCCGAGTATTACGAGCTCCTGGGCGGTGCCATCATGATTGGGGGCATTTCGATCCCCTTGCTGCGTTTCCGCCGCGCGCCCGCCTCGAAGGCCTGATGCGGCATGTTCGGCGGGCTCGTCATCCGCTCGATTTCTCGGCGCCACGTGCGCACTCGAGAGGCCACGCCGGGAGCGCTCCGGCGAGAAGCCCAGGAGGAAGATCAACGCGTCTCGGACGAGGGTTGACTATCGTTGCGGGCGGGGCTGAGCCCACGTCAATGAGGGCGAAAATTCGATGGCCAACGAAATTTCCAAAGGCAGGGTCGGCGTGCTGTGTCCAGCGGGCCCCGATGATGTTGCCCCCGCGATCTTTGCGCGGAAGGCCGAGGCGCTTGGATTCGAATCGATCTGGGTCGGGGAACATCCGGCGGTGCCGCGTGAGATCGGTGGGACCTACGAACAACTCGTCGACGGCCAGGTTCCCCATTTCTATACGAATATTGCGGATCCCTGGATGACCTTGGCGCATATCGCGGGGGCGACGACGCGCATTCGTCTGGGAACGGCCGTAGGGCTGATCACTCTCCGTCACCCGCTTCTGCTCGCGAAGATCCTGGCGACGCTCGATCGCCAATCGGCCGGAAGGCTCACGGTCGGAGCGGGTGCGGGCTGGCTGATCGAGGAACTCGATCTGTTCGACGTCGAATTCAGCTCACGATTCGAACGGCTGCAGGAGATCGTCGAGGCCATGCGGCGAGTGTGGACGGAAGACGAGCCCGAATTCCACGGTGAGCACGTCGATTTTCCACCGATCCTGTCGCGTTACCATCCCGTTCAGTCGCCGATCCCTGTCCTGTGCGGAGTCCACGGGCCGCGCGGGATGCGGATGGCAGCGAAATGGGCCGATGGTTGGTTGCCTGTTTCGAGCGGACCGGAGAAGCTCGCGGAAGATCTGGCGCGTCTGGCCGAGTTTTGTGACGCGGAGGGCCGCGACCCGGCCGGGCTGGACATCACGATCATGGCAGGCGTCGACGAGGAGACGCCGGCGGACATGGTTTCAAGTCTCTTCGAGGCGGGGGCGACCCGCGTCCTGTTGGCGATTGGAACGGTGACAACGGCCCGCACCGTTCTCGAGGGGAGTCGCGCGGATCACCCGTTGGCAGGGGGGCGCTTCGAATCGACCCTCGAGGAGGCCGCCTCTCGTTTCTTGTTCTGAGAGCTGCTCCCAGAACTCCTCGGGTCGCGATGCAGGCGCATTTCCCGCGTCACGCGATACCGTTTCGGCATGGCCGAAACACGCTCCGCCGAGATCCGTCGTTCTCTCGATCATCCCGTTCTCGACAGCGACGGGCATTTCGTCGAGGTCTGGCCGCTCGCCCACACCGAAATCATCGACTACATCGAGGAGGAAGCGGGACGCGAGCTTCGAGATCGGTTCCTCGAGGGCCAGGCACAGCCCTTCGATACCTCGTCCGCTCTTCGTACGGTGGCGGGTGATCCCGACCGATGGCAATCGATGCCTTCGTGGTGGGGTTGGCCGACCGAGAACACACTGGATCGAGCGACTTCGTATCTGCCGAAGCTTCTTCACGATCGACTCGACGAGTTCGGAATCGATCTGACGATCCTCTATCCGTCGATGAGTCTTGCGTTTCTCGATCTCGCGGACGCAGAACTCGCCCCGGTTGTTTGTCGCGCCGCCAACCGAATGCACGCTCGTCTCTTCGAGCCGTATCGGGATCGCATCGCGGTCGGTGCGCTGATTCCGATGAATACGCCGCAGGGCGCGATCGAAACGCTCGATCATGCGGTGGGACTCGGGCTCAAGGCCGGCGCCATTTCGGGCTATGTGCGTCGACCCATCGCAAAAATCGAGCGGGAGCACGGTCTGCTCGATCCGCCGGTCGAGCGCTACGACCTCTACGGGATGGATTCAGTCTACGACTACGACCCGTTCTGGAGTCGCTGCTGCGAACTGCATTTCGCGCCGATCTCGCATAGCAGCGTCCAGTTTCATCACATCGCGCGGTCGCCTTCGAACTACGTCTACAATCATGTCGGCGGGCTCGGGCGGGGGCATGAAGCGCTCTGTAAAGCCCTCTTCCTGGGCGGAGTGACGAATCGATTTCCCGCGTTACGCATGGGGTTTCTCGAGGGGGGGGTCGCCTGGGCGTGTAGCCTCTACGCGGATTTGATCGGTCACTGGGAGAAACGCAATGCCCGGATGATCGGCCGTCTCGATCCCGACCGGTTGGATGTCGACGCGCTCATGGAACTCTTCGCGGAGCATGCGGGCGCCGAAGTGGTGGCGGAGCGAGACCGGATTCGGGCCCATTTCGCACAGCCAGCTGCTCGGCCCGAGCGGCTCGATGAATTCGATGAGGTCGGGCTCTCGCGGGCCGAGGATATTCGCGATCGGTTCATCCCGAATTTCTATTTTGGCTGCGAAGCCGACGATCCATTGGTGGCTTGGGCCTTCTCGGCGGAGGTGAATCCCCTGGGCGCGCGAATGCGGGCCATGCTCGGCTCGGATATCTCACATTGGGACGTCGTCGACATGACTGACCCGGTCGCCGAGGCCTACGGGGCCGTCGAAAAGGGCACACTCACGGAGGGTGACTTTCGCGAGTTCGCGTTCGAAAATGCGGTTCGGCTCCACGGGGGAATGAATCCCGAATTTTTCGATGGGACGCTGATCGAGACGGCGGCGGCGGCGGTGCTGGCCAAGGATTCATGCGAATGAGCTATGCTAGGTGCCCGTCGGTTGAACGGCCCTGGGTGAGGCCGCTGCGTAGTGTGCTCTTCGTGCCGGGCTCGGATCAGCGGGCCGTTTCCGCGTCGCCTTCTACGGGCGCCGATGCGGTCGTGTTCGACATGGAGGAACCCGAGACGCCCATGACGGAGGCCGTTCGTGAACGCGCGCATCGGATCGTGGGGTCTTTTCTCGCGTCTCGAGCGGAGGTCGCGGATCGAGCGGAGGGTGAGCCCTGTTGGTTCGTTCGGGTGCGAACGGCTGCGTCCGGGATGGCCTTTCGGGACCTGCGTGCCGTTCTTGCGCCGTCGCTCAGGGGGATCCTGATTCCCAAGATCCGTGGTCCCGAGGATGTGGTGGCATTGGATGCGTTGCTCCTCGCCGCAGAGGTCGAGTCCGGGGTGCCGCGGGACTCGATCCTGCTCTATCCGATTCTGGAGACCGCCGACGGGCTTCGACTGAGCTACGAAATCGCGATGGCGTCGAAGCGTGTGGCGTATATGGGCGGGGCGATCTCGCGCTTCGGCGATATTCATCAGGCGCTTGGCTACCGCTGGACGCCGGAGGGGAAAGAGACACTCTTCTTGCGTTCGAAGGTGCTTCTGGACGCCAAGGCAGCGGGTATCCGGTATCCGATCAGCGGCATGTGGGGGGGCGTGAGTGATGACCTTTCCGGCTTGCGCAGTTTTGCGAGCGAACTCCGCGAGCTCGGCTATTACGGAATGATGCTCGGCAATCCGGATCATGTTCCGCTCGTCCACGAGCTCTTCACTCCGAGTCGTGAAGAGGTGGCCTACTGGGCTGATCTCGTCCGACTCGGCGACGAGGGCGCGCGCACGGGCCAGGGACCCATCCTCTACGGGGATCCGAATCAGGGCGAGGGGCATGTCGTTCATCTCGCCCACGTCGAGTCTGCGCGACTGAATCTCGAATGGGCGCGGGCGCTCGAGATCGAGCCCTGATGTCCGAGGTCATCCTCATCAACCTGACGGGTCCCGATCGCCGCGGCATCACACGGGACGTGAGTGCGATCCTCGCCCAGCATGACGTACGCGTCCTCGATATTGGGCAGGCCGTCATTCACGACACGCTCACGCTCGGCATCCTCGTGGAACTTCCCGCCGAGTCCGAATCGCATCCGGTCCTGAAGGACGTGCTCTTCAAGGCCCACGAATTGGATCTCCAGGCGCGCTTCACGCCGGTGGGACTCGAGGACTACGAACGCTGGGTCTCCGCCCAGGGGCAACCGCGGCATATCATGACCCTGATTGCGAATCGGCTGACCGGCCGACATCTGGCGGGCCTCGGCGACATCGCGACACGACACGGCCTCAATATCGACAACATCACACGGCTCTCGGGTCGCGTATCGCTCGCGACGGAGAACGAGGAAAGTCGCTCGTGTGTGGAACTCTCCCTGCGTGGGACACCGGACGACGCGTCGGCACTTCGAGGGGATCTGCTGGCGCTGGCGCAGGAACTCGAGGTCGACATTGCCTTTCAGGTCGACGATGTCTACCGGCGCAATCGCCGACTGGTCGCATTCGACATGGATTCGACGCTGATCCAGACCGAAGTGATCGACGAGTTGGCGGCCGAGGCTGGCGTCGGCGACCAGGTGTCCGCGATTACGGAAGCGGCCATGAATGGTGAACTCGATTTCAGCGAGAGTCTCGAACGGCGCGTCGCGCTCCTCGAGGGGCTCGATGTGAGTGTGCTCGAAGTGGTCGCCGAACGACTTCCAATCACGCCGGGTGCGGATCGGCTGATCCGAACCCTGCGCTCCCTGGACTACCGGACGGTGATCCTCTCGGGTGGCTTCACTTTCTTCGGGAAATGGCTCCAGAAGCGTCTGGGGATCGACTACGTCTTCGCAAACGAACTCGAGATCGTCGATGGCAGGCTGACCGGGAAACTCGTCGGCGAGATCGTCGACGGCGCTCGCAAGGCGACGCTGCTGCGCGAGCTGGCGGAGCGCGAAAATCTGCGGCTCGAGCAGACGATCGCGGTCGGGGACGGCGCGAATGATCTGCCGATGCTCGACGCCGCGGGGCTGGGCATCGCCTTTCACGCCAAGCCCAAGGTTCGCGCCTCGGCCGAGCAGGTGATTTCGAATCTCGGTCTCGACGGGATCCTCTACCTGATCGGGATGAGTGATCGGGAAGTCCAGCAGGCCTGAGGCCATCGGAAGGGTGATCGCTGGGATGGGCCTTGCCGGATCCGCGGGCTGACCAGGACGGTCGATACGGATGCGCCCGGACACGGAACCTGCGAGGATGGGCCAGCCATGCCGCAGCCGTCCCGATCTCATGCTCGTCCGCGATCGCTCCAGGCGGGTGGACTCCGCCAGGCGACCGAGTCGCTCGAGAACCGCGAGTTCCGAAAGGTCTTCGGCAGCAACATGGCCTTTTTCATGGCCATGGGTGGACAGAGCATCGTCCGCCCGTGGTTGGCGTTCGAGCTGACGGGCAACGAACTCGATCTCGGAATCGTCAGTGTCGCGATGGCCATCCCGATGTTCCTTCTGTCGCCCTTCGGCGGCGTGTTGGCCGATCGCGTCGAGCGTCGCCGGTTGATCGTGTTTGCCCAGGCTTTCGCGATGGCGAGCGAAATCATGATACTCGGGTTGATCCTCACGGATCATCTCGAGTTCTGGCACCTGATAGTGACCTCGGCCATGATGGGTTGTGCGCTCCCCCTGATCATGCCCGCGCGCTCGGCGATCGTGGTGAACATCGTCGGCAAGAAAGCGCTCGGACCCGCGATGGCCCTGAATATGGCGGGGGTGAATGTGACCCGCGTTCTCGGACCCGCGATGACCGGCTTCCTGATTCCGGTGATCGAGGTACGTGGTGTGTACGCGATGAATATCTCGCTCTACGCGATCGGCCTGCTGATGATGGCGGTGGTTCAACGGATGCCGCCACCGCATAACGCCAATCCGGATTCGGTGATGCACAATCTGTTCGAGGGTTTCCGATACGTCGGCAGGAACCGTCTCGTGTTGATGCTGCTCATTTTCGGGTTGGTTCCGATGTTTCTCGCGATGCCTTTTCAGACGTTGCTGGTGGTTTTTTCGGAGGAAGTCTGGCACGTGGGACCCCGTGGTCTCGGGATCCTGCACGCATCTTCCGGGATCGGGGCCGTCGTCGGGTCGATCTGGATCGCGACCCGTTCGTCGGGTGCCGGTCGCCAGCGGATGATGATCATCAGCGTGATGCTTTTCGGGACCTTTCTTGCGATCTTCTGCGCGAGTCCTTGGTTCGGTCCCGCGGTGTTTCTGGTGTTTCTGGCAAATATCTTTGCCAGTACATTCAGTACTCTCAATAACGTCGCGATTCAGCTAGTGATTCCGGATGTCGTGCGGGGGCGGATTTCGAGCTTTCTCATGATGTCTGTCTCCGTTCCGCTGCTGGGCAATTTGCCGGTCGCGGCCCTGGCGCAGGAGTTCGGGGCTCCGATGGCGGTCGGGGGTGCGGCGGTCGGGGCGGTGTTTGCGGCGCTCGCGCTCTACGCGGGAAGCCCCGATCTTCGGAATCTGGACGATCATGTTCGGCGCGCAACGAGTCAGCACTGATCAACCGGGGAGGACGTCTGCATGATCATCACGATTTCACGCCAGTATCGCGCGGGTGCGTCCGCGGTGTCCGTGCGGATCGCCGAGTTGCTCGACTGGACGGTGGTCGACGATTCGTTCGCGGATGCGATCGCCGAGCGGTCGGGATTGACGCCGGACGATGTTCGGAGCCTCGAGGAGAGCGTGCCTTCATTCATGGAGCGATTCGCCCAGTCTTCGGCACTGTCATTTCCGGAATTTCTCGTCTCGACGCCGTCTGCGATCGAGGAGCCTGAAGCGGTCAAGCTCGCCCGCTTGTCGAAAGAGTTCATCGAGGAACTCGGCCGCCGCGATCGGATCGTGATGGTCGGGCGCGCCGCCGCTGCCGTATTGGCCTCGGAGCGGGATGCGATTCACGTTCGGCTGGTGGCGTCCCACGACCACCGTGTTCGGCTCGCCATGACCGAACTCGGTCTGTCGGAGGACGAGGCGCGGGACGTGGTCGACGAGCACGACACGAACCGCGAGCGCTATCACAAAGAAATGTACGAGCGCGATTGGAATGACCCCGTGAACTACCACATGATCCTCAACACGGAGCTGCTCGGGAACGACGGGGCCGCGGATCTCGTCGTTGCCCACGCAAAGGCGCTCGGCTGGTAGGCGGGCCTCACGCGGCGCGGCGTCGACTCGAATCCCGAGAGGGGCGTAGAAAGGCGTCGAAGTGCCTAGCAGCGCTCAGAAGCGCACAGGGCCGCGTGGATTGGCCTAACTGGCCGGTGAGTACCAGATCGGCGAGGTCCAGGCGCGCTCCTGGATCGTCTTCGGCAGAAGGGGGTCGTCGCAGGTCGCCGGGCGGTTGGCCACGTCGAATTGATTGCACTGGATCGTACTCCAACGACAACTCGGATTTTCGAGCACCCGGGCGTAGTAGACCGCGTGCTGATCGGGATCGAAATCGGGGTCGGTCCAGGTCCCGCAGAGCGCATCGTGTCCAACACCCCGAGGCTCGCAGGTCGCGAGATCGACGCTCGCCTCGCTCTCCCGATCGCCCGCGACATCGTAGATCGCCTGGTGCATGGCATCGCCCACCCCGGGCCACGCCTTGATGATCTGGATCTTCTGAAGCGGTAGCGAGCGCAGATTCGGAGCGCCTGGATCCCTTTGGGCCGAAACGACGAAGGTCGGGATGGCCCCGGGCGTTGGGCGGGCGGGGAGGTCGGCGCCCATGGCGACCCCCTCGGAGTAGGCCCGCTCGAGAAAGTCATGTGCGCCGCAGAGTCCCGTCCCGAAACCCCAGCTTCCGAAGAAGCGCGGTTGGATTCTCGTGCCGCTGGTGCCGAATGTCTCTCGCCGCTTCATCGAGTCGAAGAGCCGGTCTCGCGTGTTCTCCTCGGCCCAGACGCCGACGAGTCCGCCCGGATTGAAGGCCGCGGGACTGAGCGCCTTCATGTGGCGAACCAGGCGCTGTTCCGGGGCTTGGTCGTTTGCGCCGAGCACGCCGTCGAAGGAGCCTTCCTCGGTATCACCGGGGTTGGCGTTGTGCATGTCGGTGCTGGCGATGTTGCCGAGCTTGATCGGGTTGACGCCGATCCGCGCTTGCTCACGCAGTCCTTCCACCAGCGCATAGCGCGCGAAGTCGAGGCGCGATTGACAGCCTCGACCGAGGATCGCACCGGCCTCCGACTTGCCCTTGCAAGCCG
>Ga0114950_10001278_pt1 | contig 18756 bp, 18 predicted proteins | sample N075metaG_FD_83503 | JGI IMG/M metagenome (GOLD analysis project Ga0114950, IMG submission 83503) | Deep subsurface microbial communities from Kermadec Trench to uncover new lineages of life (NeLLi) - N075 metaG | ecosystem: Environmental > Aquatic > Marine > Ocean trench > Sediment | place... | reverse complement strand
TATCCGATGTGCGATGGTAACTAATTGATTCCAAAAGGCATTATTCGAAACTCTCGGCGGCGCCCCAATTATGGATGAAGAGAAGGACAGTGCAGTTCACAGCTCGGCCCCAAAATCGCCCTGCGACGTGGGAGTCGACGTGGGCGCCACCCTGGCGAAGATCGCGATTCGCGACGCCAGTGGCGAGTTGAGTTTTGAATCTCTTCCCGCCACAGAAATTGCCCGGCTCGGGCAGCGTATCTCGTCGCTCGCGCCCGAACAGCTCGGTGTGACCGGAGGCGGGGCTTCACGCCTCGCCGAACTGCTCGAGATCCCCTGCCGGCGCCACGACGAATTCACTGCCTGGGGTGCAGGCGCCCGGCGCCTGCTCGATCCAGAAACCTGGTCGGGCGATGCTCCCAGCCTCTTGATCTCGCTGGGTACCGGAACCTCGGTGTTGAAGATGGACGCCGATTCGACCTCGTACGTCGGCGGTACGGCCGTCGGGGGCGGAACCATTCTGGGTCTTTCGAGCGCCATCTTGGGCACCACCAATTTTGACGAGATCTGCGCCCTGGCCCGGGCTGGTGACCGGACCCAAGTTGACCTGATGGTGTCTGACATCTACCGCCCCGGTGAAATTCATTTGCCCGACGACCTCTCGGCCTCGGCTTTCGGAAAGCTTGGCCTGATGAGCAATTCGCCAGGCGGCAAAGAACCCGAGAATCTAGCCGCCGCAATTCTCGCGCTCGTGGGTGAAACTGTGGGCCAAATCGTTGGCGGCTTGTCCTACGTGACCCAAGCAGAGCAGATCATCTTTGCTGGCTCGACTCTGCGCGACAACCCCTTTTTGCGCGATGTCCTGGCTGCGAGGACCCGTCTGATGGGTCGCAAGCCCCTGTTTCTTCCCCATTGCGAGTTCGGCGGCGCAACCGGCGCTCTCGTGCTTTGCGACCGCGAAGACTAGATCCAGGCAACCGCACCACACCGCACCACACCGCAAATGACAAGCCCCCCACCTCGTTCGAGGTCGGGGGGCGGTCGGCTAGCTCAAATGTAATCGGGCGCTATGCGTTCGGATCCCGCAGTGCCGGCTCGGTGGGCGACTCTTCGTCGGGTCGGCTCAGGTTTCGCAGCGCGCGCTGGGTTCGAGCGATGGCGGCTCGCTGCACCCGCAGCTCTTCGGTCTGGGCCGCGACTTGTCGCTCGATTCGCTCCTTTGCTTCGCTGACTTCGTCGAGTCGCGATTCGAGGCTTGCCATGCGCTGTTCAAACTCTCGCAGCATGCGCATCGTTTCGGAATTGTCCCCGCCGACTCCAGGAATCGGGGGCATCGCGTCCTCGCTCGAATTGACCGTCGTTGAATCTCCGTAGGCTTCCATGGTGTCTCCTGAACCCTCGGCGCTCGGCGCGTCGGGCAAATTGATGTGCGTGTCTGAGTCTTCGGCAGCTAGGGCTTCCGTCGACGAGCTATCGAATAGGCTGTCGTCCGGTCCCGAGTCGGCTGAGACCTTTGCCACCGGAACATCCGCGTCGCCCTCCGAATCGAACTCGTCGACGACGTTCGCAATCGGAAGTTCCGCCGTTTGATCCGCCGACGAGGGCTCGTCGACGAAGCTCGGGGCGTCTTCGATCTCGGCAAACGGATTTACTGGCGCCGGCGTATCCTCATCGAATTCGGATACGTCGAGGAGTTCCGATCCCTTGCGGCGGCGCAGCATGAAGAATGTTCCACCGCCGACTAGACCGACTAACGCCAGACCTCCGCCAATATTGGTCGCCGTGAACAGCGACTTCGACTGAGGAACCGCCGCGGGCGCAGCGGGCAATGTAGCTGGACGCGTGGTGCTCTTCTTGCGCGCGGGCGGCGGCGGTGTCTTTGCCGGTTTTGCGGCCAGGGTTCTCGCCGGGGCGACAGCTTTCCTTTCCGGCCTCGCCGGCACGCTGGGTGCGACCACCGCACGCTTTTGCGCGACGATCGGGCTCGGCTTTGCGGAAGCAATCACCTTCGGCTTTGCCGCGGGTACCGGCGCAACTCGCACGGGGGCTGGCGACGCACCGCGATTGATCGAAGCAACCGGAGCGTCCGCGACGCTTCGGCGCGTAGTCCGCACCGGGGTCACGGGCTTGGCTACTACCTTGGTCTTCATTCCAGCGGATCCGCTCGGCTTGTTCGTGGAGGTCTTCGGCGCGCTCATCGGCGGGGCTTGCTTGGCGGTCTGGGCGGCCTTCGCGGGCGCGAGCACATCCAGCACGATTCGCGGCGGGTTTCCGAGGATCATCTCCTTGACCCGCAGTTGACCGGCGCCGAGACGAATGCGCGCCACCGATTTTCTGCCCTTCCCGGTGAGCTGAACACCCTTGACGAGAGATTTGCCAAGCAACTTTTCCTGGGTGTCCGCACTGGCGTCCAGGGTCACGACGAGTTCCGTGCTGCCGTCGGCGAGGACGTTCCGCTCGAGGCTGTAACCCGCGGGCGCGTCGAGTTCGAACACGACTCGCGTGAATCCCTTGTGACGTCCCAGCCGCATTTCGACGACTTCAGCAGCGATGGCCGCTGTAGACATCGAGCAAAATCCCACGGCGAACACCGAGGAAATTAGACGGAACATCGCTCGACGCGATCGCCCCCTTTTCCCCGGTATGCCACGAGCTTTTGCCCGTCTCATTCCGCAATTAGCATGCATATCGATAGCGACCCCTGTGTTCCCAGAGAAGTGTCGCAACCTGACTAGATTAGATTCGACACTCGCCCTGCGCATGAATGAACCTGCGATTTCTTCCGACCTTACGCGCTCCGATTCAAGAACTTGCACATTTCTTTTCGGGTCGGGGGGTTCTGTCTTTAACTCGGATTGAACGATTTGATGACTAATTGAGCTTCAGGGGGTCTCAACGGCATAGGGATCAACCCCCGTGTGTGTCAAAGGCCCCATATTGAAGACCCGCACCCCACTGAGGCTCACGCGCGACGAGGCTACCACGCCGGATTGCACGAGTCGAACAAATTGGCCCGAGTCATTCCGAGAAAAGGACATGCAGCACCCCCTGCGAGAGATGAGAACGCGCAATCGGTAGTCCGGCAATCGACGAGGGTAGAGAGATACGTCGCGCGACATCGCGCACCCGCAACAAAAGCTCGCTGCCGGTGCTGAGAAGTTCGATCTCGTCCTTGTCGATGCCGTGCAGATCGATTTCCAACAGAGTCTGGCGACCGACCTTCCGCATGCGAAACGGTCGCGCGTGAGTCATGACCTCGGCGGGGTCCCGCGCGGCGTAGACTTCGACGGCCAGCTGTTCGAGGGCCGGAACGCCGATGATCTCGCGATTGTGCAGAGGCGCCGTGAACTGGGGAATCGGAAACGATGACGCGATCTCGGCGAGTCCAGCTGCTTCGCGCTCAGCCCAGCGCGCAAAATAGCCGTCGGCTGCGTGGCGCGGCAGCACCCGATTGATCAACACCGCGTCGGTCGCCACACCGTACAGGCCCAAGTACGCGTACGTGCGCCGGGTTTCTGCAATCACCACCTGGGCCGGGTTGACCACGAGTCGCGCGCTGGTGCGCGTGTTGTCCATCAAGATCTTGCGCACGTCCGAGACTTCGCGGTAGAGACGCTCGACGGCGCAAAAGAACTCTTCGCTCGGCAACAGGCGCCCGGCCTTGGTGCCGCTCAGTAGTGGGCCATTCAACAGGGGACGAAGCAGCTGGGCTCCCTTTCGCTCGAACTCGAAGAAGTGATCCATGAATATTTCGAGTACGTCCGGGAAGCGCAGCATGCGCAGGGCCGACCCGGTCGGCGCACAGTCCACAACGCAGACGTCGAACTCGCCGCTGGCGTCTGCTTCGCATACTGCTCGCAGCGCCAGCAGCTCTTCCAGGCCGGGAAACACCAGCAGCTCTTCGACCACCATCTCGTCGGCTTCGTCTCGCAGCAGTTCGCGCAACCAATTTTGAATCTCGCTCCACGATTGGGCGAGTTCTTCGAACACGCCGACTTCACGCGCAACCACTCGCTCTGCAATCTCGACGGGCTTGGGGCCGACCGGGCGACCGAGAGCGTCTCCCAGGCTGTGGGCCGAGTCGGTCGACAACACCACCACCCGGTGACCCGCGTGTGCACAGCCCAGAGCCGTCGCCAGCGAAAGCGTCGTCTTCCCGACTCCGCCCTTACCCATGTGGAGGAGGATCCGCACGGATCAGCCCTCCGCCGCGGCGCGGCCCGAACCGGCGCCGATTGGGTCGCTGGTGTCGACGCCGGGGTTTGGGTCTCGTTGCACCTGACCACTTCGAAAGTAGACCGAGAGCACTCCTTCACGCAGGTGTGCCTCAGACACTTCGAGGGCTGCCATGCGGCGCGGCAACTTCAGCGCTCGACTCACCGATCTCGTCCTGACCAACAGCTCGCCATCCACCTTGGTGATGTCTACGCCGTCCAGAGTTGCGCCGGGGAGTGGAATCGACACCGAGTAGCGTCCGCCCTGGCTGTGAAAACCAATCCCTTGGGCATTCGAGAGCACGTCGTCGGGAAGGCAGTCAGAGAACAGCTCTTGACCGAGAGCCAACAGCGATCGTGGGCCAATGATCTCTTCTTCTCCCAGTTTCGCCTCGAGCACCCGGAGCGGCGCGAAGATTTCGGTAATTTCGGCTAGCCGTTCTTGCTGGACCTCACCCCATTCGCGAAAGAACGCCTCGCGGGTCGCCACTTCGGGCAGCAGGCGATTGACCACTACGGCGTCGCAGCGGAGCCCGAAGAGACACAGGTCGGTAAATGCACGCCGCGCTTCTTCGATCACCATTCTTTCAGTGGTGACGACGAGGCGAACGCTCGTCTGCGGATCGACGATCCGAGCCCGCAGCACCCCGAGTTTGGCGTAGAGCAACTCCTCCGCTTCGCCAAACACGTCTGCACTCGGTAGCGGTACTGAGACCACACTCCGCGCCAGGGGAGTCATCACCCCGGCCAGGGCGCGCTGGATTTTGAGCAGCAGGCGAAGACTGCTGTGGGCCACGTCGGGCAGGGTCAGGAGTCGCAAGGTCGTGTCCGTGGGTGCACAGTCGACGACGGCAAAATCGAACTCGCCCGATACGGCAAACTCGTCTACTGCGAGCAGGGTCGTGAGTTCTTCGGCTCCGGGTAAGAGGGCGAGTTCTTCTGCAACCACGCCTTCGATTCCCTGGTGTCGAAACAGCGCAACGAGAAACTCGCTGATTTTGCCCCAGTGGCGGCCCATCTCGACTCGAGCGTCGATCTCGACTGCCTGGAGGTTGTCGACGATCGCAATCGGTTTGGGACCGACCTTTTGAGCGAGCACGTCCGACAGACTGTGGGAGGAGTCCGCCGAAATCAGCAGCGTTCGCTTGCCCTGCGCGGCGCTCTGCAAGGCGCTCGCAGCGGCCGTCGTGGTTTTCCCAACGCCGCCCTTACCGGTATACAGAACCAGTCGCATGGAGAAACACTATCACGAAGCTATCACGAAGCTATCGCGACCTCAGCCGTAGAAACCCGGCTCATGCGGATTACCTGGGGCGCAACCGGAATTGCGCTAGCCCGGGTCCAGCGATGTTTGCAGCGGCCACACTCGCTGAGGATCAGCCGACCCGTATCAAACACCTCATCGTGCTGGATCGCCGAGGATCCACAGACCTGGCAAGTTCTCGGTGAATTGTCGAGCGCCATCATTTGCTTCGAACCTCCGTTCGTCTTTCGTCTTTGGTCTTTGGTCTTTGGTCTTTTGGTCTTTCGTCTTTGTTGTTTCTTGCTTGTATTCCGTCCCAATCCCGCCCTAGGGGGGCTGAGCTTCCGTTCGCGACATAAAAGCGCTCAATCGTGACAGATCCGGTCATCCGAATTCGATTCCTCGAGAAATTTCTCGGCGCGGCCGCCCGGAGGCGTTCGCTCATTCGCTCCCCGATCGGCCTCGATCTCCCAGCGAATCGTCGCGACCCCAATCGCGGTGATCTACTCTCAGAAGATGAATTGGCGTTCATCAACCGGTGCGACAAGCCGATGATCAAGTCGACGCGCACGAACGTCCCACGATCGACCAGCGGGGAGTCTCTGGAGTGAGCACCGACGACGATCTCGACCGCAGATTCACCCATTGGGACGCGAGTTCGATGAACGCCACCGGCGCCTGGGCACAACGGCGACGGCTCGCTCAGGCGATGCGCGAGGTGATCCAGCGCCTGGTCGTGATCGACGCGCCCGAAGCCGACCTCGCCGAAGCCGCCGACGCTCTCGAGCGCTACTCGAAGCGACTCGCCGAATATCCAAACGGAACCAAGTACGAAGGCTGGGCCGAGACGGCCGTTTCGGGGGATGCCGCCGCTTTCTTCGACCACAGCCCGCTGATCGGTCTGGCGAATCCTCTTTCACCCCCGATCTCATTGATGGCAGATCGCACGCAGATGACGGTGGAGGGCAAGGTCGTTTTTGGACCGGCGTTCGAGGGCCCACCCGCCTGTGTACACGGCGGATTCATCTCTGCAGCCTTCGATGAAGTGCTGGGCTACGTCTATTCCCTCACCGGCAATGCGGGGATGACCGCGCGACTGACAGTCAACTACAAGCGCCCGACGCCCCTCAACACGGAACTCATCTTCAAAGCTCAACTCGTCCGAGTCGAGGGACGCAAGACCTATGCGAGCGGCAAGGTCTTTGCGGACGATCGTCTTACCGCATCCGCAGAGGCCCTGTTTCTGAACGTCAGCGATGAACGCCTGAGCGACCTCTACATGGAAGGTCAGGAACGCGAAGAAGAATTGCGTGCCCATGACGCCCGATTCGATAGAGACCTCGAAAGAGAGCCCGGATGATCCCCCGCTTCTCGCTCTCTGCGCGGCTTGGGCGCAGCCGCGAGGCAAGTTCGGTGGACCCAGTTCTCAGAGTCTATCTAGAGCCGATACAGCGACTGGCAGCAATTCCCTGCCTCGATTCCCCCTCAAGAATGACCGGATCGAACCCGAGAAATTTGAGAGAGAGTTGCGGCCGAAAACACTTCCATCTCGGCACGAAATCGACCCGGCACGGCGCGTCCAATTTCGGTATCGATTGTTACATGCGCAGCAGCAAGCCACTCTCAACCGAACAGGAAAGGAGAACACTTGCAGATCCATTGGCACCAGACAAAATTCGTAGGAGACGAACAGCGAGCTGAAATCGAGAAACGTATTCACGCCCTCGCAGATCAAGGACACAACGATCTTCTCGACGTCAGAATATCCGGGAACCCATCCCGCCATCGGGGCCACACCGAACACGAAGTGAAGATCACCTGTGACGCTCGGGGACAAGAGATTGTCGCCAGGCGCAGCGCACCCAAGATGGAGCGCGCACTTCACGACGCGCTAGAAAATTTCAAACAGCAAGTGCGACACATGAGGTCGCGACGCAAGGAACACCGCGAAACGCGTGGACGCGGTGAAGACTCGACGCCGGACACCGACGCGGAGGGCTAGCAGCCACTTCACCGTGCTCGAGGCGCGGGTTCCAAATCACTTGCAGACACCGCTTGGTGATGTGACCATCGCCCCATGGAGCGACGCACCGGGCTCTGGGTGGCCATGGCTTTCACGATCGTTGTGGGACAGCTCCTGGCGTGTGCGGAACCCGAGCAACCGAGATTCGATGTCGACTCCCGCGAGTCGCCCGCACCACTTTCGGAACTCACCTCCGAGATGCGATCGCAGGTACTGAGCAATAAAAGCTCCCGGGCCGTGATGTGCTCACCCATCGCCGAGCTACCGAGGACGAGCTTGTGCTTCTTCAAGACGCGTCGCGGCATGAACGCCGCACTCGGTCGCATCCAGCAGCGGGTGGAGACCAAACGCGGGCTGCTCACGGATCGCGAGCACGTCACGAATCCAGCCCATCAGATTCTCGACGGGCACGACCTGCAAGTCGCCGATATCGCCGTGGTGTTGCAGGAGCACGACCTGACGCGAGAGCGGACGGCAAAAGATGCCGCACCTCAGCATCTCGCATGGATGATCGACTTCGAACGCGAGTTCCGCGAACGCTACTTGATCCCGCTGGTCATTTACGCGACGAGCGATGTGCTGCTCGCGGTGGTGGCCGACGGCGACGACGGCGCACTCCACCACGAGCTGTTGCACGCGGCATTCTTTACCGATTCAGACTATCGGGCCGCGGTGAAAGGGTTCTGGGATGGGCTTGCCCCGAAGCAACGCGCCGGCATCAAGCTGCTGTTCAAGTCCATCGAGCACGACGTAACAGACGAGGTTCTCGTGCTCAATGAGTTGCAGGCTTATCTGCTGATGACCGGAGCACCAGAAGAGCTGTTGGGCGAATGGGCACACCTCGCAGACCCACTCTCGCAGGTGCTTGCGGCCAAGGGAATCTCCCCGCCCCTGCTCAACCCGGGCAAATGAAGAGCCAGGAGCCTGCTAGCGCAATTCCCGCTTCAGGATCTTGCCCGACGGTCCCTTGGGCAGGGTGTCGATGAATTCAACGGTGCGGGGATACTTGTAGGCCGAGAGCCGCTCTTTGCAGAAGTCGATGATTTCCTTTTCGCTGGCACTCTTGCCGGCGATCAGAACCACAACGGCTTTCACCTCTTCGCCGTGACTTTCGTGAGGGACGCCCAGAACGGCGGCTTCTGCGATCGCTTCGTGGGCGTAGAGGACCTCTTCGACTTCGCGCGGATAGACGTTGAAGCCGCCCCGCAAGATCATGTCCTTCTTGCGATCGACGATCCAATAGCAACCGTCTTCGTCGCGGTAGCCGATGTCACCCGAATGGAACCAACCACCTGCGAAGGCTTCTGCGGTGGCCTCCGGGCGATCGAGATAACCCTTCATGATGTTGTGGCCGCGAATACAAATTTCACCCCGCTCCCCGTCCGGGAGCGCTGTGCCTTTGTCGTCACAGATCTGTAGTTCGATGCCCCAGACCGGGTAGCCGATCGACCCCGCCTTGCGCGGTCGGTCGAGGGTGCCAAAGCTGGCGATCGGTGAAGTCTCAGAAAGCCCATAACCCTCGATGATCGTGACGCCAAATTTCTTCTCGAAGGCGCTCATCACTTCGACCGGCATCGGCGCGCCGCCGGTCATGCAGATTTCGAGGCTCGATACGTCGTAGGTGCGATCGCCCTCGTGATGCAGCATGGCGAAGTACATGGTCGGAACACCGGCAAAGATGTTGATTTTGTCGCGCTCGATGATCTCGAGAGCCTCGGCCGGATTGAAACGGGGCAACAGAGTGAAGCACCCCCCGGTGGCGATGCTGGCGTTTTGTACAACCACCTGTCCAAACGAATGGAAGAGTGGGAGCGTCGCGAGGTAGTTTGCCTGTCCCAGGGGCAGGGGCACGAGCCTGGGCGAAACGACCGCGCAATTGAGCAAGATGTTTGAATGCGTGAGTTCCGCGCCCTTGGGTTTGCCCGTGGTCCCCGACGTGTACAAGATCACCGCAGTGTCGTCCGGTGATGTGGGATAGATGGTGTCGCTCGGTTGGCTCGTCATCAATTCGGCCAGGGTTCCCTCGCCCTCGTTGCCGGCGATCACGCAGGGAACCCCCGCCTGCCCTGCCCCAGAGGTCCCGACCTCGTCGAAGCTCGTGTGAGCGATCAGCAGTTTAGCCTTCGAGTCTCGCAGGAAGTAGTCGACTTCGACTCCCGTGGCGAGGACATTGATCGGGACCACCGTCGCACCGGCATATAGGATGCCGAAGTACGAGATAGTGAACTCGGGAACGTTCGGGATCAACAACGCGACGGTGTCGTTGGCCCCAATGCCGCGTTCCGTCAGGGCGGTGGCAACACTCCGTGCGGCCGTGTCGAGTTCCGCGTAACTCAAGGTAAAGTCGTCGAGCCGTAGTGCCGTGCGGTCCGGCCAGTCGGCGCAACTCGCCTGCAGGATACTTCCTAGGTTGAGGCTCATGGGGGGGTTCCTCTGTTTTCGAAAATTCGAATTCTTGGCGGGTGGTGTTTCAATCTAACAAATTTGTCGCAAAGAGGCGGGCGCGAAGAACGACTCGCCTTCGAGGCTGAGACTGATTCGGAGCGCGTCGCAGAGGCTTCTTACATCGTGGGTTCGAATGAAGTCCACACCCTGGCGGGCGGCAAACAGTTCGGCCGCCAGAGTCGCGGGCAGGCGTTCCGCAATCGGTCGTTCGGAGCCGGTCTCGGAATCGGAACACAGCGCACCCAGAAACGACTTGCGAGACACCGAAACGAGAACCCGGCATCCAACCTCGCGACGCAAGCGAGAAAGCTCACGCAACATCTCTAGCGATGGCGCGGGACTCGTGCCCAGGAAGAACCCCATCCCGGGGTCTACTACCAAACGCTTTCGGGCAATTCCCGCTCGCTCGAGCTCGGCGAGCCGAGTCGCGAAGAAGGCGAGCACCCGATCCAGGGTCGGACCCTCCCGGTCGGAGGCGCGGGTAGCCGGGCCGCGCTGCTGAATGGAATGCATCACCACCAGATCGCAGCTGTGATCGGCGAGTTCGTCCCAGAACGACTCATCCGCAAAACCCTGAATGTCGTTGAGCATCGAAGCGCCCCCGGCGAGCGCCCAACGCTGAGTGGCGGTTTGGAACGAATCGACCGCGAAGGGAATTTCGGCTTCGACCAGCGCACCCACCACCGAGTCGAGGCGCGCAATCTCCAGCTCGGCTGTGACCTTTTGTGCATCCGGATGACTCGATGCGGGGCCGAGTTCGACCAGCCTCGCACCGCTGTCCATCAGCTGATGCGCTTGGTCCATCGCACGATCCTTTGTGAGAAACAACCCGCCGTCGGAGAACGAATCTTCGGTGATGTTCAATATGCCCACGAGCGCTGGAACGCGCGGCTTGGATGGTTTGGGCATGGGATGGTGCTCCGACGTTTCAAACTGAAGCCTCAACCCTACCCCCTCGCAGGCGTTGCGCCAATACGGATTTCCGCGGGGCCCGGCGCGGGCAAGCTGTCCAATTTCTTCGCGTTTCAGTACCCCAGACGGCTAGCCGACACAGGGAGAAGCTCTGACACGCACGTTCATACACACACGCGTGCAAAGACGGGAACAAAGCGTGCGAGTCCTGCGAACAAACTTGACCCCCGGCATGACCCTCGAGCGCGACGCCATGGATCGCACGGGACGGCTGTTGATCGGCGCTGAGACCGAGTTGACCGATCGCCTGGTCGAAGTTCTGGAAACCGCCCAGATTCCGGTCGTATACGTGACCGACAAATCGTTTGAAGAACACGACTGTGTTCCGGATCTACCGCCCCTGTCGAGAGAACAGCAGAGAGATATCGACGGTCGCTTCCGACATGTCGATCTCCATGGGGATTTTGCCCGGGAGGTGTTCGGCGAGTGCATCATCCATTCGCGCGAACGCAACGCGTTGGCGGCTGAGGCTAAGGAGTGAAGGCGTCCGCAGAAGACTTCGTCCGGGGCACTCCGGAAATTCAGTCTCTCCCGCAGACCTACGATCTCGTAAACAAGGTGATTGCAAAGCCGAGTTCGTCGTCCGAAGAAATCGCCAAGGCCGTGATGCACGACTCGGGCTTGACCACGCGACTTTTGCGCCTGGTCAACAGTTCAATGTTCGCCTTCCCGGGACAGGTCGACACGATCTCACGGGCCATTTCCCTGGTGGGAATCGAACAACTCCGCGACCTGACCCTGGCGACCTGCGTGATCGAAATGTTCGAGGACATCGAGGTCGAATTCGTCGACATGCAAAGTTACTGGCGGCACTGTCTGGCGACCGCGGTGTGTGCCCGGCTGCTGGCGACTCACTGCGAAGAAGAGAACGTCGAACGCTATTTTGTCGCGGGCTTGTTGCACGATATAGGCAGCATCGTGATCTACTTGCGCGGCGGTCGGAAGCTCAAGCGACTCGCGGCCCTCTGTAACAAAGATCACGAATATCTCTCCGAAGCCGAACGCAGTGTCTTCGGCTTCGACCACGCGGACGTTGGTCGCGAACTCCTGCGTCAATGGGGCCTCCCCGACTTCCTGGTAGAGGCCGTGAGCGCGCACCACGTCCCCTCCCGAGCGAAGCGCTTTCCCAGAGTCGCGAACATTGTCCACATTGCTGAGTTTCTCGTCGAAGCCCGGGCGATGGGGAGCAACGGCGAACATCTGGTGGCGCCCTTCTGCGAAGACGCTTGGCTCGAGTTGGGACTCAGCACCGACTACCTGCCGCTGATCTACCAGGATCTCGAGACCCAATGGCACACCACTCAGCTGGATCTGTTGGGGAACGCCGGCGAATCCGGGTGATCCGGTCGGCTCGCGCGGACTCCCGTGGGATTCAGCGAACTTGCTCGGGAGCGAGTGGATAGAGCGCGGCGAGCAACTCGATCGGATGCTGCACCCGAGACTTCATGCCACGCTCCTCGACCCCACGTCGCAGTTGCATCATGCAGCCCGGATTGCCGGTTGCGATGAAATCGGGATCCAGCTGTTCGAGGGAGTCCATCTTAAGTGAAAGGATTTGACCGGAGAGTTCGCGCTGGGTGAGGTTGTAGATTCCCGCCGCACCGCAGCATCGATCCGGGTTCGCGTGGGCAACCAACTCCACGCCGGGCAGGGACTCGAGCAAGCGCCGGGGCGCCGAGGCTACGCCCTGGGTGTGAATGAGATGGCAGGGATCGTCATAGCAGACCCGAACCGGTGGCCGATCGACCGGGTTCTCGGGGAACCGCAGACCGACTTCGTCCAGAAACTCGCAAACATCCCGCACCTTTTTGGCCAGCGCGAGTCCCTGTTCGCCGATCCACTCTTGTGCCTCTCGCAATGCGGTTCCACAACCGGCCGAATTCACCACCAGCGCGTCGATCGGGTGTTTGGCGAATGCCGCCGCATTGCGCTTCGCCAGGCGGTGAGCGGTTTCTGCGTCGCCCGAGTGGGCGTGCAATGCGCCGCAACAACCCTGGGCTCTGGGCACGAGAACGTCGTAGCCGTTTTGGGCGAGGACCCGCACCGTATCGCGGTTCACCTCCGGAAAGATCTCGTGCATGATGCAGCCCGCAAGAAATGCCACACAACCCCGCCGTTCGCCTACCGCGGGGGTCATAGGGGGCAGCGGGCGGCGCGCGCGGCGGGAGGGGATCTCCGGCATGAACCCATGGGCGTGGCGCACGGATTCGGGCAGCAGCGAGAGCTTTGACAAAGCGGACAGGACGAAACGATCGGCACCTGTCCGCTGGGCAAGACCGAGCAGGGAGACAAGGGCGTGCAACCGCCAGCGTTTGGGGATGATCTGGCGCAATGCAAAGCGTTCCAGGCTGCGCGGCCAACCGTCTCGAAGCCCACGCTGGTCGACTTCTTCGCGCAACAACTCGAGCATCGAGCCGTACTCGACCCCCGACGGGCACGCGGTCTCGCAGGCGCGGCAGCCCACGCATTTGAACGCTTCTTCGGCGGCGAGTCCCGCCAACGGAATTCTGCCTTCGGCGACGCCGCGCATCAGATAGATCCGGCCTCTAGGCGATGAGTTTTCTTGTCCGGTAATGAGATAGGTGGGGCAGGCTGAAAGGCACAAGCCGCAGTGAACGCAGTCGAGGCTCTTCTCGTAAATCGCGTCGAGGCGAGAAAGATCGCTCATGGGTTCAGATCCTTCCCACGAAGCGACCGGGGTTCAACAAGCGCTTTGGATCAAACTCTTCTTTGAGTCGACGCATCAGCGCGAGTTCCGGGCCGAGCCCATCGCCAAAAACATCGAACTTGTGTTTGAGCTCACTGGGTACGGACTCGAAGACCAAAGTTCCAGAGGCCGCCTCGGCTGCGGCCCGCGCCACCTCGATGAACGCGTCGATGGCTGCGGCGGAGCTTTCGGCCGAAAGCTCCGCGTGCACCAGACCCAGGCCTGGATCCACCGTCATGCGCGCGGAAGCTTTGATCAAGGGGCGCATGCACGCTGCGAGCTTTGTCCCAAGTGCGGCGATCCGAACGCGAACACTCGCGACCTCGGGTCCCGCCACCAGGGACTCCCGCACCGCGTCGAACATTGCGAGGGCTTCTTCGCCCGAGGACTGGGAAGGCCTCGTGGCGCCCATTTCACTTTCGAGCCAGGAGGCATCATGCCGGCACTCGGATTCTTCTCCCGCAAACTCAACCAGCAGGAGGAAGCTCGCCGCCAACGAATGTTCGAGCCCGACGCGTCGCGCGACTTCGGGGCTCAGCAACACACACGCCCGCGCCGAACTCCTGCGACTCGCCACGATGCCCATGGCCAGCGCCTGGTCTGATTCCGAAAACTCCGCGACCCGCACCTCGATGGCCCGAGGCTTCGGTTGCAAGCGCAGCCAGGCCCCGGAAATGACTCCGAGGGTGCCGAGGCTACCGGTGTAGATCTTGGCCAGGTCATAGCCCGTAACGTTCTTGACCACCCGTCCCCCGCAGCGGGTCAAGGTTCCCGATGCGCTGACCACCTCGAGCCCGAGCACGTTTCGCCGCACCGGACCAAAGCCCAGACAGCGCGGGCCATACGCCGCGCTGGCGATGGCGCCGCCAACGGTTGCCAGCGAGCCGCCGGCGTCGATCGGCAATACCCAACCCTTGTCGAGCACGGCTTCGCGAACTTCGGCGAGCGGTGTCCCCCCCGACACCTCGACCACGCCATCATCGGGTTCGTAGCGTCGCACCCCACTAAGCGAGCGGGTCGAGAGCAAGACTTCTACTTCGTCTGGACGGTTGCCCAACCCCATCCGCGTCCCGCCACCGCGGATCAAGACGGGGATCTGTTCCTCACTCAACTGCTCGAGTACCCGGGATAGAGATTCGGGGTCGCGAGGCGACAACACCGTGTTGATCTCGCGCCCGTCGACCTGGATCCCCGGCCGTTCTTCTATGACTTCTAGAATTTCGGACTCGACCGAGTTCCGGAGCCGTTCGATCGCGGCTGCGGTCATGAAATGAGCTCCAGCAGAGCTCCTCGCGCAGCCGGATTCGACTCCACACACGCTCGGGTAATGGGCAGCATCTTGCCGGGGTTGCAACAACCTTCCGGGTTGAAGCAGTTCCGCAACTTCATCATGGCGTCGAGGTCCGCGTCGCTGAAGAGCAAGCTCATGAATTCCCGCTTCTCGGTCCCCACCCCGTGCTCCCCGGTGAGCACGCCCCCAACGGCCAAACAGGCCTCGAGGATTTCGCGACCCGCTTTCATTACGCGATCGAGTTCTTCGGCGTTGCGCTTGTCAAAGGAAATGATTGGATGCAGGTTGCCGTCACCCGCGTGAAACACGTTCGCGAGCACCAGGCCGTAGCGCTCGCCAATTTCGTTCACTTGCTCGAGGATCCCGGGCAGCTGTGCGCGAGGGACTACGGCATCGTGAACGTAGAGATCGGGTGCGAGTCTTCCCATCGCTCCAAACGAGCCCTTGCGCGCCTTCCAGAACAGATCCCGTTCATCGGCGTCCTTGGCGACCCGTACCTCGCTGGCCCCGGCGTCGCGACAGAACTGCTGCATGCGCGCAAGCTGATCGCCGAGGGCACAGCGCGCGCCGTCGAGTTCCGCCAGCAATACGGCGCCCGCGGTGCGGGGCAGGCCGGCCCGGTAGACGCTGTCTTCGACGACCTGGATCGTTCGGCGATCGATGATCTCGAGCGCCGCCGGCACCATGCCACTGCCGATGATGTCGAGCACTGCGCGACATGCCGAAACTACGTCCGGAAAAATGGCGAGCATGGTCTCGATGCCTTCGGGCACTTCGAGCAACTTGACCGTCACTTCGGTAACGATTCCCAGGGTGCCTTCACTGCCCGTCACGACCCCCACCAGGTCGTAGCCGGGTCCGTATCCCGAGTTGTGCCCTAAAACCAAAACCTCGCCGTCGGGCATCACGATCTCCAGCGAGAGCACGTGGTCGGTGGTGGCCCCGTACTTCAAGGTATGGGGCCCACCCGAGTTTTCGGCGACGTTGCCCCCGATGGTGCAGACCTGCTGGCTCGAGGGATCGGGGGCGTAGTAGAGACCGTGGTGCGACACCGCCTCGGATAGCTGAAGGTTCACGAGACCCGGCTGGACTCGCGCGATGCGATTTTCCAGATCGATTTCGATGATGCGCTTCATGCGCGAGGTTTCGATCACCACCGCGTTCGACTTCGCGTGGGCTCCACCTGAAAGGCCTGTACCCGCGCCGCGGGGAACGAAGGGGGTGTCGTGTCGCCGACAAGCCTTGACGACATCGACGACCTGGGACGTAGTTTCCGGCAGTACGACAGCGGATGGCGTCGCCGCATCCAGGGTCAAGCCGTCACACTCGTAGACAAAGAGTTCTTCGGGTCGGGAGAGGCAGGCTTCTTGACCCACGATAGCTCGGAGTTCGTCGACCAGATCGCTCATGTGTGCGGCATCGTCATATGGGAACCATAGAAGGATGCCCCACCGGCTGCCAGAGACGGTGGACCCGTCGCTGGGACAAACGCGTTTGCTTTGCGGATCAGGCCAGACCCAGGCGATCCATGTCTTCTTCGTCGAGCCCCAGGTAGTGCCCGATCTCGTGCCTCACCGTGATCTGGATCTGTTCGATCAGATCTTCGCGGTCGCGACAGATCTTTTCGTGATTCTTGAGGAAGAGCAGAACTCGATCGAGGTCGAGGGCCGGAGACGTCGCCAGCGCTTCAGTGCGCGGCGAACCGACAAATAGCCCCAGAATCTGCGGGGATACGTTCTCCGCGGCAATCAGCTCCTGGGACGGAAGGTCTTCCAACAAGATCGGGACATTCGCGATGTACTCGCGGATCGAGCGCGGGAGATTGTCGAGCGCGATTGCGACGACTTCTTCGAACTCCTCGCGGCTGACTTCCATCGGCATCGGATAATGGGTCGGATCGAGGGAGTTCGCCCGGGTGAAGGCTTCGGCGGCATCCGGCTCTTCGAGATGCTCGAGCACCAGGCCGAGGTAGTAGACGATGTGGGCCGAGTCGGGATCGGCAATCGCTGTGTGCTCGAGCACGCGGCGGGCTTCTTCGAAGCGACCCAGCTCGAACAACATCTGGCCTTCGAATGCGGCGTACGCGGGTTGGTCCCCGGCGGCTTTACTCGCCCGGCGCACCAGGAAGATCGCCCCTTCGAGGTCGTCGACGTAGAACAACGCCTTCGACTTGAGGTAGTAGACCTCGGCCTGAACCGACTTTTCGGGGCGAGGCAGATCGATACGTCCCGAGAGCAGCTCGTCGCATAGATGAAGCGCGGTTTCGAACGCACCCAGTTCTTCGATCATGAGTTCGATGCGGTTCAGATGCGAGGCGATGAATTTGGAGTCTGCATGGATCGCACGCTCGAACTCATGAACCGCTTCGTCGACTCTGCCGTCGTCCCAGAGAATTTCGCCACGTCCGTTGTGGGCTTCGGCGCCTGCGGGATATGCGCGCAGGGCTTCGTCGAGCCAGGACAGTGCCTCCTCGGTCCGACCCCGGTGAGACGCTTCCATCGCCTGATCCAGGCAGTCCCAGTATTTGTCCTTGTCGTTCCGCATCCAAGATCCACCGGATTCAGCTTGCTGGTACCTAAGGACGCGCATCGCGCGCACGGCCCCCTGGGCTTCGGGGTGAACATAGCAAACCTTGAGCCACCCAAGGTCCAGCACCATGTGGAACGGTATGCCACAAGCCCCCGACTTCATTTAGGTTTCTCGACTTATCCCGGGTAGCGACGCGAACTGAGCGCCGCCGCTCGTCGAGCGAGAACACAATCGCTTCGAGCGCTTGGCGCCATCCCATGCGATCGCGCGCTCCCGGGGTCATTCGGCCGGGTCCGGGAGACCGGTATGTCCCGCCCACACCCGACCCGCAAAGCTCGGCTACCTGCAGTCTCGTCGCACTTGAATTTAACTATTCCAGTATTGGTGGAACAGGCGAACTCCACTGCAGGTGACACGAAGCTGGGTCACAAACCCCGGTTAGGGGTTAAAGCCACACGCCCATAAACCCGATGTTGATAGGAAGAAGTGCTTCGGAGTTCATGTGCGTTCTATCACCAAATATTCCATGGTCTTGGATTGCGAGCTGCGCTCTTTTGGCGATCCCGGATGGCCAGGAGATCAGCGGCCATGATGGATGACTGGAACGTTCGAAGGAAGGCTCGCGGGCGAATACGTCGCGCAAAGAATCAGCGACGTCGGCAACGCACGACTGCCGCGGCATTGATGCTGTTACTCCTCTTTGCTGTATTTGCCGTCGGATCGGTCAACTATGGAGAAACCCGGAGCCAGGAAATCAAGGTGGCGAACCAGCACAAGGTCACCTTCTCGATGCCCCAAATCGTCCCGTTGCTCGCCAGCACGACGTCGCTGAAGCCCAGCACTCAGTTGCCGCAGATCTTGAACTTCAACGAACGCTTTCCAGACTATCGCAACCCTCCACAGGTCGATGATCCCGGCGACCGAGACAACGGTGGCCAAAACGGCCCGCCCCAAGACACGACCCGGAACATGGTAATTCTCGACGATCTTCGTGCGGCACCGCCAAAAACGCTGTTCATCGATGCCGTATTCGAGGCCGCTGAGGGTATTGCCGAGCTGGAGGAATTCGGGCCGCCGACCTGGCTGTTTGCCGGCACTTTCGACAGCAACCCCATGTTGATCGGACATCCGCAGAATGACGACCCCATGATTCCGCCGGTCCCGGAACCCGGCTCCGGCGCATTGTTGAGTCTTGGGCTGATTGGTTTGGCGTTTCGACGCAGTCGCGATTCGAAACCGGCAGGTGGGGGTTTGCATGGGTAGCCGGCAATGGAAGAACGCCTCCGCCGCGGTACTGGTGCTCGGTCTGGGGCTGTTGACAGGCTGCGCCACGCTCACTCAAAAGCTGGGACT
>Ga0114950_10001275_pt1 | contig 18765 bp, 17 predicted proteins | sample N075metaG_FD_83503 | JGI IMG/M metagenome (GOLD analysis project Ga0114950, IMG submission 83503) | Deep subsurface microbial communities from Kermadec Trench to uncover new lineages of life (NeLLi) - N075 metaG | ecosystem: Environmental > Aquatic > Marine > Ocean trench > Sediment | place... | reverse complement strand
GCCGCAGTCGCTGAGATGTTGAGTCGGACGCAACAGGAAGAGGGGGCGACGCGGACATATGAGCTCAAATAAGATTTGAGGCCGGCCCGGCGCCACCTCCCCCGCCCGCGGTGAACGCAGCCATGCCGGCTTCGTACGTTCCCACAAGCGTTGTTGCCAACGGCGGATGTCCGAACCCGCCGGCGTCCTGCACGCCCAGTCCAGCCACCCGCACGTGGCAACGACCCGAACTGTATGCGGGATTCGCTCGTGACACAGTGTCCTAGATCGTGTTAATTTCCCCCCGTTAGGTGTAGGGAAATCCTCACATGCTGAAACGGACCAGGTTGACCTTTACCAAGGACGGCGTCACCGCTTCCGCCGAGTTGCTCGAGCGCGATGCCCCTGAGACGTGTGCGGCCCTTTGGAAAGCTCTGCCCTTCGAGGGCACGCTCTATCACGCGATTTGGTCCGGACCGGAAACCTATCTTCCCATCGATCCCCGGATTCGAATCGCACCGGAGAACCAGACGACGCAATCGCAAATCGGCGACATCGGATATTACTACGTGGACGGTGGACGGATTGCCGGCTGGCCCGATGACTTTTCGGAGATTGCGTTTTTCTATGGCCGCGGCGCTCGACCCAACATGCCAACCGGTCCCGTCGCGATGAATCTCTTCGCCCGCATCGTGGAAAACCTCGACGGATTCGCGGAAGCATGCGACCGGATCCGGCTGGAGGGCGTGAAGCCTTTTCGCATGGAGAGGATGGAATAGTCGTGCGCATTGTTACCGAGTCCGAGCTCCGTGAGCTCATCCAAGAAGAGCAAGCACTCGAAGCCGTCGAGCTCGCCTTCCGCGCGCTTTCCGAGGGCCGGGTCGTACAGCCGCCACCCATGGCGTTCGATTTCCCGAAGGTCGAAGGCGAAGTCCACGTGAAAGGCGCCGCGATCGAAGGCTCCTCGATATTCGCGCTCAAAGTCGCCTCCGGATTCTACCGCAACCCCGACAAAGACCTCCCGGTGGGCTCGGGGCTCGTCCTCGTATTCGACGCCGCAACCGGCTTTCCTCTCGCTTTGCTTCAAGACAATGCCTATCTCACAGAGATGCGTACGGCAGCGGCGGGTGCCCTTGCCGCCAGGCTGCTCGCCGAAGAGCGCGTCGAGAAAATGGCCGTCCTCGGAAGCGGCGCCCAAGCGCGTTACCAACTGCGTGCCATCGCGCGCGTGCGGAAGCTCGAGAAAGTCTTCGCTTGGAGCCGCACGCCGGCCAACGTGGAACGCTATTGCCGCGAGATGGAAGACGAGCTCGGGATCCCGTTTGCGCCTTGCGAGCGGCCGGAAGACGCTCTCGAGGAAGCCTCGCTCGTGCTGACGGTGACCACGGCGCGGACGCCCATAGTCGCTGCGGCCGCCGTATCGCCTCATGCAACGATTCTCGCGGTGGGCTCGGACGGTCCCGACAAGCAAGAGATCGACGCCGAGATCCTGTCGCGGGCCGGCAAAGTGATCGCGGATCGTCTCTCGCAATGCGTGCGCCTCGGAGAGATCCACCACGCGGTGGAGGCGAAGCTCATGACCGAGGACGACGTATATGCAGAGCTCGGCGATGTCGTGACGGGAAAAAAACCAGGTCGCGAGGGGGACGAGCTCATCGTCTGCGACCTCACAGGCGTGGGCGTTCAGGACGCCGCGATGGCTGAACTGGCTTACAGTAAGCTCGAGAGCTAATCTAGCACGTCGAGAGATGAAGCTTTTCCAAGAGCTTCGCGTGCTGGAGTTTTTCGAGATCCGCGTCGGCCTCCTGGCTGACTTTTCCGTACATTTTGACGCCGTGGAACTTGACGAGGCTCGGGGCTCAGTCGTAGTCGTCGAAAATTTTTCTCTCGATGCCGTGATAAACGAGGACCGACAGGGGCAACCCCTTCAACCAGCGTCGCTTGTTGTTGTTCCCGGAATGGGTAAAGCGGTCGACGATATATAAGAGCCGAAGCTGGTCGACAGATGGTGCGCCCATTTCTGGCCTCGCGGGGGTAAGGAGTTATGCGGTTGTTCGGACAGATTGAAAATAGGATAGCAAACCGCGCTCAGTTGCGCGACGTTTCAACCGCGCTCAGTTGCGCGATGTTCCCGCGCAAGCCGGCTAGTGCCCGCAGCCGCTTCCTAGTTGGACCGTTCCGGCATGGGGGGCCGGTTGGATCACGCGGAGCGTGATCTCCTTGGGTCCGAGCGCCATGGGGCGATCACCGGCATAAATCTGGTGGCGGCCTTTGTCGCGGAACCAGTCGCGGGTCTCGGCGACCATGTGCATGTTCTCGACGATCTTACGCCAGCCAACCCCCGTGTTATAGGCGCAAAAGGAGATCTCCCCCTCCTGCGTCGCATAAGGGATTTCGCACATCTCGGTGCGGCGAAAATCGTAGGTCCAGAGATCCTGGAACCACATCCCGCCGACCCACATGATGTTCCACTCGTCTTCTTCCATGTTCGAGCTCATGGCCGCGCCCATCTTGCGATTGAGCAGCTTGAGGAATTTGGGGACGGTCATGCCCGGCGGCATGTTGCGCTGGTCGAGGTTTTTGACAAAAGCAAGAAGGGCCTGCATCTTGCTCAAGCCCACCCCGCGCGCGGTATCGGTAATGATGTCGATGTCGCGGACGAAATTCTCGATGTCGAAAAACGCCGTGAGCGGCGACCATTCCTTCGTCTGCCAGTTCACGACGAGGATGAGGCTCGCCCCGCAATTCGGGTGGCAGGAGCAGTTCATCCCGCCAAACTGTACGTCCGGTCCGCGAATATGATCCGCGAGCCATGTGAAGGCGCCGAGCGAGCCGAGCGGATAGAAATCCCGATAGACGTCGATCTTGCCGTCGTAATAGCGCGCGAGCTCGTGTGCGAGATGGGAGACGGTATAGCGCTTTTTGCGCCGCTCTTCGTTACTAATTTGTTCGTCACGGCCGGTGAACGAGACGGGCTGAAAGGAGACCGCACCGATCATGTCGGAGTGCTCGATCATGAAGTCGAGGATCGGCCCCACTTGCTCGTCGTTCACGGTATTGATGACGGTGGTCACCGGCGTGATATCCATTCCGGCCTCGAAGATCCGCTCGATAGCGAGGCGCTTGGCGTCGAAGAGGTTGGCGATATGCCGGTGCGCATTCGCTTCGTTGGTCACGCCGTCGAACTGCAAATAGACCATGTTGAGCCCGGCCTCTTTGGCCTGTTGCGCAAATTCCGGCTCGAGCATGAAACGGAGCCCGTTCGAAGCAGCCTGCACGCTCCAATAGCCGATCTCCTTGGCGTAGTGACACGCTTCCAGAAAATGCGGCGACAACGTGGGCTCGCCACCCGAAAATTGCACGGAGAGCTGACGCCTCGGCTTGAACGAGATCGAGTCGTCGAGGATTCTATGGATCTCGTCGAGCGTGAGCTCGTGCACGTAGCCAACCTGATTGGCATCCATGAAGCACGGGTTGCACATCATGTTGCAGCGGTTCGTCAGGTCCACCGTAAGCACTGCGCCCCGACCATATTGGATCGTGGATGTGCCGTGGCGGTGGACGTGGGCATCCTCGGTGGTTCGGAAATCGCGGCCCTAAAAACGCCCTTCAAGGACTTGGCTCAGCTTCGGGTCGATCGAGAGCACATCCTCAAAGGCTCCGTGCTTGTCGCATTCCTTACGGATGAGAATACGGCCGTCCTCTTCGACGATGCGCGCCGGAATCTCGCCAGTCCCTCCGATCAAGAGCTCTTCGATGTTGCGGGTCCCCGCGACGATCGCATCCCGCACCTCGATAACGCAGTCCGGGCAGAGCGAGTCGGTCTCGCGCGGCCAGCCGAGAGGCGGCTTGGACCGCTCATAGCTCTTGGGCAATGGACCGGGGGCCCAATCGGGATGCGGCGACGGGCTGTCCGGAATCCGCGTGTTGACGCTCTGGAACGCTTCCTATGCCAGACTCGCCGCGTGGCGTAGCGTGCTCGATACGAAACTGCCCATTTACACTCCTCCGTCCTGCGAGAGAGTAACAAACCCTTCGGTATGTAATCCGGTAGCTTCCGGGCCGAGGGCGGTCCGCGTGAGCCCATCGCCCCAGCCGGCGTAGAGCGCGACGCGAGAGGCGACATCGGTCCTCTCCGGCCCGAGCCTATAGGTTCTGCCTTTCTCCGGCGGATGCTGTTCCTGGAAACGTTCAATCGACACCATCCACGTGGCGTGGGTAGACTCTCGCCCCTCGTCGATGGACGCAATAGCCTCGGGCGGCACTTCTTTGGCAAGCGCGCGGAAGTGGGTGGCGCGCTCCGGCGTGTCGAGCACACCGCCGTCATCCATGAGTTTCTCGAAAGAGCCGTCGGAAAACGAAACGACAGCGCGCACCGAGTCAGGGATGTCGAGTGCGCCGCGCTCACCAAAGAAAACACTCGGCGCCGTACCCACAAGGCCCCCGCTATCGCGCACCGGAAGGCTCGTCGCGCCGAGACCCCAGATCGCGCGCTCGATGAGCGGCCATTCGAGCCGAAGCGGCATCGACATCGCGACCACATCTCCGGGCCCGACGTCCAAACGCTCACGCAGCGCGAGCGCTATGCGAATCGAGTGGCGGTCCGCCCGCCAATCGGGCACCGCCGCCCAGCGGTCACCTTCGGCCTGCATGAAGACGCCGTCGCGATCATGATGCTGCGCACCGTGAAGAAGGAGTTGGTTGACGGTGTCGTGACTCAAAGGCCGGCCCGCTCGAGTGCCCGCGTCGAGATCCGCGTGATATAGATGCTCACGACCACCGTCGCTACGAAGCCAAGCACGCGCATAGCGAGCTCGAGAGAGCTCGTCGCGCCGCCCGCCGCATCCGCGCCGAGCGACCCCATGTAGACAAAGACGAGCGTCGCCGGGATGAGCCCCAGCAGCGAGCCCAACGCGTAATGGCCAAAGCCAACGCGGGTGAGCCCATAGGCGTAGTTCTGAAAGATGTAGGGAAACAAGGGACAGCAGCGCGTAAGGACGACGATTTTCCACCCCTCTTGGCCTATGGCGTTATCCACCGCTGCAAAACGCGGCTTCGAGGCCACCCACTCTTCGATTCTCTTGCGGGCGAGGTAACGCGACACGAGAAAGGCAAGAGCCGCACCCACGCTCGTCGCAACGAGCGCTACGATGAAGCCGTCCCGAAGCCCGAACGCCGCCCCGCTCGCGGTCATCAAGATGGAGCCAGGAAAAAAGAAAACGACCGAGATCCCGCTCACGAGAGCAAAGACAACCATCCCCAAAACACCTGAGTCCTTCGTCCAAGCGTTCACGAGCTCGAGCCCGCCGGCATAGTCGGCGAGTTTCATCGCGATGAAGATGCAGAGCGCGGCCATTGCCATCGCGACGACGGCCCAAAGATTCGATTTCGACGGCATTTGCAAAACGGGAGATTGTATCGAGCGGCGGGGCTGACGGCAACCGGCTCGGCAAACTAGTTCTTGGCCGGCGGCGAGGCCTCGATGGGCCCGACGTGGAGGCATCCGGAATATGAGCTTTCCTTCGAGACTTCGGAAATCTCGATATTAGAGCTCGCAGATCAGACGCAAGGCCTTTCTTCCTTCCTCGACCCAACGATCATGTGGAAGCTCTTGGCCAAGCGCGATCGCATGAATGGCAAGACACGTCGCCAGTTAGCGCGCCCGCTCCCCTCTCGTTTGGGGAAGCGGAAGAGCCAGTGTTGGCCGACTTCAAAGACTCGAAAATCGTACCCTTCACCCAGCAAGACCGCCTCGAGGCCAACGAACTGCGGAAAGGCAGAAACAATGGCCTTCGCATGACCAGCAGTTCCGGCTTCCTTCGGTTCGCGCAAATTATTTCCGTCCCCTACTTTCCGCTAGCGCGATCGCGACAAGAATCCCAATCCTTTCAAAACGCTCCCGAATCCGTTGCCCAGCGCGCTCGGCCGCATCCTTCTCGCCGGGCGTCAGCGCTCCGACCGTAAAGATATCTCAAAAAGCGCCGGCGTTCTTCAATCGGATTCATGGTTCTCCTTCCGGCGCTTCGCGATGAGCGCCTCCGACAACGCGGGCCCGCGGCCCGGCTCGCTCCATGGACACACTTCGATGCAGATGCCGCACCCTTCGGTCATGGCAAAGTAAGGGATGCATTTGTCGAAGTCCACATACCACTTCTCGACCCCGCGCACCATTTGCTTCTCGTCGAGGATGGCATCCGGAGGACAATCGAGCTCACAGCGCCGGCAACGCGTGCAGAGGTCGTCGACACCTATATCGACCGGCGCGTCGCAGGCGAGAGGCAAATCCGTCAGCACGGCCGCCAGCCGAAAGTTCGAGCCAAACTCTTTGTTGATGATCGAGCCGTGTTTTCCGAGCTCACCGAGACCGGCCGCGAGGGCGAGGGGGATCTGGATCAAGTCTTCTCCGTCGGCATAGGCCTGCGCGGGCCAACCGAGTCCTCGAATGTAAGCGGCGAGGTCGATGGCGATGCGGGAGCTACGCCGATAGGTGCGCATGACTTCGCGGGCCCCGCGGCTCTGGGGCACGTGCTCCATCTCCTTGCGGTCCATGACGGTCCCGATAGAGACGACGTACTTATAAGGAGGTCTCGGATAGCCTTCGTAGAGCGCGTCGTCGCGGAGCGTCGTCACACCGGCGATGCCGGCGCCAAGGCGCTTCGCTTCGGCCTTGATACGCGCGGCCATGGCGGCGGTGTCGTCGGCCGGAACCCGCGCGCGAGCCACGGGGCCCACGTAGAGACGCCGCTGCCATAACGTCCGGAGCACTTGCCAGAAACAACCAGGCGAGGTCAAGAGATTGAACAGTAGGTCGAGCGCCGCCCAATCGAGCGACTGGCGTCCACCGCCACGTCCCGTGCTATGGAACACAGGACGCGCGAGCGATTTCTCCTGCTCGCCGAGACCGTTGACGGCGTTTCCCGAGCGCGGTGGGTTGCGATAGGCGAATGGGTACGTCGCGGGAGGCGGGTCTTTCGGCCGCATCAGTCTATAAGTCTCGGTGTCAGTCTCAGTCTCAGTCTCAGTCTCAGTCGCCGAGATGGTCGATCTCGAAAGGCTCGCGCGTTTCTCGAGCCCTCAAAACAGCGCGGCGCACACGCCCGCCCTCGACGAGCCAGAGGAAGGCAACTTGCAGAATGTAGCCGATGAGCCGGACGTTTCGGGACAAACGCCTCAGCGGATGCGACGCATCGAGATAAAAGTCTTCTTGAAAGGACTTCACACAAGTTTCTTCAGCGCCTTCAAGAAAATGTCGTTCTCCTCGGCGGTACCGACGGAGACGCGCATGAAGCTCGGCATGTCCCAGGAGCTTCCGTCTCGAACGAAAATTTCCTTCTCGAGAAGCTGCCGCACGATCGGCCGGGCGCGCTGTTTCATGTCGACCATGAAAAACGGCGCGCGATGCGGGAAGGGCTCGCCGCCGAGAGCTTTCAAGCCCGTTCGGAGCTGATCGAGGCCTTCGTCGACGATGCGGATGTAGCGATGGACGTGGTCCTGATCCGCAAGGGCCACAGGTCCGGCAATATGCGCCGCCGAGTTGATTCCGAAATCTCCCCACCACACGGACTTCACTTTTTCGATAACGGCATCCGGGCCTATCGCGTAGCCGAGCCGGAGGCCGGCCAGGCCGAACGCTTTCGAGTACGTCCGCAACACGAGAACGGGCGCGTCTCGACGGACGAAGTCGAGTGCGCTCTTTCCGTCCGGCAGAAAATCGTGATAAGCCTCGTCGACGAGGAAAATGGCGCCCTCGGGCAAGGCTTCAACGAGCTCTCCGACCGCGTCTTGATCGAGCGCCGCTCCCGTCGGGTTGTTGGGATTGGCAATGTAGAGGATACGGGTCTCGGCGGTCATCGCGCGTTTCAAACCCGCGACGTCCACCGTACCGAGCTGTCCGAGCGGCACGCGCACGGCCTCTCGGCCCATCGACTCGGCGACGCCGGCGGACCAGCCATAAGTCGGCGTGGGCAAAACGATGTTGCCGCCGTCTTTCAGAACCGCCCAAGGCACGAATTGGAGAAACTCCGTAGAGCCGCAGCCGATGAGGACGTTCTTGGGTGGCACATCGTGATGTTTGGCGATCGCATCGATGACCGGGTCGATGTAGTTGTAGCGGTGTGCTTCGACGAGGCCGTTAGCCGAGAGCGCCTCGAGCACTTTCGGCGAGGGGCCGAGCGGGTTCTCGTTGAAGCTCAATCGCGTCGATCCCCGCGGGAAACCTCCGGGAGGGAAACCAGGGATCGGCTCGTCGCTGATCTTGGCGCTCGCATCCTGGGCACGCGCCGCTTGCGGCAATGCCGAGGCCGCCGCCGCGGTTGCGAAGGTCTGCAGGAACGCCCTCCTCGTAGCCCTCAGACCTTGGGGATAGCAGCTCCACGATCGATCGTTGACGAAATCCATTACGTCCTCCTAATTCTCTCGCCGATCGACAACGCGAACGGCTTTTCCTTGGCTCCGCTCTAGCTCCTTCGGCTGGACCACGCGGAGCTTAACGCGGATACCGAGCGTTTCTTCGACTTTTTTCTGCGCACGCTTTTGAATCTCCGCCGTCACGTCGTCGCTAGCAGACACGAGCGCTTCGACGTGAATCTCGAGATCATCGAGACGGTTCTGTCGCCGGTCCACGAAGATGACATATTGAGGGGCCAGGCCGTCGACGCTCAAGAGGGCCGCTTCGATCTGCGTTGGAAAAACGTTTACGCCGCGGACGATGAGCATATCGTCGGTGCGCCCGATCACTTTGCTCATGCGCACGGAAGTGCGGCCGCAAGCGCAGGGCTCGTAATTCAGCCACACGCGATCGCGTGTGCGATAGCGCAAGAGCGGGAGGCCTTGCTTCGTCAACGTTGTGAGGACGAGCTCCCCCTCGGTGTCCCCGGAAAGCGGCTCACCACTATCGGGATCCACGACCTCAGCGAGAAAATGGTCTTCGGCGATATGCAGCCCGCGATGCTCCGAGCACTCCCCCGAGACCCCTGGGCCGATGATCTCGCCGAGCCCGTAGCTGTCAAAAGCCTCCAGACCGAGCCGCTCTTCGATCTCTTCGCGCATGGCTTCGGTACAAGGCTCGGCGCCGAAAAATCCGACACGAAGATTGAAGCGCGCGAGGTCGAGTCCCGCTTCGTCTATGGCTTCAGCAAGTACCAATGCATAGGACGGGGTCGCGCAGAGTACGGTCGCACCGAAATCCTCCATCAACATGACATGGCGCGCGGTGTGACCGCCCGAAGCCGGAACGGTCGACGCCCCAACAGTCTCCGCTCCGAGTCCGAACCCCAAACCTCCGGTGAACAAGCCGTAGCCGTAGGCGTTGTGCACGAGATCGCTCGACGTGACGCCGCCCGCAGTGAGTAGGCGCGCCATGACCTCGCCCCAAAGCGCCATATCGTCGCGAGTATAGGCGACGACGGCAGGCCTGCCCGTGGTACCGCTAGAAGCGTGTACACGGACGATACGTTCGCGAGGGACCGCAAGCAGGCCAAAAGGATAGTGGTCGCGAAACGTCTGTTTCGTGGTGAACGGCAGCGAAGCTAGGTCGTCGAGCGACCGCGGGGGATCGATCCCCGCAAGCGACTCCCGATAGAAGGGAACGTCCGCGGCAAGCCGGAGGACGAGCGCCTGCAAACGCTCGAGCTGCAAGCGCTCGAGCTCATCCCGCCCGATGGTCTCTTTGACTCTATTCCAGTACACGCGGGACGCATGTTAGTCTTCAAGTACCTTTCATGTCACCCTGGGAGACGTAGACTTTCGACTTCCGTGATGTAACATCCACCTCACCATGTCGAACAAGCGCAAGCGCGAGCTGGGTCAGAACAAGCCAATCACCCGCCGGGATTTCATCCACGGCTCCACCGCCATGCTCGGCGCCGCTCTAACGAGCTCGAGCTGCGGCGTCCCGAGCGAAGTGCCGCCCACCGAAGAGAGCAGCGCGGCCGACTACTCGTTCGACGTCGACGAAGCGTGGTACGGTCCGGGGGGCGTCGGTGATTACGCGTCGTCACACGGCAACACGCCTTCATGTTCGGGATCGACGGTGCCGAGCCCATCCCCGACGTGATCCGAAAGCCGTTCGGCTACATCGCGATCGGCCATTCGGAGCTCGGCGGCCATCAGAACTGGACGAGCGCAGCCGCCGAAGGACGGCGCGCGGTGGAGGCGTTACCCGACGCGTAGTCGACCGATAGCGTTCAGTTTTGAAGCGCGCAGCTTCGTCACACCGTGGGGCGATCCCCCCAAACACGTAGAGGTTTTCCTGCACCACCACCGGAGGGGAGTACAGCTAAGTGCTTGCTTTGCAAGCCTTGCAGAGGACAGCTGTTCGGCACGCATCTTGCCTATCAAAAGTCAGGGTGCTCCTCGCTAACTTCAACCCAGGGCCGGACCAGTGACCTCATCAACCGAGCAAAACCAAAAAAGCGCTTCCGACGGGCAAGAAGAGCTCGAGAAAGTACCGGGCGACCGCTACGAGATCCTAAGTCGACTAGGCGTGGGTGCTTTCGGCTCTGTCTTGAAAGCCCTGGACACCTTCCTCAACCGGATGGTCGCGATCAAGAGCATCCGACTCGACACGTCGCTCAATCCCGACCATAAAAAAGCGCTCAACAAACGCTTCATCCGAGAAGCGCAGGTGGCCGCGCAGCTCCATCACCCGAACATCGTAACGATACACGACATCATCTTTACCCCCGAAACCGGCTTCATCGTCATGGAGTTCATCGAAGGCTCCACGCTCCAAGAGGTGATGGAATCACAGAAGCTCGGTCTCGCGAGAATCGTCGACATCGTGACCCAAGTGGCCAAAGCCCTGGCCTACGCGCACGACCACAAAGTCACCCATCGCGATATCAAGCCGGCCAACATCATGATCACTCCCGAGTTCGAGGCCCGGATCACCGATTTTGGTATCGCCAGAGCCGACGGCTCGACGCACCTCACGCATTCTGGAAGCCTCGTGGGGACACCGGACTACATGTCGCCCGAGCAGGCCAAGGGTGAGGAAGTCGATTCGCGCAGCGATCTCTTCTCACTCGGTTGCGTGCTCTACGAATGCGCTTGCGGCGAAAAGCCGTTTCGAGGTGGAAGCCTTACGGGCGTGCTCCTGAGCATCGTCAACTCCAACCCGTTCGAGGCGAAAGCGTGGAAGGAGACGAAGGTTCCAGCGGAGGTCACGGCGGTTCTCGAAAGAGCGCTCGCGAAAGATCCCGACGAGCGCTTTCTTTCGGCCGGCGCCTTCGTATCGGCGCTCGACGCCATCCCGCAAGAAGTGCTCGGCACGGAAGAGCCGATGGCGCCCGTCCCGGCGTCGGAGACGTCCAAGGTGACGGCTACACCCGTCCCCGAGCAAGCCGAGCCCGAGCCACCGCCCAGAAAGGCGAGCGCGGACGAGCTTCAGTCGCTAAAAGAGGACGACCGGCCCTTGCGTTTTGTGGCCACCCTCTCCGACGACCTTCAAGACTTGAAGCTCACGCCGACACAAGGATACGTGCTCTCGAGGGTCGATGGCGTCTCGCTTGCGCGTGACATCATAACGGTCAGCGCCGTTCCCGAAGCCGAGGCAGCTGGCACACTCGTCGACTTGTTCGAAAAAGGTCTTCTTGTCTTTGTGGAGGATGAAGCCGCATCCGAGCCGGTGCGCGAGCTCGACGAGATGTTCGCTCTCGAGGTGGACCGGGTGGTGCGTCTGGGAAAAGAGAAACGCTACTCCGAGCTTCTCGGGATCGACATCAGCACCCCTGGGGCCGAGGTCAAGAAATCCTACCTAGAGCGCGTGCAGCGCTACCATCCCGATGCCCAAGAAGGCAGAATCAGCGCGTCGGACCGCAAGAAGCTCACGCGCGTATGCGCCATCTTGACCGAAGCGCTCAGCACCGTCTCCGGCAAACACGAGCCTCCGCCCGCGCCCGTATTTATCAAGCGAAAAGAAGATCCTGCCGCGACCGGAAGCACGGAGCGGCGTGAGTTCGCGGATAAGCTCTTCGGCCGCGCTAAGGAAGCTTTCGGCGTCACCGATTTCTGGGAAGCCATTCAGCTTTCGAGGCAAGCCATCGAGCTCGACAGCGACGTGGCCGAATATCACCACCTCCTCGGGCTCGGGCTCATGAAGAACCAGAATTGGATCAAGGAAGCCGAAGAGTCGCTCCTTCGCGCCGCTGAGCTCGACAAGGCAGCCCCCGTCTATTTCGAATCTCTCGCGACTCTCTATGAGCGTCGAGGCGCGCACGAGCGCGCCGCGGAAATGACCAAGCGCGCCCGCGAGCTTTCCCCGGCCGAGGAAGAAACCCCCGACGCCGAAGAAGAGGCACCTAAAGAAGGAGCCGCCACGCCCGCCTCAAAGCCGGCGCTCGATCTCGGAGAAGAGTACGCGTTACCCGTTGACGAGCTCGAACATATCTCCGACACTTCGAAAACGGTCGTGGATTAAGTCCTTCTAGCTGTCGCGCGCGCTGAAATAATCCCGGCCTCTCTCCATCAGCGCCGCGAAGCCCTGTTCATCGCCGGCGAGAACGACCGAGCGCAAACGCTCGACCGCGTGGAGAAGTGCTGTTAGCGCCTCCGAGCCGTAATCGTTGAGCGACTGGATCTCAAAATAGAGCCGGGGGCTCTCCTCCGAAACCTTACGCGCTACCGCGAGCTGCTCGTCGAAGGTCGTGCTCGAAAGCCGCGCGAGCGCAGGCGCGGCTTCCCCGCTCTCGACGAGTGCGGTGACAAAAGCGATGTTGAGCGCGTGTGAAAGACCGAGCACATAAGCGATCGAACGGTCGTGACTCTCGAGGTCCATCGCAACTTGCTCCGCCATCGTCGAAGCGAAGAGCTCGCGCGCCTCTCGAGTCGCCTCCTCGTCGCCCACATCCACGAAAATAACGTGGCGCCCCGACAAGAGCTCGGTGTCGGGACCGAACATGGGGTGGATCGAAGTCACGCGTGCGCCCGCTGACGCCAGGGCGAGTAGCCCATCACGAAGCGGGCTCTTGAGCGAGCCGACGTCGAAGATCAGGCCGCGGGGCGGCCGCTTTGCCAACTCGCCAAGGATCGCTCCCGTTGCCGCGAGTGGGGTCGCGAGAACGATGATGTCGTGATCCAAATTAGATGACTGCCATTCCCGTATCTGCGGAAGCTCGCCTCCGAAGGGCTCTGGGTCCGCGATCTCGACTTCGAAACCCTGAGAAGTCAGAAACCGCACGAACCACCGTCCCATCTTGCCCGAGCCACCAATCACGAGAGCGCGCTTTCCCGAGCCGCTTTTCGACGTCACGAGCCCTTGCTTCTCCTGCACTTCGAGCGCCGAGCGGATCAATAGCAGCATGAGCTCCTCGACCAAATGAGAAGGCAGCCCGAGCTTTTTGGCCGTCGCCCGAGCCCGTTCGATGACGTGGCGCTCGCGCCGGAAATCCCGTGTCGGGCGGCCGGCGTCGCGTTTCACTTTCCCGATGGCAGAAGCGAGGCGCGCGCGCTCCGCGACGAGTCCGAGGATCTGCGAGTCGATGCCCTCGAGCTCCGCTCGCAACCGTTCCAGTTCGGTATCCATGACTGGAATTGTAGAATAGACCGCTCGCAGCTACGAGGAGTTAAATATGCCATCGAATCTCTTCCTCTTTCTTTTCACGGTCTTCTTCAGTGGAACACCTCCTCAGGAGACCGGATTCCTCTCGCGCTCCGTCGAGCTCGACAGCGTCACCTACCTCTATCAAGTCTTCGTCCCGTCCGGATGGAGCCCGGATCAAAAATGGCCCGTGATCTTTTTCTTGCACGGCGCGGGTGAGCGGGGCGCGGACGGCGCCCGGCAGACGGAGGAAGGCCTCCCCGAGATCCTTCGCCGCAAGCCGGACTTCCCCGCGATCGTAGTCATGCCGCAGTGCCGCCGCCGAACGTGGTGGGGAGCTCCGGCCATGGAAGCTCAAGCTTTCGCCGCGCTCGAGGCCTCGATGAAAGAGTTCAATGGCGACCCAGCAAGACTGTACTTGACCGGGCTTTCCATGGGCGGCTACGGCACCTGGGCCTTCGGCTACAAATATCCGGAGAAGTTCGCGGCGCTCGTCCCCATATGCGGCGGCGTCACTTCGCGGCGGGCATTTCCCGTCCCCAATTGGCATCCCGCCGTCCGTGCGCCGGAGGACCCCTATACGGAGACCGCCCGCGGCATCGGTAGCGTGCCCGTTTGGGCCTTTCACGGCGACGCGGATCGCAGCGTTCCCGTCACCGAATCACGCAAGCTGACCGAGGCGATCGAGAAAGCCGGGGGCGACGTAAAGTACACCGAATATCCGGGCGTAGGCCACAACTCATGGGACCGTGCCTACGCGGAAGAGGAGCTCATCGCCTGGATCCTCTCCCAACGAAACGGACAGGACTAGTTTCTGATCGACCACGCAGAACTGCTCCTTACGATCTATGCCGCCACGGGCCCCTCGGGAGCAAGTACACGAGGAGAGCTGAACCCATGTTTCAGCCAGGCGAATCGGTCAGAGCGCGAGCGTCGCCAAACGCTCGAGGTGGTGGTCCACGTTTCCGAAGAGCACATCGATCATGGAGAGCCGCTTGAAATAGTGGCCGATCGCAAGCGCGTTCGTCATGCCCATCGCGCCATGAAGCTGGATGGCTTCTTTGCCGATCCGTTTGCCGGCACGGCCGATCTGCACTTTGGCAGCGGACGCCGCTCGGGCGCGCTCAGGACCCTCGAGTTTCTCGATCGCGGCCGCGGCGCGGTAGGCGAGGGCCCGTGATAGCTCGTAATCCACGAACATATCCACAGCGCGATGCTGCAGCGCTTGAAAGTTTCCATGGGAACACCGAACTGGCGCCGCGTCTTGAGATAGTCGAAGGTCGCCTCATTGAGGGCGCCCATAGCGCCTACAGCTTCCGCCGCGAGAAGCGTGATGGCGCGGTCGATCACGGGCTCGAGCGCGGCGAGCGCCCCGCCGCGCTTACCGAGAAGCGCGTCCTCTTCCACATGCACGTCTTCGAGTGCGATATCCGCGGCCCGCAATCCATCGACGGTCGCATAGGCGCGCAGATAGACCCCTTCGCTCTCGCGGTCCACGAGAAAAAGCGAAACGCCTTCATCGCCGGTGCGTGCGGAGACGATGAGCTTGTCCGCGGTCGCCGCGTGGAGCACGAAGCTCTTGCGGCCTTGCAGACGAAACCCACTGCCCGAGGGCTCAGCCCGTGTCTCGACCGCCGTGAGGTCGAAGCCCGACTCGGGCTCCGTATGCGCGAGTGCTATGAGCAGCTCTCCCTCCGCGATCGATGGGATGAGAGCCTCCCTGCCCGTCGCCTCGAGAATCTTCCCGCCGAGGACGACCGTCGTGAAGTAAGGCTCCACGAGAAGAGCGCGCCCGAAGGCCTCCATCAGCACCGCGCTATCGAGAGCCGAGCCTCCGAGACCGCCATGTTCTTCCGCAAAACCGAGCCCGAGCCAGCCGAGCTCCGCGAACTGTTTCCAATTGTCGCGGCTGAACCCGAGCTCGCTTGCCACGAGCTCCTGCCGGCGGTCGAAAGTGTAGGCCTCCCGGACGAACCGATCGACGCTTTCTTTGAGGAGCTTTTGTTCTTCGTTCAGCGTGAAGTCCATCTATGTCCGGCTCAGAGACCGAGCACCATCTTCGCGACGATGTTTTTTGAATCTCGTTCGACCCCGCATAGATAGAAGCCTTGCGCCAATTGAAGTAAAGAGGGGCTATCGCAGGTGCATGAGAAGGACCGAAATTCTCTTCGGCGAAACCATCGTCGAGCGCTTTGGGCAAGTAGGGGCCGGCGTAATAGCCGGCCGCGTCGAACATGAGCTCCGTCAAAGTCTGTTGGAGCTCCGAACCCCGAATCTTCAAGAGCGACGCCTCCGGTCCCGGCCGGCGACCGGCCGTTTCCTCCGCGAGCACTTTCAAGACGACGGATTCGAGAGCGAGCAGCTCGACTTCAGAGGCGGCAAGGCGGCGCCCGAACGACGGCTCGTTCGGCGCGATAGCTCGAGCTTTCAGAAGCCAGCGTTTCAAGCTGCCTATGTGCGCGATGCCGGTTCGCTCGTGGCCGAGAAGGAATTTCGCATAGGTCCAGCCCTTCCCTTCCTCGCCGACGAGGCTCTCCACGGGGACGCGAACATCCTCCAAGATCACTTCGTTGATTTCGTTACCGCCGTCGAAGGTCGTGATCGGGCGTACGCTGATGCCCGCTGTCTCCATGTCGACGAGGAAAAACGAGATGCCGTCTTGCTTCTTGCCCGCATCGCTCGTGCGGCCGAGAAAGAACATCCGGTTCGCGTGCTGGGCAAAAGTGACCCAAGTTTTGTGCCCATTGACAACGTAGTGATCGCCTTCGAGCACGGCGCGCGTCTGCAACGAGGCCAGGTCCGAGCCTGCGCCCGGCTCGGAATAGCCTTGGCACCACCAATCGTCACTCGAAAGGATGCGCGGCAAATAATGCTTCTTTTGCTCATCGCTTCCGAAGGTCATGATCACCGGCCCCACCATGCCAAGACCGAAACGAATCAAGTACGGCGCCGACGCTGCCCCGAGCTCCTCCTCGAAGAGATATCGCTCTAGAGGTGTCCATCCAGTTCCCCCGAACTCTTTCGGCCAATGCGGTGCGATGAAGCCTTGCTCGTAGAGAATTTTCTGCCAACGAACGAAGTCGTCCCGGCGGAGCTTCAGACCGCCTTCGACCCGCGCGCGAATATCCGCGGGAAGGTTCTCTTCGATGAACGCACGGACTCGCGTTTTAAACGCCTCTTCCTCCGGCGTGAGCCCGAGCCTCAAGGCGCGGCCTTCAAACGCTCCCGCTCGACGAGCTGGCGGCGGAGGATTTTCCCCGAAGGTGATTTGGGGATCTCGTCGAGGAACTCGACCTCTCGGATTTTCTTGTGAGGAGCCACGCGCTCCGCGATGAAATCCAGAAGCGTCTGAGCATCGACCTCTTCACGGACGACGACGCAGGCCTTCGGTATCTCCCCCGCCTCTTCATCCAATTTCGGGATCACGGCGACATCACTCACCGAGGGATGCGAGAGCAAGAGCGCCTCGAGCTCGGCAGGGGCCACTTGCATCCCTTTGTACTTGATGAGCTCTTTCAGCCGGTCCACGATGAAGAAATAGCCGTCTTCGTCCGCATAGCCGATATCCCCGCTGTGAAAAAAGCCGTCGGCATCGATGCACTCCGCGGTGGCGTCCGGCTTGTTGAGATAGCCCTTCATGACCTGCGGCCCGCGGATCCAGATCTCGCCTTCCTCGTTCGGTCCGAGCTCTTCTCCAGTGCTCGGGTCGACGACTTTGCATTCCGTGCTCGCGATACAAGGCCCGACGGAGCCAGCCTTGATCTTCTCTGGGTCGGGCGTGTTGCAATGCGAGACCGGGCTCGTCTCCGTAAGACCGTAGCCCTGCAAGACAAGACAGTCGAGCCGCTTGGCACAAGCCTCGGCCACATCCTTTCCGAGCGGCGCCGCGCCGGACATGAGCCACCGCAGTGAAGACAAATCATATTGGTCGACGACGGGATGTTTCGCGAGCGCGAGCACGATGGGCGGCACGAGATGCGCTATCGTGATTTTGTGCTTCTGCATCAAACCGAGAAACTCCTCGAGATCGAACTTGGGCATCGTCACCACGGTGCAGCCTCGATGAAGCGCCATGTTCATGATCACGATCATGCCGTAGATGTGAAAAAACGGGAGGATGCCGATAGCGACGTCGTCCTCGCTCAGTTCGTCGCCGAACGTGGACTCGGTTTGCGTGAGGTTGGCCACGAGGTTCCGATGCGTGAGCATGACGCCTTTTTGGAGACCGGTCGTCCCACTCGAGTAAGGAAGCGTTACGATGTCTTCGGGCGCGATGTCGACTTGGGGTGCATCCCCGTCATTGTCGAGCAGCGAAGCGAACGGCGTCGCTCCTTCGGCTTCTCCGAAAACGAAGATCTCCTCGACACCGGATTCCTTCGCCGCAGCCTTGGCCTTGTCGAGAAAAGGCGGCACCGTGAGAAGGAACCGAGCCTTGCTGTCGTTTAGCTGGCGAGCAAGCTCTTCGGGGGTATAAAGCGGGTTGATCGTCGTACTCACGCCGCCGATCACGGAAACCCCGTGAAACGCGACGGCGTATTCCGGCAAATTGGGACTGTAGATCGCTAGCACCTCGCCTTTTTTCATCCCCTTGTCGGACAAGCCCTTGGCGGCTTTTTGGATCGCAGCGCCGAGCGCGCCAAATGTCAGGGTTCGACCGCTGGGCCCGTCGATGAGAGCAGGCTTGTCCGCCCACTTCCCCGCCGGCTCGAGAACGAAGTCGGTGAGCGTTTGACTGGGGATGGACACATCGGACTGGGGGCTTCGAAAAAGCATCGCTCGCTCCTTTCGAGGATCGATGCGAAACACTAGCCTAGAACCGGGAGAACGGCAAGGTCGGAGCCGGCCCTAATCAGACGAGAAACTGAACCGGCAAAGAGATCAATAATAAAAAAAGCGTAACGCAAAGGCGCAAAGGCGCAAAGACGCAAAGGAAAAACAGGAAGGTGAAAGGAGATGCTTAATCGGTCAAAAACCTAAATTTGCAGCTACGGTAAAGGGCCAAAATTCAGCGACAATAGCGTTTTCCTCTCATCTTCTTTTTCTTTTCTTTTCTTTGCGACTTTGCACCTTTGCGTTACGCTTTTCTTAATATTGATCCTCTCGAGCATTTATCAAGAAGCTCTACACCATTGCGTGGCATGGCTCAGGGGGGCTTTCGAGAATCTCGACGAGCGCCTCGAGAGCTCGTACCAGACGGCTCGCTTGGCGCACGGGCCCGAGGCAAAGGCGTACGGCATGCGCATTGGTCG
>Ga0114950_10001272_pt1 | contig 18783 bp, 16 predicted proteins | sample N075metaG_FD_83503 | JGI IMG/M metagenome (GOLD analysis project Ga0114950, IMG submission 83503) | Deep subsurface microbial communities from Kermadec Trench to uncover new lineages of life (NeLLi) - N075 metaG | ecosystem: Environmental > Aquatic > Marine > Ocean trench > Sediment | place... | reverse complement strand
ATGCCCATGGACTGAATGCCCAGGGGCTGAATGCCGTTGGGCTGATGCCGGTGGAACTGAAGGCAAAAGGACTGAACTCTTCTTCGCTAAATGCCGTCGGACTGAACGCCGTCGGACTGAAAGCCCAGGGACTGAATGCCCAGGGACTAAATGCGGTTGGCGAGAAGGCTGTGGGTGCGAATTCGGCATTCAGCCTGTCGAGATCGGCTGCATCACCCGGGTCTATCTGCGCAACGAATGCTCGAGCAATGTCCTTGAAGACCGCAACGTCGTAATCGGCAGGAGGATCGGCAAGCTCAATCGTCACCTGGGCACCGGGGCTGATTTCGAACTTGTACCAGCGCGACGTACCCGGGATGGGAATACGGCCGGTAGCAGTGCCGGGGCTGTCGAATATTATTTCCTCTGCGTTGAGCCAGGAGTCGTTGTCGGGAATGAAACTCTCCGCCTCTATAAAGACCCAGGAGTCGAGAGACGTATCAGTCACATCTGCAATAGCAAGTTTGATATGGTTTGACCCAGGATTAACTGCCGCGGTGATAGTGAGGACTACGGTCAATCCATCGGTCTCTATATCGAGAACGAACGGACATGGTTCCGGTACCGGCTCGCCTTCGGGTCCGCCATCAAAACAGTCACTATTGATATAGAACTCAGGATTTTGTGCATTCGTACCTACGGGGAATCCGCCGTTCACAGTGTTAATTGAGACAACAGTATTGGTGTCAGGCAACACAGCGACATTCACGCCATTAATGAAAAACCCGAAAACATCGTTAAAAGCGGAGAAGGTGAACTCGTTGTATTCCTCTGATCCAAACACATATCGGAAGCGGACAACGGGGCTGGTCGCGACAAAGTCGAACTCAAGAACAGCGGCGTCATTGGTCTGCCCTGTAGTAAGTGAATCGAGGTCATCGTCTCCGGCTGAAGAGAAGCCCGTTGTTGTGTTGCCCGAAATGTTTGGGCCAACAACGGATTTGACAAGGCCAGAACTCAGCAGGATTCCGCTCTCAATACCGATGATATCTTTACCACCGGTGAAAGTTCCGGCTGCGCCATTATCTCCCGTGTAACTCACGTTGGAGACTGTAATTCCGTCTCCAATCACCATCTCGGCCAGTTCCCCGGCGGAGGTAGTAGTGAGGTCGGTAATAACAAGTCCGGCAGACACCGACATTGGCAGCAATGCTAGCGCAATGCCAAATACACTGGTGTTGACTAGTCTGCGGAATCCACCGCCAGCAATAACCAGCCAGTCGAAAAGTCCGTGTTCAGAGTGCGTGAATGAACCTAGAGCCAGGCTATGCATTGTTCCTCCAGTTACAAACACTGATATCAATAATATTATTATTATTCATCAGGCCGGATCAAGCACCTTATGAAGCAAAATATCTGTAGACCCATCACAATATCATCGTTGTTTCTTACATTTGTATCTATTGTGTAAGCGCTTCATGCACTTTGTCTGGTTTTACGCTGTCGGATTAAACGCGGTGTGTATAAGTCGACTTAACCACGTTTTTCTTCGACGATCAATGTATCAGAATTCCTTCAGCTTGTTTTGTTTTCCAGGAATTGACCATTTTCTAAACACTCAATGCTTGAATTCCACCATTTCTGGAGCAAGAGTTCTCAATTTCCGGAACATGAACGAAAGTAAAACCAACGGGCTGCGTCCAGCCAGGCTGGGTCGAAGTCAGATTAGTGTAGTTGCTTGATCGAAAAAGTCCTGGCGGCTATTTGGCGGAGACCGATTGTGCAGACATATTTTCAACAATATCTCTCAAGCTGTTTCGCCCGGATAATTGACCCATTGCCATTGCCATTGCCATTGTCACAAACTGCGACCATCGACTGGCCGTTCGAAAGGATCGCCCGCTATGATGTTGTTTTGCGAGACTTTCGAATTCATGTCTCGGTAATAGTTTCAGTAGTTGTGAAGCACAGTATTATGATGGCTCAAGGCCTGATTCTCCCTTTGTTTATAGTATTTTTTAGCAAAAGCATTATAACAAATTCAGAGAATTTCAGGCCTTACTTGATTTACATTAACATCAAAAACGGTGCTGGAACTGTGATAACAAGTGAAGGTTGTGATATCTGATACCAATGAGAATATGAATAGCTTTCTACGGTTGATATTTAAATTCATAGCGAGTTTGTTGGTCTTGCTGGGATTAATTGGGGTTGCTGCTTTCTTCTATATAAAATCGCTCAAAGAAGACCTGGCTGGCTCCGAGCCGATACGTTCCGGACCACATTTTGTTGTCACCTATTGCCCGCTGTGTGGAACTGGCATTGTCTTTGCGGCGAATATCGCTGACACCGCCTTACAGTTTGGTGTTGCCGGGTTGCCTGGTTTACGTTCCATCCCGACACGGAAATTTTTACTGCCAGATAACCTTTTACGCCTCTTCCGAATCAGGATTCAGGAGCGACCAGGCCTGGATGCCCAGGTGATCATCACGAAGCGTGACATTCACTACCGCCTTGAAGGGATGGCTTCCTGCATCATTGCGTATCGTGATATCGAGTCCCATATTGAGGCTTTTTTTACCGGTCTGGAGGGATTGCAGGGATTCGATCGTGATTTTGTTTTCAGACATTGCAAAATCAGCAGGGTTCAGGTGCTCGCTGATCTCACCCACGCCGATACCATAGTGGGGATAATTCAATAGTTCCGCGCAGGCTTGCCGGTTGTTATTGTTGAAATGGTTTGTAAAGTCCTCGATCAGCTTGAAGGTGCGGACTTCCAACCCGGAGGAATCGTCGTTGTCCCCCGCGTGATCTGAACCAAACCTGGCCTGGATGCCCCAGGACTCTCCAATTCTGGTGACAATGTAGACGACAGGATTGATATGTATCACCTCGCCATCCACGTTGTAACGACTCCACTGACCTGCCACGTGAATTTTTTCTGGTGAGGTGTGGATGACATGTTTGTAATCCCATTCACTGTGATCCCATCCGGTTGCAATCACCTTTGCGAAATCCACGCGGGAGGCATATTCAATGGCGTCTTTGGCAACAATAATTGGGCCGAAAGGCGATGGTCGAACATGGGGATAATTGAGTGACGCCGCCCAGAGTTCAGGGTCCCGACTGTTCCAGGTCGTAATAAATTTGTCTACAGCGTCCAGTCCGATCTGGTCCAGATCCCGGGTCATGGTTTAAATCCTTATTTGTTAAAACAGACAAACCCATTGGATATTGCGCGTTCTCCTGTTTCCGTCAGCACAGAATAGGATACGCCTGAAGTGGTTTGCGTATGAATTTGTAAAGTTAGTGTAGAGGGCATCAACACCATTGCGCTAAAACGGCCCCCAAGCCGTTTGATTCTTTCAGGTTTACCATCGGTAAAGTGATGCACGATCTGTGAAATTGCCAGGGCCAGGGTTGCCGTGCCATGCAGAATAATATCCGGAAGACCTGATGCGAGCGCAAAGGCCTTGTCGCTATGAATCGGGTTAAAGATTCTTGCGGTCTCGGTGTAGATATTGGCGGCACCTTCAGCCACGGGTATAGAAATCTCCTTTGGTTCCCCGGTGGCAGGGAAATCTGGCCAGGCGGGTGGTTCTTCAATGAAGGATCTGCCTCCAGTGACATCCACACCCCGGGAAATACTTAACTGGTAGGTCCGGGTGACCAGATCGCCGTGCTGGTTATGCGTGTCCAGCCGGAGGTATTGCGCCGCACCCGGTTTGATTTTCTCAACACCGATAACCGTTGCCCGGGTGGTTAACACATCGTTCGCCCGAATGGGTCTGAGTATATGCAGGTCGTGGGATGCGTGAACACCGCGGGCGGATTCTTCAGCGCTCATGTTATCTGCACCGCCGAGGTTACGGGCGTCCAGAATGACTGGCCATTCCACACATACCGGAAATACCGGATGGGCAATCACATCTGGTCGAAGTCCGGTATCCATGTAACAGACGGCAGGGTCGTTTAATCCTGCGGCGTAGGCCATGGTCCACCTTGCATCAACCTGGTGTTTGAAAGACCTGGTTTGTTGGCCCACGCTCTCCGTACTTACCGGCATGATCATTCCTGAAATTGGCAAATATTAATTCTAACCTTAATGCAGTTGCATGCGACAGTCTGCTGGCAACCTGGGCACTGTTTCTAGTACGAATGAGTTAGAATCAATTAGATACCTTAGGTGGAGCTCTCTATGGCACTGGATTTGGAATGCTGGAATTGCGGAGAGTCACTTTCCGATATTCCATTGCCCATTAGCCGTCACGCAAATTGTCCAAAATGTTTCGAGGTTTTACATTGTTGTCGAATGTGCGGTCTTTTTAATACAACGCGGCCCCAACAATGCGATCATGATCGGACGGATCCTCCAGTGATCAAGGAGAGTTCGAATTTCTGCGATTATTTTGAACCTGCAGCCAACCGATATACCGGCGGCGCAAATGCCAAACAGGATAGTGCCCAGGCAGCTTTTGATGCCTTGTTCGGAGGTGACACACCTGGAGATGAAAACAGGATAAAGGGAGAAGGATCCGCTGGTCATTCCAGTGAACCAGGATCAAAGTTTAATGACCTGTTTAAAGACTAACAATCCCACGCCTGGAAGGGGTATTGGAATACAACCCGGTGTTTACATTTTCAGTCTGCAGCATTTTCACAACTTTCTTGACAGGCTAATTTCACCCCTGATTTGACCAACTCGATGTACAAAAAAACTGAGCGTTATGTCCGATCAGGCCCTGGTGACGATCGTAACCGGAATTGAGCGTATTCTCACCTGACAATTACCATCCTGGTTGTTAGATCACGCCGTCATCCCTGAAGGTCTGGATCGCATCGCCAGAATAACCCAGTGAAGTGAGGACTTCATCTGTGTGTTGTCCAAGTAGCGGTGGACCATGGCGGACTTCCGGGCCATCCTCATTTGTTATATATCCAGCCTTGACCAGGGTTATGGTTTCATCTTTATTGACGGGTGAAGGCAGTGTTTCGAAGACCCCTCGATGTTTGAACTGGGGATCGTTGATGACTTCCGGCAGTTCCCTTACCTCCGCCACCGGGATACCTTGACTGGCGAGATTTTTCATCCAGAAGGCGGTGGTATTTTGCCTTAAAGCATCGCTCAAGAATTCATTGACCAGGGAGGTATTTTTCACGCGCTCTTTTATGGTATTGAATTCAGGCCTTGCAAAATCAGCGGTTCGATCTAATCCGGTAAACAGTTTTTCTACCTGCGGCTGGCGGATTGCGGTGATTTGTATGAACCCGTCTTCGGTTGGAAAGACGTTGGCAGTGGGTTGCCCCGTTGGCGATGCGTTACCCAATAAACCGAGAAGACTCCCATGGTTTAGATAGTTGTTATATTGGGTTGCCTGCACGATGATCGCTGTGTCCATCATGGCAATGTCTATTCTCTGGCCCTTACCTGTTGTTTCCCTCCTGTACAGCGCGGCTGAAATGGTAAAAGCAGTATTGAGTGCGGTGGACATATCGACTGGCATAAATCCTGTTCTTGTTGGCCCGGTATCGGGGTGACCTGTTTGCGACATCATTCCCGAGGATGCCTGTATAGCCCCATCGTAGGCGGCTTCGCCTGCCTTGGGTCCCGTTTGTCCGTAACCGGTGACCGAGCAATAGATGAGTGCGGGTTTAATCTGTCGCAGGTCTTCAAAACCTAACCCCATTCGCTCCATGGTGCCCGCTTTAAAGTTTTCTACCACAACATCGGCATCAGCCACCAATTGTTTTACGATCTTGACGGCTTCTTCACACTTCAAATTGAGCGTGATACTTTTTTTGTTGAGGTTCATGCCCATAAAGGAAGGGGACATACCCGGATCTTTACCAGAGTTCATCAGCCCCCGGGTTTGATCACCCGTATCGGGTTGTTCGATCTTGATGACCTCTGCACCCAGCAGTGCAAGCTGCATCACGCCAAAGGGACCGGCCAGGACCTGGGTAAAATCGATAATCTTTATTCCGTCAAATGCTCCAGGCATTCATTACTCCTTGTGACCTAACGATACAAACTGGGGATGCGAGTTTCATGTCAGCAATTTTAGAAAACTGAATATCCGCCGTCGATAAGAAAATTGTCGCCGGTGTGGTACGCACTCGCTTCGCTCATGATATAGACAGCGATGGCGGCAAAATCTTCCGGTTTACCCCAGCGTCGCATCGGAATGCGTGGTATGACATTGTCCACAAATTTGTCCCAGCTAAATGCGCCTTCAGTCATGGCGGTTTCAATCCAACCAGGCAATATGGTATGGGCAGTGACGCCGTATCTCGCATATTCAACTGCCAGTGCCTTGATCATCGAGACGAGACCACCTTTTGTCGCCGCATAGTGTTCACCTTTAGCTTGTCCCGAAACGGCGGCCAGACTTGCAGTGCCGACCAGCCTGCCGAATGAATCGCCATCACCGGCGCGTTCCCGCATGTGTTTTGCCGCGTATTTAAACGTGTAGAAAACACCGTTCAGGTTGACGTCAATAATTCGGTCCCACTCTTCCTTTTCTATGTCATCGAAACGATTTCCCCGGGATCCTATTCCCGCATTGGCGAAACAACCGTCAACCCGGCCATGATTCTTGAGGGTTGCACTAAAACAGTCTTTGACTTGCTGTTGGCTGGATACATCGCACTTTAGCGCAGTCACTTTAGGACCGTAAGCTTTTAACTTATCGAGTGCAGCAGCATTTTTTTCTTCATTGGTGCCCCAGATGCAGACCTCACAACCATGTTGTGCCATTCCCTCTGCCATGCCGAGACCAATGCCCCCGTTGCCGCCAGTAATCAACGCCACACGACCACTTAAATCAAATAAATTACCCATAAATCAACTCCATAAACTCATCTCAAAAACGTGCTCCATCGACCAACCCTGCCGTTGGCCTTGTCACCAGCAGCTTATCAAACTGCACGGTGGTAGAACCAGTAGCCGTGTTGATAGCTCAATTCCAGTATTTGTCTTTCAGAAGACGCTTGTACAACTTGCCGCCTGTATGGCGAGGCAGGTTTTCCAGAAAATCAACCGGACGGGGGCGAGTTCTCCTAGAATTGATTTTTAATTTTAATTGAGATTTCACTGCTATTGACCTCGTCGTCATCTCTGTTGGTCACGGGGAAGGCAAAATCAATATGAATAACACGCCCGGCGTCGGCCTTGGTCGATGCTAACCTGATCCCGAAACCAACATTGGCTAGGTAGTCATCCTCAAATCCACTCTCCACTCCCGGTTCCCACGCCTTACCCACGTCGGCAAATATCGTCCAGCCCAATCTGAACAGGTTTAACAGGTGAATGTCGGTATACAATCTTTCTTCCACTGTTAACACGATCCGCCGGTCACCAGCCTGCAACCGGTTTTGGAAACCCCGGGCGCCGGTATCACCACCGAATAGAACCTGTTGATTGGTATTGAGGTTTTTTGTGTAAACAGCGTTGAAACTGGCGAAGAATGATCGGTGACTGGTCTGGTTTTTAAAGTAACGCATCTGGTAATCGATAATGATTTCTTCAGGTTTGTCCGTATCCAGGTTCCACAATCCTGTCCATTCCAGTTCGTGTCGCCACCACACGTTGCCGTTATAGACAATTGTATCGTTGAATTCCCCCTCCCACACGATTCGATCACTATCGGATCCAAATGCAGAAGCGGCGAAACCGAGGCGAGTAAATAGTGAATGTCCGAGATGCAGGTCCTCTATCCGGTGAATCTGGTTGAGGTTGGTTGCCGTGGTGAAGTCGTCAACGACAGACGTATACTCAATAAAGGGAAAAGAGAGTCGTCTGTCAATTGGAAATTCTGACGGTGGCGGCAATTCATCACCTGGTCCAAACCTGTCATCACGAAACCGGTAACCCAATGCCCAGCGCCGGGTCTTGCCGTCTACCAGGCCCCTGGAAAATCCATAGCTGAGCAAATAATCTTCGCGTTCATGATTGACTTCACTGACATCGTTACCCTTGAAAAACTGTGTGTCGATCTGTTCAAACTTTTGGTACCTGACTCTCCATGAGCGGCGTGTGTCCAGTGCATAGAACGGAAGTTGCACGAAAACAAGCTGCTCTGAACCATCGTCATTATCAGAGTACAGGACGCGACCGGCCACTCGGCTACCCCTGACATTATTATCTTTATAAACAAACTGATTTGATCTGCGATCAAGATCCTTCTTGACACCAACGGATACTTCCCGTCCCGAACCCAATATATTGGTATCCCGTAGAGTTAGCCGGTATGTATTCTCCCCACCGGAACGCTTGAACGAAACTTCAGGGGTGAAGGACCAGACATCACGTGTGATAATTTCCAGATCGACGGTATCATCGCACTGGCTGACGGGCCTGACGTCGGCGTCATACAGGTATTTGCGCTGGCGTAGCAATCGTGCAGTTTCCGCCACCAGGCGGGGGTCATAATTGTCACCAGATTCGACGAGGGTCTGGCTCTCAATGACCCGTGTTTTTGTTTCGATATGAAATCGATTTGCCCAGCGATATAGCCAGTTATTTTCCCGTGGGTCTGATTCATCAAATATTTCCAGTTGCGTGTAGTGAACCTCCCCCACATGCGAACCCTCGGGAATAGCGTACTTTTTGGAATGTTCTTTCGCAAATTGATAGCCGCCAGGTGCCGGGGTGAATTCAGCCTTGCATTCAACCTGCGTCGATTGTGCACCCAGAGCAGAACAATAGAACAGAGTCAGCAACCCACAGGGGAAGAAATTCTTGAACGCCGGTTTTGGTGTCATCTGATTCTATTCAGCGGGATAGTCTGTATCAAACTATAGAATATTAATCTTCATAATGTGGGCTGCTCTTTTAAAAACTTGCGGTTAGCTTGTGGTCAACATCGTGTTTTGCTTGAGTTAATCAAGGCGATTGATGGGCAGGGTGCCGGGATTTTTTTCCGATTCAGCCGGTACGGCCAGCAATGCGGGTACCCTTTTGGTAGGGTCGGCTGTCGGTGTTCTGTGTGGTTTCAATTTCAAAGGAGCGCAGCCCGGTCTCACCCTGATTGCGTACTAGCCCGGAAACGAAAGCCGGATGGATTCTGGTAAATTTGTCGGATTTGAATGTTTTGTGACCTGGACAGTCTCCGTGGCGACTGTTACAGACTATATACCCCACTTAATAGGGTTTTAACGCGAATAATGTGATATTAAAATCCACATTTAATGTATTTTGTATAAGTTAGATAATTATATACAATAAATTGAGAAAGTGGGGATAAATGATCACTTAGCAGAAAAAATTTAACAGATTTAATATCAACTAGATATTTTCTTCGGCTAACTGGCGATCTTCATCTGTTTGGTATTGCGGTTCAGTGTTCCGGGGTGAACGACTATCATCGCTCTGGTTACCTCTTTCCCTTTTATTCACCCGATCCCAACCGGCGTCCCAGGATTGAGGTAATGATTTGATACCCGGTTCCGTGAAGGTCTGGAAACCTGTCAACCCTTGCCTTATCACGTCCAACTGGCCTGCCTTGTCCTGAAAGGGTCCAGCTTCAAAACCCAGGGGGAAATTCAGGAATTGTGCTCTTGGTGGTTGTCCTGCTTCCAGGATATCCAGCGCACTGCCCATAATCAGGGTCGGCAGTCCCAGGGATTCGAAATGTCGAGCGAGCAGACACACGGTCTGGTGGCAGACGGGTCACAAGGGTACGAGTAATAGGAGATCCAGTTCCTGTTTCAGGATTGCAGATTCCAGGTTGGGGATCAGTTCCTGGATGACGCGGTTCTGGGAATAGATTCCGCCCATGCAAGAAAGGTATTCGTTTGCCAACTCACCGATAAATCCCTCTTCTTCGAGTGTACTTAAACTTTCGAGTGGAAATACTGTACCCGGGTCTTGTCGGGCCTCTGCCAGGTAGTTTTCAGTGATGTGAGAGAAACGAATTTTATCGATGGGGGCATTATTTGGAATTGAGCGAATACTGGTGTCATCCTTGTAGTAGTACGCAACCTGGCCCTGGAGGTAGGTGCCGGCGGTCGAAATCATACCCAGGCGGCTGTCAGCCAGTGGCTTTGCTGGCGACGTAAAAGCGGGGGTCGAATCCGCATGAAACCAGCGGTAAGGTGGATATCCCAATTTATCGTAAGTTTCCCTTGTTTTTTGGATGTATTGGACTGGCGCCATTGGATTACTTTGTTCCTGGTGATTGCTACAGATATTATGCACGGATGTATGCTCTCATGGCTAACCTGCAATGTGAAATTTTGTAATGCAGACGAAACGCTGTCGAATATCCGTAAAAGTGGTAGATAAGGTAATCGCGGATACGCGGGACATCTCATTAAGGTCAGTCTCGGTTAGGTAAGTTCGCTCGTACCGGCACTGCAACAGACAAACAGGAATCCCGGTAGACCCCCTCTTTTTTAGTCAATAGAATGGGCTTTTCACATTAGAAGAGTTGATATGACGATTAAGCTGTTATGGCCCTATACGCGCTGGCCGGATGAGAACGAAGCAGAAATTGAAAAAGCGGGTGATGATGTAGATTGTATCTTTGTACGCAACCCCCAAGACGTGACTGACGAACAGTGGGCGTCTGCTGATGCCATGATCAGCTCGCCCGACCCATTGTCCTTGCAGGAAATAGATAAGATAGAAAACTGTCGAATTTTCGTAACACCGAAAGTGGGTTTCGACAATATCGACCTGCAAAATTATGGCGCTGCAGGTATTCCGGTCTGTCATGTTCCAGATTATGGTACCCAGGATGTTGCCGATCACGCCATGGGATTATTGTTAGGACTGCTGAAAGGGATTAATCGATATGACAACCGGCTCCGCCAGGATCCTGTTAACAACTGGCGCCCGATGGATCACCCGCTTGCTCTTCGGCTGTCTGTCGCCAGGATGGGGATTGTTGGTTTAGGTCGTATCGGGACGGCAATGACATTGAGGTGTAAGGCTTTTGGTATGGACGTGACTTTTTATGATCCGTATAAATCAAACGGTTCAGATCTTGCACTTGGAATCAAGAGGTCGGAAAGTCTTGAAGAGCTGTTTGCGGAATCAGATATCATTAGTCTCCATGTGCCGTTGACAGGTGAAACCAGGGACCTGATCAATGCTGATGTATTATCCCACGCAAAGCCCGGATTGGTCCTTATCAACGCGGCTCGGGGTGAGGTTGTTGATCTCGATGCATTACACGATGCCTTGAAATCGGGACAAATTGGTGGTGCCGGATTGGATGTTTTGTCGGAAGAACCTTCAAACATGGATCGACCATTGATTGATGCCTGGCAAAGGGAAGAAGAATGGATTCGTGATCGCGTGTTGATTACTCCCCATTCTGCCTTCTATACGCCGCAAAGCCTGTACGACATGCGGACCAAGGGCATAACAGTCGCGCTAAAATATCTTCGTCATGGCAGGCTCGAAAACTGTGTTAATGATGAGTTCCTGGTCAACCGGCGATAGTGAAATGCGGGATGACCAGGGTATGCAAACTTATTATGGTGAGCGTGCAGCCTACTACGATCGGGTATATGCGATCCCTGAACGACAAGCGGACCTGCGCCTTCTTGAATCATGGATAAAGGATACTTTTCGTTCAAGAAGAGTATTGGAAATTGCCTGTGGTACCGGCTACTGGAGTCGATTCATTGCACTCGTCGCCAGGCAACTTACGGCGACTGATATCTCTGCCAGGGTAATTGATATTGCGAAGCAGAGAGAGAATTGTGAATCTGTCAAATTCAGGATCGAGGATGCTTTTGCGATGAGCCCGGATCTCGGGCACTTCGAATCACTATTCAGTGGATTGTGGATCTCTCACATACCCCGCCAGGCGCTTAGAAGCTTCCTTGAACACGTTCAGCAACATCTGGAATCTGGCTCAGAAGTGGTATTCATAGACAATTCGCGACGCCAGTGTGAAGAACTACCCATTGTGCACACAGATGGCGATGGCAACACTTACCAGGACAGGCAACTCGATGATGGCAGTCGTCATCGTATTTTGAAGAATTTCCCGGGTGTGCTTGAACTTGAAGCCGCAATTGAAGACCTGGGAGTCAATCCGCGATATGAAGAATTGGATCACTATTGGTGGTTCACTTACTGTGTCAAGTGAGCATCTATCGCCCCGGCTTGATTTGATCTTCAGATTAAGACCCGTATATATTAGGGGTATCACTAAATTGCAATTGGACACGATCAATGTCACAAAATGAATTCAGAGAGGAAGTAAGAAATTGGCTTTCAGATAATTGCCCGCAATCCGCAAGGGGGCCGGGTGAGCCAATTACCATTGGTAGCAAACGAACCATGGCAGATCCTGAACTGCTCAAGTGGCGGCATAAACTCGGCGAACGTGGGTGGACGATCCCGACCTGGCCAAAAGAATATGGTGGTGGTGGCCTATCAAACGACGAAAGTAGAGTATTGATGGAAGAGATTACCGCTATTGATGCGCGTGTGCCAATCGGGGGAATGGGCGTGTCCATGATTGGACCCACCCTGCTTGAATATGGTACCGAAGAACAAAAGTTGCGGCATATTCCCAAAATCGCAATGGGTGATATTGCCTGGTGCCAGGGTTACTCGGAACCGGGTGCAGGTTCTGATCTGGCTGGATTGCAAACAAAAATGGTAGACAAGGGAGACGTCTACGAAATAAATGGCCAGAAGATCTGGACTTCCGGTGCCAATTTTGCAGACTGGATTTTTACGCTGGTGCGCACCGACCCGGATGCCCCAAAACATGAAGGGATCAGTTTTATCCTGATTGATATGGATCAGCCAGGGGTCACGATTAAGCCCATCAGGTTAATATCTGGCGGCTCACCTTTTTGTGAGACATTTTTTGACAATGCGACAGCGCGCAAGGATGATCTTGTTGGGCAGTTGAACAGAGGGTGGACGGTTGCAAAAAGACTGCTGCAGCATGAGCGATCAGGGCAGGGTGGTTTGCGAGCCGGAGGTGCAAGGGGACAGTTGCCGCGTAATATGTTAGCCGAAACTGCCAGAAAGTATGTTGGTCAAAATGAAGATGGCAGGATTTCTGACTCGTCGGTCAGGGATAGAGTGATTCAATTTGCAATGAACCAGCGTAGCTTTCGAATTACCCAGAAAAAGGCGAGGCAAGAAAACACACCTGGCGCCACACCGGGTGAAGCAACTTCTATTTTCAAACTATATGGTGCAACCCTGGGTCGGGATACTGCGAACTTCCGGGTTGAACTTATGGGCTCCCAGGGATATGGATGGGAAGGGTCCTCCTTCAATGAAGAGGAGCTTGAGGCTGCCCGCACTTTTCTTTCGAGTCGCGCCATCACAATTTATGGTGGTACCAATGAAATTCAATTGAATATTGTGGCAAAACGCGTATTAGGATTACCCGATTGAGGTAGGTGCCTGATTTTATGTTTGTTCCTTGAATTAAAAAAAACACCGGAGGAGAAGGTATTGAAGTATAAATTGTTAGGTAAGAGTGGGCTTAAAGTATCTGAACTTGCTCTGGGTGCAATGACCTTCGGTACAGAAATGGGCATTGGCGTGGACAAGGATGAAAGCCGAAAGGTTTATGATGCATTCAGGGCTTCCGGTGGAAATTTTATCGATACAGCCAATGTCTACAACCGGGGAACCAGTGAAATATTCCTTGGTGAATTCCTCAAAGGTGATCGTGAAAGGGTAGTGCTCGCAACGAAATATACAGGCGCTATGCGAGGCAGGGATATTAATGCAAGCGGCAATTCCCGTAAGAATATGATGGACTCTGTGCATGCGAGTCTAAAGCGGCTGAATACCGATTATATTGATCTCTATTGGGCACATGCCTGGGATCCTTTGACGCCAACAGACGAATTGATGCGTGGACTCGATGATCTGGTCACCCAGGGAAAAGTACTTTACGTTGGTATTTCGGATACACCCGCCTGGGTAGTTTCCCGCGCAAACACAATGGCAGAGCTGCGTGGATGGTCTCAATTCGTGGGTTTGCAAATACGTTACAGCCTGATTGACAGAACAGTTGAAAGGGAATTGCTTCCCATGTCCAGGGCGCTTGATATAGCAGTGACCCCATGGGGAATTGTTGGCTCGGGAATACTGAGTGGAAAATATAATGCTGACCCGACGACGAAGGGGAGAGCATCGGCTCGTGGGCAAATTGATGAACGTTCTCTCGATATTGCTGCCGAGGTAGTAGCGGTGGCACAAGAAATAGGCGCCTCGCCTACCCAGGTCGCCATTGCCTGGCTAATAAAAGGGCCGGCGAACATCATTCCCCTGGTTGGTGCCAGGACAGTAGAGCAGTGGGAAGAAAACCGGGGATGTCTTGATATCGATTTATCGGAAAAACAAATGCCACGATTGAATTCTGTTAGCGCTATATCCCCGGGTTTTCCGCATGATATGCTGTCCAGGCAAAATGAAGAAAGAGCAAGGAGAATTGATAATCATCGGGACTGGTCGACGGGTGCCTACAGGTGAGCTGTCATTCCCGTTCCTGCTATTCTGGCTTTAGCCATCCAGGTAGATGACTTCGGTTTGTGTGGTCGTTCCCTTGATTTCAATTTTTCGAATTGGAATTCGTGCTTTCCCACGTTTGAGCTCCGCATCGTGTAGATCAACCTCGAAAGCTGGTGATGGCGTGATGTGCAGGTCATATCCCGCGACGGCTTTGTGCTCGGTATGAAAGTGACCGCAAAATACATGCTGGATGTTACTCTTTGCGATGGCTTCATCCACCTCAACCAGATGCGCCAACGGATAAGTCATGTCCATAAACCCGCCAGATATTTTTCTGGTTGGGTAATGAGTGAACATCACAGAGTGACTCCGCACCCTGGTCAGATGTCGCAGTTGTTGTAATGGGAATTCTCCTGAGCCAGTGTTTGTAAAGACAATATCAATCTCTTCAAGGTTGATGGTGTGGAAAAAATCCGGGTTGACACAAATATCCTCACCAAATGCTTCAAATAGATTCGCATCATTGTCGTGATTACCCGGAATGACGTGTGTTTTTTGTCCGGGCGGCAATTGTGCCTTCATCCACTCATATATCTCCTTGTTGCCGTCTGTATCCGGCAGGTCCCCTGTTATCACAAGAATATCGGCCGGGTTTCTCCGGACGTACTGCATCAGTTCGACAAAATTTTGCCGGGTTTGCTTACCTGGCTCATGAGGAACATGGGTGTCAGTAATCTGGTAGATAGTGGTCATTGGGTTTAAGCCACTATCCCTTGTTTACGGAGGTTAACAATTTCTTCTTCTGACATGCTCAACTTCTGTGCCAGGACTTCATCGGTATGTTCTCCAAGAAGTGGAACCTGGGTCGATGTCGATATATCCGCCCCGGCGAACTGAAACGGTGCATTCTGGACCCAGTAAGTACCCTTGGCATCTTCGAGTTCAGTAAAAGCTTGCCGTGTTAAAAGTTGCGGGTGGGCAAACAGATCCTGCGGTGTGTTGTATATACTGCAGGGCACGCCGAACTGATTTAATTTCGCCTCGCACTCGCTGGCGGTTAACTTCATGGACCAGGATTCTATTTGCGCGATAAATTCCGCAGTATGGCGAAATCGCTGGCGTCGGCTGAATCGTTCATCATCCAGCATGTCCGGCCGATCCATTGCTGCACACAGTTCCCGCAAGTTTTTTTCTGACACGATACATATCATGACGAATCCATCTTTGACGCTAATGGGATGAAATCCACCCGCCGCAGGTGCATTGTCTACCTGTGCAGCCTGGATTTGAGCTGGAATGAGCATCATCATTGATTCCATCATGGTGACATCTATGTATTCACCGAGACCTGTTCTCTGGCGACCGAGTAAAGCGGTTTGGATTGCGCCGAAGGCATACGAACCGGTTAACATGTCGCCGATCATGATTTCCCAATTTGCCGGCCGCCCGTTCGGGTCTTCCTGGGATCGGGTATGGGCTATATCAAACCCGCTGGCAGCATGGGCAATCGGTGCATAAGCTGCCCGACTAACGAAAGGTCCGGTTTGCCCAAAACCGGATATTGAGCAATAGACAACTTTTGGATGAATTTTCTTGATTGAAGCATAATCGAGGTTAAAGCGTTTCATCACGCCAGGGCGAAAATTCTCGACAATCACGTCGGCTTCGAGGGCGAGTTTGCGCGCCAGCGCCTGGCCGCCAGGATTTTTCAAGTCGATTGCGATGCTTCTTTTGCCGGTGTTGAAATGAACAAAAACCCGGTTTGTTCCTTTAGGGCCGCGGATGAGATCACCACCTTGAGGGGGCTCGACTTTCACGACATCTGCCCCGCAATCCGCAAGCAGGCGAGTGCAGATAGGACCGGCATAAACCGCAGAAAAATCGAGAATGTTGAGACCGGTCAGTGGTTTATTTTCGTTCATCTCACTTCCATATTCCTGAATAAAACAGCTTACAGCAAATTAATAGAGGAACGGGATAGTTTTTATGGCTTGATCCATTTTGACAGTGGAATCAGTGCAAGGGTTGATTGTTTGTGTTTCTCATACCCGGGTTTATCGGCAGTTAGCTTCTTGTCGATCATGGGGATACTGACAAACAGAAAGAGCAGGATCATCACCAGGGGACCTGTGGCAATATAATTCGAGGCGTCGCCCTGGGCAGCATAACCGAATATAAATAAACCGACCCAGAAGCCGATTTCGCCCAGATAATTTGGGTGCCTGCACCATCCCCATATTCCGGTTGTCAGAAATTCCTCCCGGCTACGGCGAACACGTCGAAAATCGTTCAGCTCAATATCAGCTCTGGTTTCAAGCCAGATCGCACTTGTGGTAACCAGAAGTGCAACCGCGTCAAGCCAGTTAACCCGTTCAGATCCAATGGCAACTGCAGGATACATGGCAAGACAGCCTGCAAACACCAGAAGTGTGGGAAACAGGTGAATACCGAGAAAATTGACTGGCCACCAGAAACGGCCGGTTTGCTGGCGCAGATTCACGTAACGCCAGTCTTCGTGAGACAATCCCTGCCAGCCATTCGCCCAATTCCATGTAAGACGAACGCCCCACATAATCGTCAGCAGTATGACCGCCAGCTGACGTAAAAGCAGACCATCATCATTGTTCAGGAGATAGGCGAAGGCGAGTATGATGGGCGCGACACTCCAATATGCATCGTATGAAGCTGGAATTCCTGAAACCCAGGCTGAACATGAATATAACTGAGGTCGCGGCAATATCCGCAATGAGGAGCCGAAGAACCAGAGCGTCATTATTGAGGGTGATGTAGACCAGGCAGGCTGTTATCGCGGCGGAAATATATGCAATGACGATCCAGATATAATCTCGCATGATGTTATAACTCCGGTTTGGTGACGGAAAAGGAATCCCTATTCATTTGCGTTAGTAGGCCTCCAGATGCCGATCCAGTTTCCCTATTTGTGCATCCAATCTGTGACCACGGATCTGCCACCAGAGGATTTCGATCATCGCGTAGATCATCTCAAAATAACGGATGCGTCTGGGCAGATTCGTATCATTACCGTCGTAGTGCCCAAGCAGTTGTAGACGCTGCTTTTCATCGAGGTTATGAGTATAGGTAAACACGGCAAGATCGAAAGCCGGGTCAGATAAGCTGGCATATTCCCAATCGATCGTGACAATCCTTTGTTCCGTTCGTATCATGTTTTCAAATGTTAGATCCTGATGGCACAGAACCCTGTCGGTAGTGTCCATAGAAGGGACCGCCAGAAGCCTGTTGAAACAGCGTGTCACTTTTAGATCAGGTTTTGCCTGCATGAAATAAGTTTCAAGGTGATTCATCAGGTCGAGGGGTCGAACGTCGACATCAATTGAATGGATAAGCGAAAATAGTTGGCCGATTTCCGGAAGATCAGCCATACAGGGTTTGTTTCCTTCAAGGAATTCGGTGATGAGGAAGTCACTATTGAAATAGACTATCGATGGTGCGATCCCTGCACGGCAAGCTGCCTGGTGCGCCTTTACTTCGTTCTGCAAATCTCTTCCATCGTCGGCGATGCCACTGTTCAGACGGATGACCCAGTTCGATATTCCATCGCTGACCATGAAGGAGTTGTTTGATTGGCCCCCAAGTTGCGAACTTAACACCGGTTTTGTTAACGGTTTCATTGTCCAGTCTAACCAACTTGAAAGCGCAAGATTCAGGCTATGAGAGATGCCTGGCGATAACTTTTTTGCCATGAAAACCAGCCGAATAGTATGATGATGATGTAGATTGCGAATAGTAAAGCCGTGAAGTAAAGCTCCCGGTCAAGGTACAAGTATATTGATACAGAGTCGATGACCAGCCAGTACAGCCAGTTCTCGAGAATTTTTCTTGCGACCATATAGGTGGTGACGACACTCGACCAGGTTGTAAACGAGTCGATGAATGGCAGCCGGGCATCGGTTTCAGAGCTGAGTATAAAACCCGACAGGATTGTTGCGATCATAATCAGTGCCAGCGCGACGATGTGTTGTTTATGGTTCCAGCTGGATATGGTGAGTGTGGTCTCACCTTCGCCGGACCGGGTCCACTGATGCCAGCCGTATATCGCCATACCGATATAATAAACTTGCAACCCGGACTCCATGTAGAGCCGGACCTGCCAGAAGATGAACAGAAAGATAAAGGTTGAGATCAATGCTGCCGACCAACACAGGATATTTTCTTTCACCGCCAACAGTAGATACGCGATTGCGAATAAAACGGCGATGAGTTCCAGCAGTGAACTCTGCTGGAACTGGCTGGCAACTGAATTCAGTGTTTCACTCATCCGCCAGACCGCGCAGGTCATCAAGCAGGAATTTGATGACAAAGATGCCCTTGCCGTATTT
>Ga0114950_10001271_pt1 | contig 18787 bp, 21 predicted proteins | sample N075metaG_FD_83503 | JGI IMG/M metagenome (GOLD analysis project Ga0114950, IMG submission 83503) | Deep subsurface microbial communities from Kermadec Trench to uncover new lineages of life (NeLLi) - N075 metaG | ecosystem: Environmental > Aquatic > Marine > Ocean trench > Sediment | place... | reverse complement strand
GAGGACCGTCTGAAACCCGAAATGCTGTCGAGCCAGCTCATCCGCCGTATCACCGATCACCATGCCCAGCTCATCAACAATATGCGTCACGGACAGATGATCATTCCCGGCCAAACTTTGTACGTCATGGAGTGCACCCCAGCTGCGTATGCAGCTCTTGCTGCGAACGAGGCAGAGAAAGCTGCCAACATCAACATCCTTGAAGTTCGAGCGTTCGGAGCAGTCGGTCGAATCTACCTCGGAGGCGACGAGAGCGACATGGAGGTCGGTTGGAAGGCAGCTGTTGCTGCTCTTGAAGGCATTGACGGTCGAGACAGGTCATAATTGGAACAAGGAATCAACAGGAGGATTCGATGTCAGACGCACTTGGAATGATTGAGTGCCGGAGTTTTGCGGCAATGGTCGAAGCTAGCGATGCAATGGTAAAAGCGGCCAAGGTCGAACTCGTTAGTTACGAGGAGACCGGCGGCGGCTACGTGACAGCCATCATCCGTGGCGACGTTGCTGCGGTGAAAGCGGCCGTCGACGCAGGTGTTCGCAGTGGTGAGAAGGTTGGCGAGGTCATCGCAACGCACATCATTGCCCGCCCACACGTCAATCTCGATCTTGTACTGCCACTCGGCCGGGCGGACGACGCCCAGGACGCTGTCGGTTGACGGCGAGCTGAAGAGGCAGCGATATGAACCTTGGCAGAGTCACAGGCACGCTCGTTGCCAGCCAAAAAGAGCCGAGCCTCGAAGGGCTCCCCCTACTCATTGTCCGCACTCTCAGTGCGAACGGCGAACCGAGCGGTGGGTACGTTGTTGCTGTAGACAGTGTTGGCGCAGGCGTCGGAGAGGTCGTGCTGTACGCGTCAGGCAGCTCGGCGCGCCAGACTGAAGTGACCCGCGACAAGCCGTGCGACGCTGTGATTATGGCAATTGTGGATCAATGGGACCTTGACGGCGAGACCGTCTACACGAAGTGACATGGCTGCACTGACTGAATCCGAGGTCCGCCAGATCATCGAACGAGTGAAGACTCGCGTCTCAGCAGCTGACATCCCCGGCCAATCGGGTCTTGCAATTGAGGCAGCCGCTGCTGTCTCGAATGGAGACGACGAGCTTGGTGACGGCGTCTTTTCGACGATTGACGAAGCGGTCGCTGCGGCGAGCGCGGCGTTTCAGATATATCGCTCAGAGGGACTTGAGGCCCGCAAGACCCTCATCGAGGCAATCCGGGTGTCGATGCGCGCGGAGAACGAACACCTCGCCTACATGGCGCGTCAGGAGACCGGAATGGGTCGCGCCGACGACAAGGTGCTCAAGAACGCGCTGGTCATTGAACGCACTCCTGGTCCTGAAGATCTTGAACCCCAGGTCGTGACAGGCGACCACGGCATGATGGTTACGGAGTACGCGCCCTACGGAGTGATCGGGGCCATCACGCCAACAACCAACCCGACCTCCACGATCATCAACAACGTGATCGCAACGCTCTCCGCTGGGAACACTGTCACATTCAACGTGCATCCAAGCGCCCGCGCCGTGTCGGTCGAGAATATCAAACTCATCAATCGAGCCATCGTCAGTGCCGGCGGTCCAGCCAATCTTGTCACTTGCATTGCGCGCCCGACCCTCGACTCGGCACAAGCGCTCATGGCGCATCCCGACGTTCCCGTCCTGCTCGTAACGGGTGGTCCTGCCGTTGTGAAAGCTGCGCTCTCGACCCCGAAGAAAGCCATTGCGGCAGGACCGGGAAACCCGCCCGCAGTTGTGGACGCGACGGCCGACATCGCAAAGGCGGCGAGGGACATCGTCAACGGGGCTTCGTTCGACAACAACATCATCTGTGTTGATGAGAAGACAACCATTGTTGTCGACACCGTTGCAGATCGCCTTGTGCAACACATGAGCGCCGCAGGCGCCTACCGCCTCAAGGAGCATGAGCTGAAACGGCTCGAGCGGGTCATCTTCAAGGAGATGGGCCCTCCGAACAAGCCGGGCGTCATCAATGGCGAGTTCATAGGGAAGGACGCTTCGGTGATACTCGCAGAGATCGGCGTCACGGCCCCAGAAGGCACACGATTACTCATCGCTGAGGTGCCAAGGGAACACAACCTCGTGTGGACGGAGCAGATGATGCCGGTGATGCCCATTGTGCGTGTCAAGGACGTCGACACCGCCATCGACCTTGCTGTCCGTTCCGAACATGGCTTCAGGCACACGGCCTCGATTCATTCAACCAACGTCGATGTCATCACGAAGATGGCTCGGGCAATGAACTGCTCGATCTTCGTGGCGAACGGCTCAAACGTTGCCGGGATCGGTTACGAAGGCGAGGGGTTCACGTCATTCTCAATTGCGAGCCCAACGGGCGAGGGTCTCACCCGGCCTCGAACGTTCTCACGGATCCGGCGGGTTACCGTGGTTGGAGCGTTGAATATTGTCTGACCGGACGTCACCTGCGGTCGCGATTTGGGAGTTCAGCTCGATTGCTCAAGGCGTGCATGCAGCGGATGCAATAGCCAAAGGCACACCAATTGATGTGCTCTACACAGGCACAACACATCCAGGTAAATACGTTGTGCTGGTAGCTGGAGACGTTGCATCTGTCGAGGTTGCAACGGGAATTGTCAGTGGACTCGACGTCGACGTCATAGCCCACGTCTTCCTGCCAGACGTTGCACCAGACGTTGTCGACGCCATGATTAGCAGCGACACTGGTGCCGGAGTGACATCTGAGGCAGTCGGTCTCGTCGAGACTGGCACGATTTCGGCTGGAGTTGACGCTGCCGATGCTGCGGTCAAAGCAGCAGACGTGACGTTGCGGTCCCTTGTCATGGCCGATGGAATCAACGGAAAAGCGTTTCTAATCGTCGACGGTGGTGTCGGTGACGTGGACGCTGCGGTTGAAGCCGCGGTCGAGCGTGCCGGGTCGAGCCTCGTTGCCTCCGTCGTCATTCCACAACTTACCGACCAGCTCCGTGAGGATCTCGCTGCCTCTTCGATGTTCCTGACGCGGGTGCAGTCACACAGGTTCGGATCCTGATGCAGCTCGGAAGGGTGCGTGGGTCCGTGGTGGCAACGGTCAAGGACCCCGCAATGGAGGGCATGAAACTGCTCATCGTGCAGCCACTCGACAAGAGCCTTGCGGATGTGGGGGAGTGTGTCGTCGCGGCCGACGCTGTGCATCAGTCTGGCGATGGCGATCTGATCTACTTTGTTGCGTCGCGGGAAGCCGCCGAAGCGATGCAGCCACGTTTCGTCCCTGTTGACCACGCGATTGTAGGCATCGTTGATGAAGTTGACGTTCGGCCATGAAGGTTGGCAGAGTCATCGGCAACGTCGTGTCGACCATCAAACACGACTTCTTTGAGGGTGAACGCCTCCTCATGGTGCAACTCGTCGACAACGGAGAGGACTACGACGGCTACCTCATCTGCACCGACGTCGTCGGAGCCGGCTCAGACGAAACCGTACTGATACTCGACGAAGGCTCATCCGCCCGAACCATCTACGGCATCGAGTCCGCGCCAATCCGGTCCGTCATAGTCGGCATCATCGACGACATCCACGAACTCGACACCTAAAGGTGGGACGTGGTCGAGTGCTCGCGGAGTCCTGGGGTATGGGTTCTTCCTTGTAGTCTTGAACCATGGGAACTCGGTCGGTCATTGCGGTCATGCTCGCTCTTGCGGTATTCGTGTCTGCATGCGGTGGGGGGATTTCTGCGAGTACGTGTGATGAGCTGATTGACGAGACAATGGATCTGTTCCAGCGTCTCATCGATGATGTCGATTCGGAGTTTCAAGACCTCACCGTGGAGGAATTCATTGCAACAGGCGGCGACCTGCCTTCCATCGAGACGTTCGAGAAGGATGCTGAGATCATCGACGAGCTTGCTGTCGAACTCGGCTGTAGCCAGTCACAGATCGCCTCGGGCGTACAAAGCCAGCTCGGCAACCTCACCGCCGAATCGGATCTTGGCCGTTTCCTCATCGGTGCTATCCGCTCGGGTGGTCTCTAAAGATCCCCGCCAGACCCTTGGGGCATGATGTGTCCCATACTGAGTGAGTGAAATACGACGTATTGCCAACCCCGCACGACCTGGCTACCCGCGCCGCGGAACTTGTCGCTGGGGAGATCAGGTCAAGCACCGAGCTCGTGCTCGGCCTTGCCGGCGGATCCACACCGAAGCTCACCTACGAAGTCCTGTCAGACATGGAGCTCGACTGGGATGGTGTGACGGCATGGATGACCGACGAACGGTGGGTGGAACCTGACCATCCGGACTCGAACCAAGCAATGGTGCGGGCGACCCTCGGCACAGAGGGCAAGATCGCCTTCCTTGCCCCCGATACCCACCTCGAAGAGCCAGCCGAATCCGCCCTCAGAATGACAAAATCAATGGAATGGCTCACAGAGCGACCTGAGGCCAGGTCCCTGACGTTGCTCGGAATGGGGGACGACGGACACACCGCCTCGCTCTTCCCGGGAACAGAAGCTCTTGCGATCGCTGGCGACGCGTACCTCTCAAACTGGGTTCCCCACCTCGACACCTGGCGTCTCACTGCCTCGTTTGGGCTTCTCGCGCATGCGGATGTGGTTCTGTTCCTTGTCGCCGGTCAGAACAAGGCGGAGGTCATATCTCAGATTGCCAGCGGTGGTGAGTATCCGGCGGCTCGCGTGACAGCCAAAGATCACGTGCTGTGGCTCCTCGACGAAGCAGCAGCGAGCAAGCTGTAGCGGCCCATCAGGACGCGGGAACGTACCGCCCAGACACAACGCGACCACGGGCTGTGCGTAGCTCCCAGATGCTGCCCTTTTCGGAATCGGTCGGCCCATCCATCGGCACACCCTCAGCCATCAGATGACCGATGACGTCGGCGATGACATCTCCGTGTGTACACAGAACCACCGGCTCTGCATCGAGCTGCCCGATGAGGTCCATGACCTGTTCAGGGTGTCTCCCCTCCGTAAGTGCCTGTGCGGTCTCGACCCGAACGCCAAGACGTGATGCAAGGGGTTTCACCGTTGATGTGCACCTCTTGAAATCCGACGACAGGACACGGGTCAGAGGCACTGTCAGAAGATGGTCGCGGATTGCCTTGCGTTGTTTCTTTCCGCGGCTGTCCAATTTCCGGTCCCTGTCGCTTGGGTCCGTGTCGTCACGCACGCCAGCCCATGCGTGGCGCACGAGGAAAACTGTGCCAGCTTACTCTCCCCGATACATGATGTCGGCCCGATCAAGAACGGCCCGCTCGTTGCGGTAGTCGAGCTTCTTCACCGCTTTGTCCCGCGACAGCCACTTCACCTTGTCCACTTCGGAGTTCACGGTGAACTCCCCGCTGTGGACCTCCACGACCCACCATTTCACGATTTTCGAGTTTCCTGTCTTCGTGTCATACCCGACTGATCCAATGAGGCGGGGGTTCGATCCGACTATGCCTGTCTCCTCCTCGAGTTCGCGCAGTGCCGTTTCGAGGAGCGTCTCACCCTTGTCGACCTTGCCCTTGGGAAGGGACCAGTCGTTGTATCCGGGTCGGTGCACAACGAGATACCGAGCCTCGCCGGTCCTGGACCGTCGTGCAACGACACATCCCGCTGCCCATATCGATCCGCGTGGTAGAAGTTCTGCAGCCACAAGAGGCCGTGCTCAACCGCGGTTGCGGTCGAGCTCCACGACTTTGCGCAGCCGACGCGCATGACGTTCCTCGCCGGAGAATGTCGCTGCGAGATACGCGTCGACAATTTCAATTGCCGTCGTCAAGCCGATGATCCGGGCACCGAGTGAAAGGACGTTCATGTCGTCGTGTTCAACGGCCTGGTGCGCCGTGTAGTGGTCATGCACGACGGCAGAACGGACACCGGTGATCTTGTTCGCTGCAATGGATCCACCAGCACCCGATCCGCATACCATGATTCCCCGCTCAGAATCGCCTGACGCTACTTCGCGTCCGACGGCTGCGGAGAAGTCGGGGTAGTCGACCGGTTCCTCGGAATCGGTGCCGACGTCAAGTACGACGTGACCGGCGGACTCAAGATGAGACACAAGCAGCGTCTTGAGCTCGAAACCAGCATGATCTGACCCGATTACAACTCGCATGTGGACTCCCTGGCGACTCTCTGCGCGGCAGGGTAGTGAGGGAGTGAGCCCGACCCGTCGTTGCGACTCGAGCGGCGTCGAAGCCAGGTACCGGCGACAGAAAATAGCGACGGTCGTACCATCGCAGTATGCGAAAAGTCCTCGCGGGAATGGTTCTCTTTATCGCAGCCTGCTCCAGCGGCGTCAGCGCCCCGGAGATCGGTGCGACGGAGTTGGTCTGCAACGAATTGTTCTGCGTCGACGTGCCGCGAGGCTGGCAGGCAGAGATCGGTGAGACGTACCTCTCATTTCATCACGACCTCGACCCAACAAACACGTTTCTCACTGTTGGCGTATCAAATATGCGTGCGATCGTTGAAGCCACGGGTCAAACGTGGCCTGTATCCGCCGAGGATACGACCAGGGCGTTCTGGTCGCTGCTCGAAGAAGGCGACGCTGGCACGTTCGCGCGGTCGACCCGTCGAGTCGGAGGCTCCATCAAGAGCTGGGGTACTCATAGCGACGGCGGGATGTGGTTCCTGTTGACTCCCACCGAGGGATCGAGCGCAATCGGCATCGAAATGAGAGCCCCGAACGCGTCATGGGAGGCACACGCTGATCGGGTTTTCGACAGTCTCACGACTCCGTGACGGAAGCACCGCGCCCCAAATAGAGGGCTTCGCCGTATCCTTTGATTCATGGCTGACTCGTTTCACGTTCGCGGCGGTACTGCCCTCTCAGGCAGCATCAAAATAGGTGGTGCGAAGAACGCTGCCCTGAAGCTCATGGTCGCGTCTCTGCTTGCGCCAGGGAAACATCACATTGGGAACGTGCCCAATATCGTCGATGTCGACACGATGGCACGGGTACTCGAGCATGTGGGCGCCACCTGCGATCGGGATGGTTCCATGCTGACCATTGACGTCCCTGACGATCCCCTGCCAGAAGCACCTCTCGACTTGGTACGTCAAATGCGCGCATCGATCCTTGTGCTTGGTGCGCTGCTTGCTCGTGCGGGCGAGGCCAGGGTTGCCCTTCCGGGTGGTGACGACTTTGGCTCACGTCCAATCGACTTTCACATCAAAGGTCTTGAATCGATGGGCGCAACATTCGAACTCCATCACGGTGTGCTGCATGGCTCTGCGCCCGACGGCTTGACGGGAACCGACGTGTTCCTCGAGTTTCCCTCTGTCGGTGCCACCGAGAACTTGCTGCTCGCTGCCGTCCTCGCGGATGGAGTGACCACGATCGGCAACGCGGCTCGTGAACCGGAGCTCGTCGATCTGGCGCAGTATCTAACAACAATGGGTGCAAAAATTGATGGCGCCGGAACGTCGACGATTGAAATCCATGGAGTTGGGGCGCTCGAACCGGCATCACACTCGACGGTTCCCGACCGCCTCGAGGCCGGTACGTATCTCGCAGCAGGAGCTATGACACGCGGACACGTGACAGTGACAGACTGCAAGCCGGAGCATCTGCGGATGGAGCTTCGCAAGCTTGCCTCCATTGGGTGCGAGGTCGAGACGACGGAATCAACGATTACCCTGGTCGGCCCCGATCGTCCTGCAGCGGTTGATGTCGCGACTCTGCCTTACCCAGGATTCCACACCGATATGCATCCCCAGATGGTCACGATGCTGTCCGTGGCAGACGGGACATCCATCCTCACAGAGAATATTTATGCCGGTCGGTTTCGGTACCTCGGCGAGCTGAACCGTATGGGCGCAGACGTTCATGCAGACGGTCAGCATGTTGTAATCCGTGGCGTGGACAGGTTGTCTGGCTGCGAGGTCGATGCGTGTGACATTCGTGCAGGCGCCGCACTCGTGATTGCCGCAATGAGAGCCGACGGTGACACGCTCATCCGCGACGCTCAGCACATCGACCGCGGATACGACCGCTGGGTCGAGAACCTGCAGTCCCTCGGGGCTGATATCGAACGAGTATGAAACGGCCCTTTTTACGAGCGTCGGTTGGCGCGTCGGTTCTCTCTGTCCTCCTCGTCGTTGGAATGGTCTCGCCTGCATTGGCGGTTGAGGGTCAACGTGAGGTACTGACAATCGAACTCTTCGGAAGCGACAACGCGCGTTTCGAAGTCGATGGTCGGCGGTATGCGGGACCGATGTTGTTCACCGCCCGGTCGAACGGAATATCCTTCACCGAGTTCGCAACGATTGAGCAGTATCTACAAGGCATTTCGGAGATGCCGTTCTCGTGGCAGCCCCAAGCCCTTGCGGCTCAGGCCGTTGCGGCACGGACCTATCTCGCCCGTAGGTTGCCTGGCGGACGCAAGGGTGATGCGGAAAGGTGCGAATTTGACATCTGCGCCACGAACCGTTGTCAGGTGTACCGAGGTGTTCAGCTTGTGGAGGGCAAGTACGGCGACCGATGGAAGGCGGCGGTCGAGTCGACGGCCGGTGAGGTTCTGCTGTACAACGGCATACCAATCGAGGCTGTGTACACAGCAAACGTCGGATCGCGATCCCGGGCCAACCAGGACGTGTGGGCAAGTTCCGCAATTCCGTATCTCCAGCCGGTCGACTCTCCGGACATCGGCATCGCGCCCTTCTCCGAGTGGACGGTCGAGGTGTCGGGGGACCAGTTCGTCGCCATTCTTCGAGCAGACGGGTATGACGTTGGCGGAACCCTGATTTCGATTGTGGTGGATGATCCTCCTGAGGGGCAGGGCAGGACGTCGATCACGGTCACCACTTCTGGTGGTACCGACTCCCTTCTTGCGCCCAATCTCAAGGGTGCGTTCAACCGAAGAGGCGAGCATTTGTATCCCGGAATCCTGCCCGCGCGGCTGCACGACGGTGGGTTACTTCCGGAGCCGCTGCTCTCTTACACGTTCGAGATTTCGCGGGTGCTTGTCAAGCCGACGGCGATTGACAATCTGCTTCCGGCATCGGATCGGCAGGGCAGAGACATTGTCAGAATCGACGGTGAGGGTTGGGGGCACGGTGTCGGCATGAGTCAGTGGGGCGCACAGATCATGGCGAAAGATGGGTCCAGCTACGCCGACATTCTGTCGCACTACTACACGGGAACCGAGCCGCAGCTCGCGCCTGAACTGGTACCCGAGAACGTCGTGGTCGGTCTCTCATGGGGTCGTTCAGAGATCCCGGTATCCATGGAGGGCACGACACGTGTTGTAGTAAATGACCTTCTTCTCGGGTTCATCGGCGCAGGGGACTGGCTCATCGTGACGACACCCTTCGGCATCGACGTTGTTCCGCTGGACTCTGCCGGTTTCGTGTCTCTCATTGCTCAGCGCAGGTGGCCACGCTAGGAGCCCGTGCCCCTAAGAGCACGGGTCAGTATCGGCTTCTACATCCTTGACGGCCATCCATTACCACTCGCTGCGGTCCCGGCCCCACCGTTTCGCTACCAGGAGTGGCAAAATTTCGCCCTTGTGCGTCTGGCGCGCCTGTTCGCCGAGCCATACACACCCATACTGACCCACGTTCCCAGGTCGCTTTCGACGTGTCGCAGCGCGTGGGAACACTTTGACCTACGCGTATGTTGGAAATTGTGGATGGTGGCCGTTAGCATGGCAGGAATTGAGGAGCACGATGAGCAGCAGCACAGAAGGCAGCATCATAGAGATTGCGTCACCGGCGCTTCGCGCTGCCGTGACCGACGTTGAGGTTGACATTGCAGAGCTCGAGTCCGCCCTCGACTACATTCGCCCCGCCCTCCAGGCCGACGGTGGCGATGTACTTCTTGACTCCGTCAACGGCGGCACTGTCAATCTGAAACTGCTCGGAGCCTGCGGAGGCTGTCCCATCTCCGAAACAACCGTCACGGCGGGAATCGAACGCATTCTTAAAGACCGCGTCCCGGGCGTGGTCGAAGTACTAGCAACCTGAGGGAAGAAGTTTCTAGTTGCTGGTCTCTAGTTTCTGGTTCCTAGTCTTGGTCAGCCCCTCATCAGCGTATGCGCAACGACACCTGATCCTCATACACCCCTGTTGACCAAGAACGAGACACGAGATATCGGACACATTCTTCCGATCGTCCTGTCGTACTGCGCACTACCGGGCCGGACTCCCGGCCCTCCGGCCCTACAATCCGCCCCATGCACATCGACCAGTTGATTGAGGACGCTTCGCGCGGAGACGTGCGGGCTGTCGGGAGAATCTGCTCCGTCGTCGAGGCCGGAGGGGAGGATGCAGTCGCGGTTTCTGGACAGCTGTATCCGACGGGCGGCGATGCATGGACCACCGGAGTTACTGGCGTTCCTGGGGCTGGAAAGTCAACACTCGTCAGCGAGCTTGTTGAGTTCGCATTGACGGACAAGAACCGCGTGGCTGTGCTCGCGGTCGACCCGTCGAGTCCGTTCAGCGGTGGAGCGATCCTTGGTGATCGGGTTCGCATGGGGGCGCACTCAGGCAACGATAGGGTGTTCATCCGGTCGGTCGCGAACCGCGGGCATCTCGGCGGAATCTCAACATCGACACCCGCAATGGCTGCATGTCTTGCAGGCCTCGGATTCGAGGAGATTGTGATTGAAACGGTCGGTGTCGGCCAGTCGGAAGTTGAGATCGCATCCGCGGCAGACACCACCGTCGTTGTTGTGACCGCTGGTTGGGGTGACTCTGTCCAGGCGGCAAAGGCCGGATTTCTTGAGATCGCAGACATCTTCGTGGTGAACAAGGCAGACACGGCGGGGGCCGATGCCGCTGTCAGTGACATCAATTCAATGCTCGACATCGGCCCTGACACGCCGTGGCGACCTCCAGTGCTACAGACCGTCGCATCCGACGGTGTCGGCGTGGGTGAGCTGTGGGAAGCGGTCGTCAACCACAGGAAGCATCTCGTCGACTCTGGAGAGCTGGGGGAGCGTCGCCGGATGAGAGCCGCGCACGACCTTGCCATGGCCCTTCAAGCAGGCATCGACCGTTCAATGAACAGTGACGAACCGACATCCGAGCTACTTGACGACATTGTGGAGCGACGTACAGATCCGTGGTCTGCAGCTGACCGGTTGCTTGAAACCTTGTAGCCTGTCCCACCCGACGTAAGGACTGATGTGGAACTGGTCGACTACTCCCTCGACGGTGCCGTTGCGTTGATCACGCTCAACCGCCCGCCCGTGAATGCCCTCAATTCCCAGATGATTGCTGACATCAACGAAGCAATTGGACTTGCCGAAGACGTCGACGTTCGTGCTGTGGTCATCACCGGATCGCCTCATTTCGCGGCGGGCGCAGACATCAAGGGATTCCAGAGAACCTTTGATCAAGGAGACTCGGATCGGCAGACCTCTGGGCTGGCGGAGACCGTCGCCCGACTCGCCAAAATTGAGAAACCGACCATCGCCGCCATCAACGGTTTTGCTCTTGGAGGCGGACTCGAACTTGCCATGGGCGCAGATTTTCGATATCTCGCGCAGAGCGCAAAGGTTGGGCAGCCCGAGATTCTGCTCGGCATCATCCCAGGCTCGGGTGGTACCCAGAGGCTGGCGAGACTTGTGGGGCCTCAGAGGTGCAAGGAGATGTGCATGTCTGGCAGACAGGTTGGTGCTGACGAAGCGCTGACGATTGGTCTGGCAGACAAAGTTGTCTCTGACGACGACCTGCTGGAGGTCGCGCTCACCGACGCAGCGTCATTCGCGAACGGGCCAACCCTGGCCTACATCGCTGTCAAGAGAGCCGTGTCAAAGGGTTTCGACGCATCTCTTCAAGACGGCATCGCGATCGAAGCTGAAGAGTTCGCCAAAGTGTTCGCCTCTCAGGACGCACGCACCGGCGTAGCCGCCTTCCTGGCCAAAGAACTTCCCACCTTCCAAGGCAACTAACGCATCCGGGTCCCCCCTGAAGGTTGTCGCATCGCGCGATAGTGCGACAGTGGTGGGTCATGGTTTCGTTGCCATTTACTTGGGGTTTTGAAAGCGGGCGGGGCGGGGATTGGGATAGCATTTCTGGATGGCCTTTCGACTTCCCGCGTGGACTTTTCGGGTTGGGGTTGCGCTAGTAGTGGTCCTCGTTATGGTGTGGGCCGTTGCCGGCTGGATGCACTCTGGCGCGATCAGGGACGAGTTCCTGACCGCCCGTTCAGATTCCTCCGTCTATGACGTTGCGGTGCATTCGAACGAAGCTGGCAGGGTGGTAATCGACCGCACTCCTGCGTCAGAGTCGGAGGGCATTTGGGGTCTCGAGAGCGTGAATGCATATGCGCAGATCTCTACCATTGTGCGGATTGATGACTCCGTGGTTGAACGTGGTGTGCAGTCTCTCGTGGGTGAAATAGCGGCTGGTTCTCAGGCCCGTATCGACGTTGACGCATATACTGGCGACCCAACGTCGGCCCACGGCCTTGGTTTCAAGGATCCTCGCACTCCGTCAGACATCGGTCCTCACCCTTCCTGGTTCGTCGATGGGCGGCGGCCGACCTGGATTGTCTACGTTCACGGTCGCGGAAACGACAGACTGACGGAATCGTTGAGGATCTTGCCGAGCCTTGTCGAACAGGGGTTTCCTGTCCTGTCGCTTACCTACCGGAACGATATCGGAGCGACACCAAACGAATCGGGGCTGAGGTTGTGGGGTCTTGAGGAGTGGCGAGACATCGACGCCGCGATCTCTCTGGCCCTGAGAAAGGGAGCAAAGGACTTTGTCATCATCGGTTCTGGGTATGGCGCAAGCATCGTGTCGATGTTCCTTCATGAGTCGTCGAACATTCCGTTGATCCGTGGCGTCATCTACGACTCCCCGATACTCGATCTGGAGGGCAGGGTGCAACGGTGGGAGGGGGACACGGGTTCCCTATGGCCCGTCTCGTGGCTCGGGCGCCGTCTCTCTACGATCCGGTTCGGTGTTGAATGGGGTGAACTCAACCAGCTCGAACGGACGGACCAGTTCGACGTAAGGATTCTGATGCTTTTCGGTGCCCAAGACCCAGAGACACCCCTCGACGTGTTCAAACAGTTTGCCGATGCACTTCCCGATCTTGTGCACGCTGCCCGATTTGAACAGGCTGGCCACACCGATCTGTGGAACATCGACAGCGAGCGATACGAATCAACCATTGAACAGTTTTTACTCGACGTTGTCGGTGCCGAATGAGCATGTACATCGACCATGCCGCGACGACGACGATTCGGCCCGAATCACTCGCAGCGATGGACGACGCGTACGAACGTTTCGACCGTAATGCCTCAGGTCTGCATGAGGCGGCACGGGCAGCCAAGAATGCCCTCGAAGACGCGCGGGAGCGTGCAGCAGAGCTGTTGGATGCCGATTCGCCCCACGACATTATCTTCACCGGATCAGGCACCGAGGCCGACAATCAGGCAATCATCGGTGCCGCGCTCGCGGCCGACGGCACCACCATTGCGGTCTCCGCGATTGAACACAAAGCGGTCCTCAAAGCAGCGCGGAGCCTTGAACGGTTCGGCTACAGCGTCGAGACAATTCCTGTGTCGCACTCTGGAGTCGTCGAGTGGAGCGGTGCCGATATCGAGGACCCTTCACAGCTTGCTGTTGTCTCCGTGATGGTCGCCAACAATGAACTCGGCACGGTCCAGCCGGTCGCGCAGATTGCGCGCGCAGCTCGCTCCGCGAATCCCAACGTTGTGGTGCACGTTGACGCCGCGCAGGCGTTCAGTTCGCAGCAGGTCACATTTCCGACCACCACGGCCGACATGATCTCGCTCGCGTCCCACAAGTTTGGTGGTCCCAAGGGTGTCGGGTTGTTGGCTCTTCGACCAGGGACACAGGTTGAACCGATTCTCCACGGCGGTGGGCAGGAAGCCGGTCGTCGCTCTGGCACCTACAACGTTGCAGGCATCGTTGCCATGGTTGTCGCTATGGAAGCCGCCGCTGCAGATCGGCAGAGTTTTGTGCAGCGCACCTCAGCGGAGAGGAACAGTTTCGAGTCTGCCGTGCTTGCGGGGTTCCCTGACGCGACCGCAACAGGCTCCAGTGCTGAGCGACTGCCCCACATCAGCCACATCCACTTCGCAGGGGTCACAGCCGAGACATTGCTGATCAGGCTCGATCAGGCCGGACTAGCCGCCGCGGCAGGGTCGGCGTGTCAGTCCGGTGCTGTTGAGCCGAGTCATGTGCTCAAGGCCATCGGCATGTCTGACACCGAGACCAAGGAATGTGTGCGATTCAGCTTTGGGTGGGACACACCCCAGGGTGAAGGGTGGCGTGCCGCGAGAACGGTACTTGATGTTTTGGCGGAGATCTGATGCGCGCTCTTGTTGCTATGTCAGGAGGAGTGGACAGCTCAGTTGCGGCTGCGCTCATGCTCGACGAGGGATACGACGTTGTTGGTGTGACACTGAAGCAGTGGGAGGGGCCGGACGGTTCGATGCCTGTCTCTGGGTGCTGCACGCTGTCGGACGCCGAGGATGCGCGGCGTGTTGCGGCACAGCTCGACATTCCGTACTACGTACTCGACTATGTCGACGAGTTCACGGAAGCGGTTGTTGAACCATTCGCTGCCGACTACCTCAACGGACTGACTCCGAACCCATGTATCGAATGTAACCGAAAGGTTCGTTTCAAGGCGCTCCTTGAACGTACGTCCGAACTCGGCTGCGACGTACTCGTCACTGGTCACCATGCACGCATTGTGAACGACGATGGCGTGTTCCGGCTGCGCATGGCGGTCGACGACACAAAGGACCAGTCGTACGTTCTCCACATGCTCGACCAGGCAGCGCTGTCGAAGATTCGACTTCCTGTCGGAGAGATGACGAAGGTCGAGGTTCGCAAACGCGCAGCGGAACTTGGCCTGCGTACAGCGTCGAAGCCGGATTCACAGGACATCTGTTTTGTCCAGTCAGGCGACTACAGAGACTTCCTTGCATTGCAACACCCTGAGGTCGCGTCTCCTGGCGAGGTGCTGGACATCGACGGCCTTGTCATTGGAGAACATCCGGGGACGGCTGGGTTCACGATTGGGCAGAGGAAGGGTCTTGGTGTTGCGGTTGGGTCGGCGCAGTACGTGATCGATATCGAGCCTGCAGCCCAGACGATCACAATCGGTAGCTACGAGGACCTGCTGACAGACGGCTGTGTTGTGAAGGACATGCGTTTCACCCACACGTCTCCGCGAGCAGGTGACACCGTATCTGTGAAGGTCCGATACCGGTCCCAACCGGCTCCAGCGGTAGTGGTTAGCGTTGGTGAGAGGTGGGAGTTTCGGTTCGCGGAACGTCAGCCTCGCCCGGCTCCGGGCCAGTCGCTTGTCATGTACGACGGGGAGTATGTCCTTGGCGGAGGTGTCATCATTGACGATCGGTCTCTTGTCACATCAGCACGGTAGGTTGCCCAATGAGAGGAGGTGTCGTGCCAGACGAACAGAGATATCGTGAGCTTCTGAGCGAACTGCGTGAGCACAACTATCGCTACCACGTACTTGACGCGCCAACGGTCGACGACAACGCATATGACCTCCTGTTCAGGGAGCTGACCGCCTTTGAGGACGCCAACCCCGACCTGGTGGACGAGTGGTCGCCCAGCACGCGAGTCGGTGGACCGGTCGGCTCGGCATTCGGTGCGGTGACGCATAGGCAGCGCATGTTCTCACTCGACAATGCAATGGATATCGAAGAGCTTGATGCATGGCACGAGAGACTTGTTGGTGTCCTTGGGCATGAGCCGCTGCGCTACTCGTGCGAACTGAAGATCGACGGTATGGCTGTCTCGCTGACGTACGAGAACGGTTTGCTCACCAAAGCCTCGACACGTGGCGACGGGTCGGTTGGTGAGGATGTGACACCCAACGTTCGAACGATCAAGTCGGTCCCGCTCAGGCTGCTTGGAGATTCTCCGACAGTCATGGAGGTCAGAGGCGAAATCTACCTGCCTGTCTCGGAGTTCGATGCACTGAACAAGCGCCAGGCGGACGAAGGGAAACCTCCATACATCAATCCCCGAAACACGGCGGCAGGTTCAGTCAGACAAAAGGATCCCTCGATAACTGCAAGCAGGAATCTGGGGACATGGATCTATCAACTCGGATACCTAGAAGGCGGTCCGACGTTCGGTAACCACAGCAGCCAGATGGAGTGGCTACTCTCGCTCGGGCTGCGAGTCAACCCTGCAAACGAAACCGTCGATTCGTTCGACGAGGTGAAACGTTTCGTCGAATCTGCAACAGCGAGCCGACACGACCGTGATTACGAGACAGATGGCATCGTCATCAAGGTCGATGATCTCGCCGAGCAAGCGACGATTGGGTTCACAGCCCGTTCGCCACGGTGGGCAATCGCGTTCAAGCTCCCTCCTGAGGAGAAGACGACCCTGCTGAGGTCAATCGAGATCAACGTCGGGCGTACAGGTGCCGTCAATCCATATGCCGTGATGGAGCCGGTGTTTGTTGGTGGCGTCACGGTCACAAACGCAACGTTGCACAACGAGGGCGAGATTCACCGCAAGGACGTGCGACCCGGTGACACGGTCGTGGTAAGGAGGGCCGGCGACGTGATCCCTGAGGTTGTTGGTCCCGTGCTTGGGCTTCGACCGAACCGGCTGAGGAAGTGGCACATGCCAAAGGTGTGTCCCTTCTGCGGAAATGCCATCGTCCTACCGGAAGGTCAGGCGAAAGCTCGCTGTACAGGTGGATATGCCTGTCCGTCGCGGTTGAGGGAGTATCTCTATCACTTTGCTTCGAGAGGCGCGATGGACATCGAAGGGCTCGGATACAAGACAGTGCACACACTTCTTGATCTGTCGCTCATCAATGACCCTGCCGACATCTACACGCTGAATCAGGATGATTTGCTCGCGGTAGAGGGCTGGGGCGAGATCTCGGTGTCGAATCTACTCGCCGCGATTGAGCAGTCGAAGCATCAGAACCTTGGCCGACTCGTTTTTGGGCTTGGCATAGACCATGTCGGATCGACCGTTGCGTCCCAACTCGCTGAGGCGTTCGGCTCTCTTGACGCGCTGATGGCAGCGTCGGAGGAGGAGATCGAAGAGATTGGCGGTATCGGACCCGAAATCGCAGGATCTGTCCGCGACTGGTCAGCCGAGTCTGACAACGTCGATCTAGTGGAACGACTGAGATCCGCTGGCGTCTCCCTTGCGGATGAACAAGTTGAGCGCGATCTGCCTCAGACTCTCGAAGGCCTGACATTGGTCGTGACAGGGTCCCTGGGCGGCTTCACTCGTGACTCGGCGCGCGAAGCAATCGTTGAACGTGGCGGAAAGGTGACCGGATCGGTTTCGGCACGGACATTCGCACTCATCGCTGGCGAAAACGCAGGATCAAAACTGAGCAAGGCCGAATCACTCGCCATACCAGTCCTCAACGAAGAAGCCTTCGTCCACCTCCTTTCAAACGGCCCAGATAGGTAGCTCCTCAGGGACAGCCACACGGCGTCACCCTCTCTGCGCCGACTCCGTCGGCGCCAGGTCTCCCGTCAAGGGAGCGACATTGAAAAGGCAGCAAACCTCATGGACACGGCGGTTCGTCTTCCTATCTCTCTCCTGGTGGGATGAGTTCGCATGCGCAAGAGGCAGGTCAGAGAGGGGGAACGCCAAGGACGTTCCTTGCGAGAAGTCCTCCGGATTCTCGGGCGAACACAACCGACAAAGACCGTTCCTTTGTGAGAATGGCAATCTCGTGCTTCGGTTGCTTGCAGGTTCTCGGGGAAACCCGACACACAGGCATCATCTCTCTGCTCGGTCCGATCGAACCCAGAAGGGATTGAGGGTCTACTGGAGGCGGAAGGTCCAGACGAGGGTTCCGCTGTCCGTGCCCGCGGCACCGCCGATCCAGGTGGCGACGACGGTGTGTTCCCCTCCCGTCCATTGCTCAATCACCTTGCCAGGACCAGGCTCGAACTGGTAGCGGCCAATCGCTGGGATTGAATCTATGTCCGATGGCGGGATTGACGTTCCATCGATAATCAGTGAAACGTCGTAGTTCGGTTTCACGACAATGACGACCTTCACGGGGTCGATCGCGATATCGCCGTCGTGCGGCGAATAGCGTTCAACGGCGTCTGGCAGTGTTTCGGGATCGCCAGAAGGGATGAACAGAATCGACATGCCGATGACCGCAAGAAGGAGAAGCGCAAGCACCGTATACGTGACTCTGTAGCCCGTCGTGTTCATGCGGGAATGCTATCGGTGAGCGGTCCTTCTGGCCTCCGCTACCTTTGCTCAGATGAAAGTGAACCCGGTTCTGTCCGAGCTCGGCACCTACCCGATTGCAACGATTGCGAAACGCGCAGCTGACCTGCGGGCGACCGGTGCCCGTGTCATCGACTTCTCGATAGGCGACCCTCTCGAACCGACGCCCCCGCTCATAACCGAAGCCCTCGCCAACGCGATTCCGGAGGTGTCCCAGTACCCGACCGTTTCGGGTCTCGTGGAGTTTCGCACAGCGGTCGCGGACTTTGTGTTGCGCCGATTCGGTGTGACGGTCGATCCAGAGACGCAGGTGCTGCCGACAAGTGGCTCGAAGGAAGCGATCTTCTCAACTCCGCTCGCCTTTGTCGACCGCACTGCGAGCGACGTTGTCGTGTTTCCTTCACCCGGATACCCCATCTATGAGAGGGGATCGTTGTTCGCCGGTGCAGCCATGCACAGAGTTGTCCTCGACGGTGACTTTGTGATGCGTGCCGGGGACATACCTGACAGCGTGTGGTCGAGGACTTGTCTTGTATGGTCGTGTTCTCCGCACAATCCGTCTGGGGCAGTCACCTCACGCGGAGACCTCTCCGATCTCTACGCAAGATGCCGGTCAGAGG
>Ga0114950_10001270_pt1 | contig 18788 bp, 14 predicted proteins | sample N075metaG_FD_83503 | JGI IMG/M metagenome (GOLD analysis project Ga0114950, IMG submission 83503) | Deep subsurface microbial communities from Kermadec Trench to uncover new lineages of life (NeLLi) - N075 metaG | ecosystem: Environmental > Aquatic > Marine > Ocean trench > Sediment | place... | reverse complement strand
GATGGATACCCACCGCTTTGATCTTGCGTCCAGGGCTATTTACGAATTCGTCTGGGACCAATTCTGCGACTGGTACCTGGAACTCAGCAAACCAATTTTAAATTCTAAAGCATCGCCCGCTAACACTGTCCGCAGCACCCGGCATACACTGCTCACAGTCCTGGAAAGCACCCTGCGTCTGGCACACCCTTTCCTGCCTTTTATTACCGAAGAGATATGGCAGCAAATCCCTGAGAGCATCCGCGGGAGCGGCGAGACAATCATGTTGCAACCCTACCCGGACCCCGATGAGAGCCTGGTTGATGAAGAGGCTATTCTGGACGTTGCATGGATCAAGAACGTTGTAACCGGCGTGCGAAATATCCGGGGAGAAATGGATATCTCCATCTCCAGGCCAATTCCTGTACTTTTTTACAACGCTGGTGATTCAGACAGGAGGTGCCTCAAAGCGTATCGCAATCTATTGTCATTCCTGATTAACCCTGAAGAATTGACGATGTTGTCTAACGACGCGACCCTACCTGTGTCATCAACCTACCTGGTTGGTGAGATGCAACTATTGGTTCCAATGAGCGGCTTGATAGATAAGGATGCGGAGTTAACCAGGCTCGACAAGGAAATAGACCGCAAGTCAAAAGAAAGACAACGGGCCGATGGAAAAATCAATAATCCGAACTTTGTAGAAAAGGCGCCGGATGAAGTTGTGCAGAAGGAACGAGATAAGGTATTTGAGCTTTCTTCCGCCATTGATAAGCTAGAGCAACAGAAGTTACGAATAGAAAATCTCTAACAGATATTTCATTAAAAACAGGCAGTATCATCATGACGCCCGTTTGATTTTATGCACTGCAATAAAATCGATCCAAAAAATAGCTTGCACCCAATTTCAACATTGTGCCTTAATGCAGACTAAGTATTCGGCTAATAAGTCGAAGCTGGGTGCATAATAATAAATGAGGGAATGGGTATGTCAGAAAGACAATCCGGTAGCGTTAAATGGTTCAACGACGCAAAGGGTTTCGGTTTTATTGAACGAGAAGATGGGGAAGATGTATTTGTTCACTTTCGCTCGATTCGTGGTGAAGGCTACCGCTCTTTGAAACAAGGGGCACGAGTCGAATTCGATATTTCCGAAACTGAGAAAGGCTTACAAGCGGAGGATGTTGCTGAAGTATGATGCCACATATCCTACTTGTTAGAAAAAAGAAACCGCTCCACTAGAGCGGTTTTTTTTGACCCTTATTTTCCTAAGGCAGTGACAGTTAAGACCACCTTGCCGATAGTCTTGTCAGACGCAACCAATTCATGCGCTGCCTCCACTTCTTCAATCGGAAAAACGGTATCTAAAATGGGTCTGATTTCAGCCGATTCAATTTTCGGCCAGACATGTTCATAAAGCTCGCCCATCACCAGCGCCTTCTCTGCCAGTGGCCTGGAACGAAGCGTAGAACCGATCACGCGAATACGTTTCATCAACATTGCGCCGAGATCAATCTCCGCCTTGTTCCCGCCCATCAGACCAATGAGCACAAGCCTGCCATTAAGGCCAAGTAACTCGATGTTGTCACCAAGATAGGCGCCGCCAACGGGGTCCAGGATGACGCCAATTCCGCTATCACCGGCAAATGCCCTGGCTTTGTCCAGAAACGAGCCCTCATTGCGATTACTACCTGATTGCGCCCCCAGTTCGATACAGGTATCAATCTTTGCATCAGTCCCAGCCGTCACAAAGCACGGCGACCCAAAGCTCTTACACAATTGGATGGCAGCCGTGCCCACACCGCTGGCACCGGCATGCAATATAACCTTTTCAGCAGGTTGCAATTTTGCTTCTATAAAGAGATTCAACCAGGCTGTGGCAAATACTTCCGGCAGGCAAGCGCCATGAACGAACGAACTACCCCCGGGCATCGGCAGCACACTACCCGCATCGACCGCTGCAAATTCTGCATAACCACCACCTGCCAGCAATGCACAGACTCTGTCTCCCACGCTAAATTTCGAAACATTTTTGCCAAGCCCGGTTACCTCACCCGCACACTCAAGACCCATGACGGGACTTGCACCCGGTGGCGGTGCGTAAAAACCCTGCCGCTGTATCAGATCCGCTCGATTTATCGCAGTCGCATGGATTTTGATTAATACTTCATCAGGTCCTGGTTCGGGCGTCGCGAAATCCTGCCAATTAAGTTTCTTATCATCATCAATTATTACAGCTTTCATGTGGGTTCCTCTAATCTCAGGTTATTCATGGTGATTCGATTACATTGATCGTATATGACTATCTTTTAACGCTATCTTTTAGCGCTATCGTTTAGCGCTATGGCTTGTGGCTTGTTCGTCACATTTATTAGTAGAGCGTGTAAATAATGCGTGTACATACTTCGTGTAAATAGTGCGTGTAAATAGTTCTTGTTAATAGTTCGTGTAAATAGTACGTGTTAATAATGCGGCGGCGGTGGTTCCGTTGAGTCGGGATTGGTGTTTTCCATCATCCTGATCTGCTCCATCAACAATTCGACACGGCGATCCATATCCATTAACTGTTGTTGCTGACTGCCCAGCGCATCATCGAGTTTCTGGATCAGATCCTCCTGGAAAGCCAATTTTGTCTGTAGATCTTCCAGGGAATTTTGAAATTCATTTGTGTCCATATCATCCTGCCTGCCATGGTGTTTCCGCGTTGACTCATCTACCTCATTAACCTGAAGCCGAAGTACACCAATGCGGTCGCAGCCTGCTAGTAACGCATTCTAACCTTTACCCCTTTTTCATGGAGCCATTGTTTTAAACCACTGATGGTGTATTCCCCGAAGTGGACCATTGATGCCACCAGGGCAGCGTCTGCTTTTCCGACGGTCAGGACTTCAAGCAGATGTTCTGGTTTACCAGCACCACCAGATGCGATTACTGGAATGGAAACGGCTTCGGCAATCATCCTCGTGAGGTTTATTTCATATCCAACCCGGGTACCATCCGCATCAATAGAGTTGACGACCAGTTCCCCGGCGCCGAGTTCTTCGCCTTGCAATGCCCACTCCAGCGCATCAATCCCCATTGGCTTCCGGCCGCCGTTGATGACGACCTCATAACCACTCGGGAATTCCGGGCTGAGTGTCACTTTTCTGATATCCATGGACAACACGGTGTTTTGACTTCCGATCGAATGCGCGCATTCTGAAATGAGCGCAGGTCTGATAACGGCCGCCGAGTTAACATTGATTTTTTCCGCGCCCGCCCATAACAACTTATTGGCATCTTCTGTTGTCCGAATTCCGCCACCGACTGAAAAAGGGATGAAGATCTGCTGTGCAACCCGGCTCACGATATCCAGCATGATGTCTCGTTCTTCGCTGGAGGCAGTGATGTCATAAAACACCAGTTCGTCGAGCCCGTCATCATAGTATTCCTTTGCTTTGCTGACGGGGTCACCGATATCGATGGTATCGACAAACTTGACACTTTTAGCCAGCTTGCCATTACGAACATCAAGGCAGGCAATAATGCGTTTACTTAGCATGCGCCTCCCGCCCATCCTGCAAATTCGGATAGCAGTCTTAAGCCGATCTCACCACTTTTCTCGAGGTGGAACTGGGTCGCAAAAAAATTGTCCTTGCCGATAATACTGGAGAAACGGATGTTTCCATATTGGGTATTGCCAAAAACCTCACCTTGAACTTCCAATCGGGCATAGTAGCTGTGCACAAAATAGAACTCGTCACCAGATTCAATGTTTTTTAACATCGGATGATTTTGCCGGATATCCACTTCATTCCAGCCAATGTGCGGCACTTTAAAGGATCGATCCGAAAATTCGAATCTCTCGCAGGCACCAGCGACCAGGCCCAGGCAATCCTTATCTCCTTCCTCTGTATGTTCCAGCGCGATCTGCAGGCCCAGGCATATGCCCAACAGGGGTTTTCCACTCTGATAAAATTCCTTTAAAGCTTCATCAAGACCTCTTGCCTGCAGCGTACCCACGGCGCTCTCTGCTGAGCCGACACCCGGAAAGATCACTTTATCTGAATTGACAATTGTTTCAGGATCGCCAGATATTGCTGCACTGATGCCGACTTTCTGGCAAGCCCTCTGTACACTTTTCAGGTTACCGGCATCGTAATCGACGATTGTGACCACTAGTCTAGCCATACTTAAATTCCAGATTCAGTGCCCGTGAACCGGGCCAATTTCGAGAGCGCGCATTATAGTTGATTCAACACAGATACGCCTTCCTCGCCATGAATGGGCTGTAAGTTTGCCTGTAAGTTTCATGGTGCGTGATTAATGGTAACGTGATTAAAAGATACTGTTACTGGCGAAAACATATCTGTATCATAACTGTACTACAAAAGTCAGGCATTCCATTGAAAATTAGCGTCGACAACACCGCTACGACACCTGTATTTCAACAGATTATTGATGTAATTCACTTTGCGATTAATACAGGTGAATTGGCAGTGGGTGACAGGTTACCCAGCATCCGAAAATTGGCGGACGACAATAGCATCGCGGCCAATACCGTTGCCAAGGCGTTTCGCCAATTGGAATTTCGAGGCCTGATTGTCGCTCGGAACCGGTCAGGTTTTGTAGTGGCAGGTCCCGGGGCAGGACGCTACCAGGCTCGCGGGGTCAGTTCGGATAAATCCGAGGTACATCGGGTAGTAGACCAACTGGATGCAGGGATAATGCCCGGCGCCTTCTGCAAAATTACCGAGGACTACCTTGGAGGCGATCCCGAAAATTGCAACATTATTCACGCCGATGGCAGCGGGACGAAATCAATTATTGCTTATCTCCATTACAAAGAGACGGGTGACCCCAGCGTATTTCGCGGTATTGCCCAGGACTCTATCGTGATGAACCTGGACGATCTGCTTTGCGTGGGCGTCAATGGCCGCATACTACTTTCAAACACCATCAACAGGAACGCGCTTAATTGTCCCGGCGAAGTCGTATCAGCCTTGATCGAGGGAACCGAGGCTTTCATCGCCCAACTAAGAGACCAGGGGGTGAACATTTACGTCGGGGGTGGAGAAACGGCTGATGTGGGAGACCTGACCGGCTCGGTTGTGATTGACTCATGTACCGTCGCCATCATGAAAAAGAGGGACATCATCCGCAACAATATTTCGCAGAACCTCGCTATCGTCGGATTGTCCTCAACAGGGCAATGCAGTTATGAGGAGGTAGAAAATAGCGGCATTGGAAGCAATGGCCTGACCAGCGCTCGCCATGACATGTTGGCCCACTATTATGCTGACAAGTATCCGGAAAGTTATGACAGCAACATACAACAAGACCTGGTCTACTGCGGGCCCTATAAACTTGACGACAATCTGCCAGACTCCAGCCTTAGTGTGGGCGAGGCATTACTCAGCCCCACGCGAAGCTATGCGCCCGTTATCTACAAATTGCTGGCAGAAATGGCGGAGGAAATACATGGCCTGATTCATTGTTCAGGCGGCGCACAAACCAAATGCCTGAAGTTTGGCAGTAATGTTCATTACGTCAAACATGATCTTTTTGAAACACCTGCAATCTTCTCCGCGATTCAATCTGCATCTGCAACCGATTGGCAGGAAATGTATAGGGTATTCAACATGGGCCATCGGATGGAGATTTATGTTCCGGGTCCGAGAGTCAATGAGATAATCGATATCGCCAGAGAATTTGGCATTCAAGCCAAACAGATCGGCTTCACTGAAAGTGCGGACAAAAATCACCTGACATTGACCAATGACGCTGGTGAGACCTTCAACTACAGCGAGTTCCAGCCACAATGAAATGCAACCGCCAGGGTTTAACGTTTTAGTGCTTTAACGAGATACTGGTAGAAATTAGCAACCACAGGCAAGGAATAGGTCGACTTTCTCGCGACGAAACGAACGGGTCGGTGGAGCCCCTTATCACCCAGGTTGATCAGGCAATCTTCCGGGATCTTTAGCGTTCTAGCAACACCTACCGGCACCATACCGTGACCAAAACCGGCAATGGCCATCTGCGCCACGCTGAAAAATGATTCCAGCGATACCTCCCTCCTGATCCTGAGTTTCTGCACCTCGTCTTTGAATGATCGCCAGGCACCTGAATAGTCTTCAATGGTAATAACAGCCAATTCACCCGTGCGCGGAAAAGCAATTTTCTGGCACCCGGAAGGAATGATCACCATTGGCTCGTGTGTTAACACCTCGGACTGCAAGTCCGTATCAAGCGCATCAGAACCCGTACACACACCCACCATGAATTCCCCGGACCGAAGCCGATCCAGCACCACGGGCGTTCGGTGAGTATGAAAGACAAACCTGACTTCCGGCATTGCCTGCTTTATTTTAAAGAATACCCTGGGGCCCCAGGAAGACAGGATTGCGTCAGAGACGCCAATAACCAGTTCACCACTACCCACCTCGTCAAGAAACATATCCCTGATTTCGGACAATATAGGAGATATCTTGTCCACCAGTCGTTTCCCGTGCTGCGTAAGCTCTACCCGCCTGCCCTTTTTTTGAATCAACTTGCGATCATAGTATTTTTCCAGGTTCGCAATACGTTTGCTGACGGCTGACTGCGAAATGCGCAGATCGGTACTCGCCTCCATCATCGTCCCCGCCCTGGACAAGGCCAGCAGGGTTTCAAGGTTCTCTATCATTGCTTTGTATTACCCAACCTATTCCAATTAGAGAATCATTCTATTCCATCTATTCTCTTTTCTCACTCATAACCAGCCATGAGAATGTACCATGCGTTTTGCAGGACTCGTTTTTGGAGGACTAGCTTGATCTACATTGTTTTAACCGTCGCCACTTTGATCACCAGTATCGTTTCTGGCGTGTTGAGCATGGCCGGTGGCATGATTTTGATGGGTGTCTTCGGCTTCCTGCTCCCGGTGCCCGCCGCAATGGTATTGCATGGCATTGCGCAGGCATTTTCAAACGGTTCACGTATCTGGCACCACCGACGATATGTACGCTGGGAAGTGCTGTTCCCTTATTCGCTGGGTGCACTCATCGTCCTTGGGTGTTTTTCTGTCGTCGCCTTCGTCCCCAGCATTGGACTCGTATTTATTATTATCGGCAGCTTCCCGATTCTGGCGTTACGACTTCCCCGGTTCATCAACCTGGACATGAAGAAAAAGCCTGTCGCATTCCTGTCGGGACTCATCGTCACCACAGCACAAATGTTAGCCGGTGCATCCGGACCGGTGCTGGATATTTTTTACGTAAACAGCAGCCTGACCCGTCACGAAATATTAGGCACCAAAGCAGTTACGCAAACGCTCGGCCATGTCATCAAACTGGTTTACTATTCCTTTCTGCTGACGACAGTGAGCCGGGAATTGCCCGGTTGGCTATTTCCAGCCGTTGTTTTTGCGGCGCTTGCCGGAAACTGGATCGGAAAGGAACTGATAGAGAAAATTAGTGATGACCAATTCAGGACGGTGGGCCGGACCATAATACTTGTGGTTGGTGTTATCTATATTGTGAAGGGAGTCTATGAACTCACCGGGTAGCCAGTTCCTGTCCGGAAACTCTGATTCTGAACAGATCAAGTCGTTTCTGGTAAGTATCTTCTTGCAGCAGACTCGAGGCCAGGACGGCCGAAAGTCAGGCCCCAGGGATGGGTTCACGCCGGTGCTGCAAGAAGATACTTACCAGAAACGGCGAATTTATATCACAAATATTCGCACTTTCTGAGTTTCCGAGAAGGAACTAGTCAGTTGTCGCTGTGCAAACCAAATTCTCACTCTACTCTTAAATGTTCCGATGAAATCTGCTCCCTCAGCGCTTCCTGGCGTTCCTTCGTGATGGGGAATTTCCAGATCAACCAGGCCGACCAGGAGAGGAAAAATATTGGAATGATGGTGTAAGTGTACTGCAGCGCTTTTAATCCGGACAAATCATTCTCTGCCGATGGATCGAAGCCAAGAAATTGCAGGAATGGTAATGTCAGTCCGGCCGCGATTGCCAGGGCGAGTTTATCTGCCGTGCCCCAGAGTGCCATAAAAAGCGCGCCTCTTTGCTGACCACTGTTCACTGTATCCTGGTCAATGACATCTGCCGCCATTGAAGGCACCAGTACATTGCCGACGTTTGCAACCATACCTGCCAAAATCTGGATAGCGATGTAGTACTTCCACTGACCAGGCTCCATCAGCAGCACAGTACTGAATACAACGATCATATAAATCGACAACCCGGCCATCAGTTTGTGTTTATTGACCCGGGCTGCAAGTTTCACAATGATAGGAGTCCCTATCATGCCGCAGACAAAATACACGATCAGCAGGGCCGACCACTGCTGGGTTGTCGCCCCAAGAAATCGGGACAGGAAAAAGACATAGAGTGTGCTAATACAGTACCAGCCCACCTGGTTAGTGACCCCTGCTGCCATCAATCTCAAGAACGGTTTGTTGCTCCAGACAAGTTTCAATGCTTGTTTGAGGTCAAGCCTGGTCTTCTGGCTAAATTTTGGCTGTGGCACCGCAAAAAGTAGCAGCGGACCAAATACAAAAAGCCCGCCGACTGTAAACCAGGCGACTATCTTTAACATGGGCTGAAGGCTGCCAGGATGTTCCGGAGTCAGGGATGTGTAACCCGAATTCACCAGATAAGCCATGATCAGGGGTAACGACATCACAAGCAGTAGTCCAGCACTACCCGCGATTGACCTGGCCCCGGTAATGCGCGACCTCTCATGATAATCCGGTGATAATTCAGCCGCCCAGGCTGATAACGGGATACTGATCAGCGTCCATCCAAGATAGAGCGTTGCAACCACGATGAATAAATAGACATGCCCTACATTCTCGGGTGGGTCGAATACCGCAACCGTCGCCGCCCCCATGATGGGTAAGCCGATCATAATCCAGAGACCGCGACGTCCGTACTTGTGCGGTGTCGCATCGGAGAGGGTACCGATCAACGGATCAGTAATGACATCGGTGACCCGGGTCAACAGAATTATGATACCGATAGCCGTCAGGCTGATACCCAGCTCACTGGTGTAATACGGCGTCAGATAGAGTCCGAGTGGCAATCCGCCCATGGAAAGCGGTATGCTAATCAGGGCGAAGGGTATCAATTCTCTCGTTTTTAACTTCATGAATTACGACTGACCAGTACTTCAATTGATTCGCTTACAGGAATCCTCAGGCGGCAATCTCTTCTTCAACAAACGGTTTGATCACGAAGAGCAGATCCCCTTCGTTCACCTGTTGGCCGGAAGTCAGGTTGATACGGGTAATTTCATATTTCCGGGCAGACAGGTACACCTCTCCATCGCTGGTGGAGAAACTGTTAAGATTAACAGGCGTGAACATCTTCATCGCTTCCAGTTGGCACAACACATCATCTGTCGTGACGATGTCCCCGACATTGACATATTCCGGTTCAGAAGGTGATGGCGTTATGTAGAAAACCCCCGTAGAGGGTGAAAGCACCTTCAGTTCGTCACTGCCTTCTATTTTCAGCATCTCCAGATCAAGCACAATTATAGATGTACCAGTTGCTTCTTCAATTTCACTAATTAATTCGGCTGCATCGATCCTTGCTAGAAACTCGGGCAAATAACCTGTGTCGTATACCCCCTTGAGAAACGTTTCATCTTGCAAGATCCGTTTTATCAAACTGATATTGGTACAAATGCCATGTATCTTTACCCTTTTGAGGTAGGCAACCATTTTCTTGATCACATCTTTCCTGTTTTTGCCATGACAGATGATCTGCACGATCAGGCTGTCATAGAAAGGTGAAACAACCTTGCCCCTGGCTGCCATTGAAATAAGTTGAATGTGGTCTTCTTCCGGCAATTCACATTCAGTAATTTCACCCGGTGTTGGTACGAATGAAACATCCCCTTCGGCATTGACTACTGCCTTTTCGGCATTGACCCTGACTTCCAATGCATAGCCCTTTTCAGGATATTTAAGATCCTTAATTGAAGCGCCGGATGCAATTTCAAATTGCTGTTTAACAATATCAACACCGGTTACCAGTTCAGTCACCGGGTGTTCAACCTGCAGCCTGGTGTTCATTTCCATGAAATAGATCGCATCATTCGGCAGGTCATAGATAAACTCTACCGTCCCGGCGCCCGTATATTCCACCGCATCCGCTATCTTCCGCGCATATTTCAGCACTTTTTCTTTCAGGTTTTCCGGCAGCATGGTTGAACCGGATTCCTCCATCAATTTCTGGTTGTTGCGCTGTATGCTACAGTCACGAATACCGATAACGTGCGTATTACCATGAGTGTCCCGGAGAATCTGCGCCTCAATATGGCGCAAGGACGTAACGAATTTTTCGATATAGACATCACCATTACCGAATGCATTCCTGGCTTCGGTCGTCACCTGGTGGTACAGGTTGTGAAGACGCTCGGGACGATCAACTACTTGTATCCCTTTGCCGCCGCCGCCATGTACTGCTTTGAGTAACACCGGATAGCCAGTCTGTTCAGCAATTTCCACCGCTCTTTCGGCTGATTCCACGATGCCATGGCTGCCCGGCACAACGGGAATATTAATACTCATGGTGGTATTGATTGCATTTGACTTATTGCCCATGGTCTCCATGCTCACGACGTTAGGTCCGATGTAATTGATAGCCCGCTGACGCACCAGGTTTGCAAAATTTGGATCTTCCGACAGGAAACCAATGCCTGGATGAAGCGAATCCACTTTTTCTGCTTCAGCGATACTCAGTACGCTCAAGGCATTCAGGTAGCTTTCATCAGAGGTATTGCCTCCGATACAAACCAGGGTATGTTTATCATCGTCACGAACGAGATCGGCCGGTACAGAATCCATATCGGGGTCGGACTGCACGAGCACAACCTCGTGTCCAAGTTCCTTCGCCTTTGTTACCAATTTTACTGCGGTACATCCACGCGCATGAATCAAAACGCGATGGATCGGGCGGATCAAATCTTCGTCTGATGTCGTTCGTTGCAGCACAATGGGGTCTGACGCGGTCAGGACTCCCGACATTACCCTGTCTACAACCTGTTCCACCGTTTCCGTCGGCAGTGGAATGGCCGGATCTACTTTCCTTAGCGCCTGGTCCAGGTCAGGTGAGAAAGGATGTTTAACCAGCCCCTGCATTGAACCCGAATTGACAGAAAGATAGTTACTCAACAAACACGTAAAAGGCAAGTTACGTTCGACCACCGCCTGACCCGCAAACGGCATGCTACTTCCGGTGAAGTAATATGATTGAACCAGAGGATGCGTCACAAAACTTGCCTGGGCTCCACCGGTACAATCACCAAAACCAAAGGTAATAATCGGCAGGTCGTTATCACGAACAAATCGTGTAATACGGTCATTAACAACGGCCATCGTAAACAGCGCCGCCGCCCCCTCTTTAGTCTGCATCCCGCCGGAAGATATAAAGCAAATGACAGGTAGCCGCTGAATCGCACACTCAACAAGCAGATTACAAAATCGCACACAATCAGAGTTATCGATACTGCCTGCCTGAAAAGCAACATTCGACATCACCAGGCCCGCCTTATAGCAACCATGCTCCGCTGTAAAATCACCAATTCCCGTTATCAATCCGTGGGGACGAATATTGTTCTTCAGTGCAGTTTCTATGGACGACCGAAATGTCGGGAAAGAAACGGGATTAGCTGACATCAAGGTCGAACTGGTTTCTTCAAAATTCTCCACAAAACGTTCTAACAATACATCAAAGGTGGTTCGTCGCGATCTCTTTTCCCGGGTCAGTACTTCATGAAACAACAAGTCCCGGTAAGCAATGGTGAGTCGATTCCAGAAATCCTTTCTGCGGCCGATGCTTACAGGCTCTATCTTCCCTTCGAAGCGCTTGCCGGTACGGACAGAAGCGTAATATCCGGGAAGTAATTTTTCAAAGAAGAAACTGATAACAACAAATAACGTATCAGACTTATCCTTGTGAACAACCCTTATCCATTCCTCAACTGATTTCAAAAAAGAAACACAGCTGGAATGACTTGCCAGCTGTTCAATCCAATCGCCAAATCTCTCTTTGGTCTCTTCTTCCCCGGCACCGCCAAAAACATCCAAGACACAGACCTCACGCACAGATTGATCAATGAGTTGTTCTATGAATTCAACCGATAACACCCTTGATTCGTGCGCTTGCCGGGCGACCGTTACCAGGTCGCCAATCAAATTATTGTAAACATTACTGAAAATAATCAGGTTCTGGCACTCAACAACAAAGTCATCAACGACATCTTCATCTTGAATGACTTCCAGGATCGTCATTTCCTTGTCACTCTTGGGTGGAGTCGTCTCTGCCTTCCTTTCAATATGAGACCAGAGTGTATCTTCGAGTAGTCGTCGATTAAGTGGTACGGAACTTTGCCCCTCGGAAGACCCTTTGATCAATTCCCGTGTTTGTCCGGACAGGGTTTGTCCATCCAGCCTGGCCTCTTCATATAGCGACTCACTCTCCAGAATGAGGTTAAGCTCTGAAACAAACTGACCACGGAGGAATTCAGGATTTTTCTCGCTAATATATTCGAGGTCAAACAGTTTTCTGCCTTCGAAGCTGAACAGACTCTTCAGGTGGTTTACAAATTCATTAACCGCACCTGACATGGCGGTGAGCAGATCTTTTACGTCACGAACGTCACTGGTCGCCAGCAGGAAGGCGTTGGATTCCTGATCGCCCAGGTGCAGAATCAACGCGGCAAGATTGTCTCCTGAACTGGCCTTCCATCGATTATACAAATGCAACCCTGAAACAAGACACAGGTCCTTCCTGGCTTTTTCGTAGTTCTGCCCAGGTTCGCCAAAAATTAACTGGGCAATGCGCCCACGTGAATCACCGACTTTCGAGCGTGTATCAACAAAGCTTTTCCAGACCTTGTTGAGTGAATCCTCATATAACACCTTGTCCGGGTCTTGCATCCAGCCAAGGAATGCAGCCCGTCGTTCACGATGAATCCTCTGGGCTAGTTCTCCCTCGGGAATCTCACTGTCCGCCAAACGACCATACTGGGTGGTCGTGGTGGCCTTGATTCGCCGGCGCAGCCCTAAATAGCGCAGGTACCTGAAAGCGACGCCAAACACATTCGGGTATTCGGTCGGTGAAGTCCGCAATTTCAGGGTCGAACTGGCGTGTACCGCAGCCATTGTTTCCGATTGGTGCAGATAGCGATCAATGTTCCTGTGATAGTGATCCAGTATTTCCGGATGTTCCGAAACGAATTCCTTTGTACTGTTTTCAATAGAGGTGATACCGGAAACAATGACATTCAGAAGATTATGAATCTTGTCATCTTCTCCAGGATCATAATCCACAATGCCATCAATATTTCCCTGTTTGTATAACTCATAGGATGAAACACCAACGAATTGGGCACATTCCTGCCAGGACAGGTTGTAGCGGCGAACCAGGTTTGCCAGGCTGCGCGGATGAATGGTATTAAATACGCCCGTCCGAACACAAAGTAACATGTTGCTGGAGGCAAGCGGGATCGCACCACCGGAATAACCCTGCCCGATGATGATGCCAAGCGTCGGTACATCGACGTTGCAGAGTTCTGCGATGAGCCGCGAGATCGAATGTGCCTGATTGTTCACATTGGCTTCTTCATAAGGATCCGCGCCGGGTGTGTCCATAAAAGTGACGATAGGCATGGATGAATCGCGAATTCGCTCGCAATTTTTGCGGCCGCGGTGTGGTGTTCAGGCCCCCAGACCCCGGTTGCATGAGCGCGATCTTGCGTAATGAAGCCGACAATTCGAGTTGAGCCGTTAAGTTCCAATGCCAGCTCACAGGCATAAAAAGGGCCATCACTCTCTTCACGAAGTATGGGAACGCCCAACGCCTTGATGACCTCGCGGGCACCTGGCCGTGTGGATTCTTCCGTGGGCGCGACCGTCGCCGCAATATAGGCATCCACTTCCATATTGCCAAGCTGTTCAAGCTTGAACTCGATCTGCTGCTCTGTGAGCAGACCACTAATGACAGAAGCCGGTTCTTTCCGCGGAAACAACGAAAAATCCTGTGCCAGGCTTTCAGCATTCAAATACAGTTGGTCGACAGACCCTGGTCCTTGCCCCATCATTATTCTTTTCCCACCAATCCATTGCCAGGTATTACCGATGCAACCCCATGGTACTACCCAAATATTTCAATATTCGATTTGACCCCAATCCTGTTGCAGGGTTCAAGAAATCAAGGGTACTCCAAAGACTTTATTCTTTCAATGAAATACCTTTATAGATCACCTATAAGCTTATGATTTTGTTAGTAATTATTACTGGCTAAAATGCGTTATTCCTGCTGGACGGGAATGGTGCCAATTTTTGAACGCCATTCCCGCGGGCCCGTGATGTGAACAGACTCTCCGCGGCAATCTACAGCCACCATTACAGGCATGTCTTCAATCTCAAATTCATGTATCGCTTCCATACCAAGGTCTTCAAACGCAACAATCCTGGATTTCCGTATTGCCCTGGAGACCAGGAAGGCGGCGCCGCCAACAGCCACAAGATAGACCGCTTTGTGTTTCTTGATGGCCTCGATTGCAGCAGGACCTCGCTCCGCTTTACCAATCATGCCCAACAGCCCTGTTTTCTCCAACATCATTTCAGTAAAACTATCCATCCTGGTTGCTGTCGTTGGACCTGCCGGACCCACGACCTCGTCTCTCACAGGATCGACCGGACCAACGTAATAAATGAACTTCCCCCGTAGATCGACGCCATTTGGCAAGGGTTGTCCCCTGGAATATAGATCGAGAATACGCTTGTGCGCGGCATCCCTGCCCGTGAACATTTTCCCGGACAGTAATATTGTCTCGCCAGGTTTCCATTCTGTGATGTCTTGCGCCGTCACCGTGTCCAGGTTCACCCGTCTTGAATTAGGCCCTGCCTCCCAGGTAATAGAAGGCCAATCATCAAGTGTGGGTAACGGCAGGTCAGCAGGACCCGAGCCATCCAGCACGAAATGAACGTGGCGAGTCGCCGCACAATTAGGGATCATGGCCACTGGCAGGTTGGCAGCGTGAGTTGGATAATCCTCAATCTTCACATCCAGTACCGTTGTCAGGCCCCCCAGACCTTGAGCCCCGATGCCGAGCCCATTCACTTTTTCAAATATTTCCAGGCGTAATTCCTCCAGCCGGTTTGAAGGTCCTCGCGCCTGTAATGCCTTAATGTCTATCGGTTCCATCAAGGATCTTTTCGCCATCAACATCGCTTTTTCCGCTGTGCCGCCAATGCCGATGCCCAACATGCCAGGCGGACACCAGCCTGCGCCCATTGTGGGTACTGTTTTCAATACCCAATCCACCACACTGTCAGCAGGGTTCAACATGACAAATTTGGATTTTGCCTCAGAACCACCTCCCTTGGCCGCGATCCTGACTTCCACCCTATCCCCGGGCACGAGCTCTGTGTGAATAACCGCGGGCGTATTGTCACCTGTATTGGTGCGTTTACCGGCTGGATCTGCAAGGATGGAGCCGCGCAGTATATTGTCTGGTAAAAGATAGGCTCGCCGAACACCTTCATTGATCATATCGTCCAGGGAAACGTCGGTTTCAAAGCGGACATCCATACCCACCGAGAGGAACACATTGACGATTCCCGTATCCTGGCAGATCGGGCGGTGCCCTTCGGCGCACATGCGAGAGTTAATCAGGATTTGCGCCATCGCCTCTTTTGCAGGTACAGATTCTTCTTTCTCATAGGCCTCGTTTAGCGCTTTGATAAAGTCCGGTGGGTGGTAGTAGGAGATATACTGCAGGGAATCCTGAATACTCTGGATGAGATCATCTTTTGTAATAATAGTCATCGGCTTGCCTGTGGAAGGTCTTAAAGTAGCGAAGAATCTATTGTACCAACCATTGGTGCAATGGAAGCAGTGATCGCGACAAAAACTATTTAATTATTCCTGTTCTGAATGGCAGAACCAGGGCACCTCCTCAGCCGGGCGCCCCTCAGCCGGGCGCCCCTCTAAACTGCCAGTGGGGGGATGCAGAAGCTATCCGTACATCAAGCGGGTTAAAGACTCAGCGACACAGACGGGTTTTTCAGCGCCTTCCAGTTCTACGGTAACCAGGCGTTTCACCTGGATGGTGTTATCACCCTTCAATTCCGCAGACATAAGCGTGTGCCTGGCCCTAATCTTTGAATTCACCAGCACGGGCGCAGGGAATCTCACCCTATCCAGTCCATAGTTAACCCCCATGTAGACCCCGTCGAGCGCTTCCGGCTTCTTTGGAGGAATACTGGCACCCAGATGGACGATCAGCGACAAGGTTAGAAATCCGTGTGCGATGGTAACCTTATAGGGCGATAACTCGGCCGCCTTTTCCGGATCGATATGAATGAACTGCTGGTCCATGGTTGCATCAGCGAAAAGATTGATCCTTTCCTGGTCAACTTCAAACCATTCGCCAACACCTTCCTCCTCACCCTCATAAGATTTAAATACCGCCAGTGCAGCTTCAGCTTTGCTCGACATTCCCTACTCCCGCTCCTTTTTATGATGCCCAGCATATCACAGCCCTGAGCGGCTTTTATAAACAGCCCTGAGCGGCTTTTATAAACAGCCCTGAGCGGTCTTTATAAACAGCCCTTGCACAATCCTGGCTGCTAAAGCGAATAGACCACCTGCCAATAGATGACTTACGCTGCGCTTCCTTTTAGGATGACACCCCTTTAAGATCCCGCATATCAAGGCCAATAAGTTTCAGCATGACCCCTGAGCAGATCGTAAAGTCCGTTGACAGACAATCCTTCATCAAGGCAGCCGTTATCCTTGTCTCTGCCGGCTTCTTCCTTCTGATGTGGACCTTCTCGATTCCACACCCAGAGCGCACAGAATTCAAGGTCGCCGCGCCTTTCGGCATCACGCCAGCACAACCCTATTATTCAGAAGGGTTTACGTCCTCTGCCTCAACCCAGAAAGCACATGCTGCAACTATCTCTGCAATCGACAATAAACTTGTTAGCTTCTGGTATGGCGGTAGTGAAGAAGGTGCGCGCGACGTACAGATTTTTCAGGCCAGCTTTTCTGGTAATAAGTGGAGCCGTGCCAGTGCGGTTATTGGTCCTGCAAAGGTACAGAGTGACCTCAGACGATTCGTCAGGAAGGTTGGCAACCCGGTTGTTCTTCACTGGCCAGACGGCAGAACATGGTTATTCTTCGTCAGCGTATCAGTAGGCGGATGGGCAGGCAGTTCTATTAATCTTATCGAGTCAGACGACGGAGGTATGACCTGGACTAAAGTTCGCAGGTTAATCACATCACCTTTTTTGAATCTGAGCACACTCGTTAGGAACTCAGCCGTATTTTACACAGACGGTTCTATCGGGTTACCTGTATACCATGAATTTATTGGTAAATTTGGCGAGATACTCAGAATTAATTCTAACGGCCGAATTCTGGGTAAAAAAAGGCTTAGCCACGGCAAGTCTTCTTTACAGCCCGTCATTATTCCCACAAGCAAGACGGAGGCTATTGGTTTAATGCGCTACGCTGGCGCTCCACCAATGCGGCTTCTGCAATTCAAAACAGTCGATGGTGGTAACTCATGGTCACTCGCATCAAAGCTCCAGGTTCAGAACCCAAACTCCTCGGTGGATGCAATACATGTCGGAAGCGGTAGAATTCTTGCAGCAATAAACAATAGTCCAATGTCGCGATCCAGCTTACACCTTGCGATCTCATTTGCCGGACAAGACTGGAATATTTTTCATGAGCTTGAGGCGGTGGATGTCAGCCCGGTAAGCCATGAATTTGAATTCTCCTACCCCTCATTCACACGGGATGGCAAAGGTCTATTCCACCTCGCCTACAGTTGGAACCATAAACACATTAAACACGTCCGCTTCAACGAGACCTGGTTAAATTTAAAGCTAATGTCGAACCAGACGGCAGCGGTGATAAAGCAACCGTGACCGGGATTCAAACACTGCTACCTTTACTCACCAGCGCATTGCTCGTGGCGTCGTTAGTACTTGCCATCAGCCATCGCTGGCTGGACAAACCGGTCTATCGAGTTTCCATCATTGCAGTTGCAATCGCCATTTCCCTGGTCCCGGTCAACAATCTCAGCATTGCCCATTACCTTGCAGGTCTTTTCGGCAACCTCAGTATCACGTCTATCGTGCTGCTGTGCTCATACCTGTATTTTCGGTGTACCGGCAACTCTGTTCACCCAATTATTAGTCACGATCTTCTTCGCATCTATTTCATTATTGGCATCACCGCGATCATAATTTATCCCAGCGCTCTGGGTGCGACCAGGCTGGATCTCTACGCTGAAGGTTACTATCCCATCATGCTCGGTCCGGTTATGTTTTCCATGTTTGTACTGGGAATCGTCCGCAACTGGACCTACCTTGCATCCATCATCGGGATTGTGTTCGCCGCCTATGGGCTCGGGATGCTTGAATCAAACAATCTCTGGGACTACCTGATGGACCCGTTACTTTCGGTTTATTGCCTGTTCAGGCTACCTAAAGCCGTTTCGTGGTTGCGCCATCATATAACCCGCCCCGCACTGGAAGCAGCGGCGATTTCTGTGGTCGGGTCATTTTTGTTGTTCTCGGTTTTTCTCTCCAGGATCAATCACGATGCATTTCGTTACCAGCTAGTGGCGGAAGACGGTCTAGTGGAATCCATTACCGCCCTGTCGCTATTTTGCGTGATGCTGATTTGCATTTACCGGATTGTGAAACTAAGAAAGTCCAGATCCCTGGTATTTCTGTCCATGACCGGATTCATTGCGCTGACGGGTCTCTTTGGCGCGGGTGAAGAGATCTCCTGGGGTCAGAGAAT
>Ga0114950_10001268_pt1 | contig 18795 bp, 25 predicted proteins | sample N075metaG_FD_83503 | JGI IMG/M metagenome (GOLD analysis project Ga0114950, IMG submission 83503) | Deep subsurface microbial communities from Kermadec Trench to uncover new lineages of life (NeLLi) - N075 metaG | ecosystem: Environmental > Aquatic > Marine > Ocean trench > Sediment | place... | reverse complement strand
CGCCAGACTGGTTCCGGCAATGGCGATACTGCTGGCGGACAGCATGCTTCGTCGAGTTAGTTTATTCATAGAAAGTATCGTACTACCCATGCTCGCTTGTGGGTATCAGCTGTGAGAATGTCAGCCTTTCATCGGACCAATTTGTTCTGGTTGGAGTGTTAGATGCTGAGTTGGTTGGTGCGGCGTAGCAGTATTCGGCTGTTGTTAGGGTTGAGCGCTGCTTATGTGGTGGTGTTCGGTTTGTTGATTGCGGGGTCTGACAGTAGCAGTGGCATAATCATTCTTGATTTGCGTTTCAAATACGATGTGGCAACCGTTTACCAGGTGCTCGAAGGTTTAGGGGAAGAGGGTAGGCGTAGTTATCGGCTGAATGCATTAACTTTAGATGTCGTTTATCCGCTTGTTTACAGTCTGACCTTCGCGGTATTATTGGTCCTGTTGATTCCCCTTGACCATGCACGGCACCCGTTGGGTTTCATCGCTAGCGCCATTTTCTATCGCGATATTTGATCTCATCGAGAACGCATGCATTGCCGCTCTGGTCACGTCCTACCCAAGCAGAATTGAGTGGCTCGCGGAATTGGTGTCCTGGGCTACGCCGGTAAAGTGGACTGTGGCGGGTCTGGTTCTGGCGACCATTGCATGGTTCGGACTGCGTCGCTTGTGGCTTCGATTGAGTGCTCGATAGGCAGGTCGCGCGGCACCTAAGTTTGACGACGTTGCTCCCATTCATCGATCCGCGTGATGAACCCTGCGGGGCAGTGGTGTTCTTCGCTGACGTGACCCCGCACGCGACCAATAATTTCTGGGATAGCACGCATCTCACAACCTGGTGTGGCAATGAGCGCCGATAGTACAAAGGACACACCGAGGTGAGTATAGAAATATCCGAGCCACAGGTTGAGCGGAATGCCGAATGCACGATGATCGAAACTGCCGAAAACAATGAAGGCGAGTGCTGCGGAAGTCGCGAGGACAATGAGAGAGACGATGAGCGGTTTTTGTCCCCAGTTCCTGGTGAAACCGATGTTCACCACGTAGTTAAAGACCAATAGAGGTGCGATCCATACAAAGATCCGATTGTCCAGAGAAGCCAACGGGTGTTCGCTGGTCCATTCCGCGGAGCTAAGTAGTTGGCCCAGCACCAGCAAACAACCCATGCCCAGGGACAGACGTACCAGACGGCCAACTGGCCCGGGTCGTGCGAGGGAACCGGCAGCAACGAGTTCTAACGGATCGGATTGTTTCATCGGCTATACCCACGTATCGCCTTGTTGGATGGGCGGACAGGCGACATCGCCGTAGGAGCAGAACACGCAGCAGTCACCGGGGAGTAGTGGGCGCAGAAGTTCACCACAGCCTTTGCAATCGTAGTAAAACTGACAGGCGTCCGTTGGCATGGTTTCGTATTCTGTATGACTGCATGCAGGACAGGTAATGGTCGAATGGGCGATAACTTCATTCATGTCTGTAGAGTAGTATCTGTAGTCACTACAGATACAAGGGTGAACTCAACATGTCCGACAAGCGGCTGACCATTGGGAAAGTGGCGGATCAAACGGGATGCCATATCGAAACCATTCGGTACTATGAAAAAGAAGGTTTGTTGCCACCGCCGGATCGCAGCCAAGGGGGCAATCGGCTGTACACCGCCAGTCTGATTGAGCGCCTTGTGTTCATTCGACGCAGCAGGGAGTTGGGTTTCTCGATGATAGAAATTCGTGAACTGTTATCCGTCGTTGACGGAGATCAAGTCTCTTGCGAGCGCGTCAAACACCTGGCAGATACTCATCTCGACGACATTCGGTCGAAGATAAGTGATCTGCGGAGGATGGAAAGAACTCTTAAAACCCTCTCTAATCAGTGCTCGGGTGACGATGTGCCGGAATGTCCCATCATCGAAGCCTTGCAGGTCAACTAGCGGCTTGCATCTGGAGTAACTAAAGGAACTAAGATACCGGCAGATAAGTTGGGAGAACGCTGATGGAACTCGCGGTTAGAAAGCTGATTGGTGCAGCACCAATGACTGTCTGCATTGTTGTACTACTGCTTTCGATTAGTGTTCATGCCGAGACAGTTGAACAATCGTTGTCCAAGGTCAGCATTGTCGTCGCCGGTATGATGAAAAGCAAAAGCGGTGCCACGTGAATGAGTTGACCGAATTCGGTCAAGGCCGCTCTGTTAGAGCTGGCGGGTGTACAAAACGTTGCTGTAGAACTGGCTATGGACAAATTCACGGTAACTTATAAAGCAGGGGTCGTGCATTCAGATGCCATGCAGCATGCAATTGTAGATCTTGGCTATCGACCTTCGGTTGTGGCCAGCAAGGCGGATTTACGCGGGCCAAAGATAGTGTCGAAGATGCCGGAGTCCATACGGACCGTTCTACGTGAAGCTGGGGAAAGCGGCCAACTCGTCTTTCTTGATTTCCATGCGCCTTGGTGCGGTGCTTGCAAGAAACTGGAAGAAACCACCTTCAGCGATGTGAGGGTGCAAAAAGCCCTTGGGCGATTTCATCTGTTAAAGGTCGACACCGACGAAACCCCGGCTATTGGAAAATATTTTGAAGTAATCGGCTTACCGACGATTCTCGTCGTTAACGCATCGGGTCAGGAGTTGTATCGGCATGTGGGGCCAATCGGCGCAGAGGGGCTCGTTGACGAACTCGTTGACTTGTGAGTACCGAAATCGCGGTTGGTAAGGCCCAGAGACTCGTGGTAAAACAATAACCCTGACAAAGGTGGTGACAAAAGGGGATAAGGCATGGCTGTTGTGGATGAGTTGGTGCAACGCACCTACACACATGTGCTTAAACATATGGTCGAACATGGCTGGGCACCACATTACACAGACCTGGCGGTAGAGTTTTCAGTCAGCACCGAGGAAGCTCGCCTGGCGCTGAATGAGGCCGCGGAGTTCGCGGTTGGATGTTGGACTTCGCCGGGTACTGATCAGGTTGGATCCTGGGCGCCGCTGAACAACACACCCACCCATTACCTTGTCTCCGTAGACGGCGAGCGCAAGTGGTTTGGCCAATGCGGATTGGAGGTCAACGCCATTCGCTGGCTGTTTCCAGGCCAGGAAGTACGCGTCGACTGCCGCGATCTGGCCACTGCTGAACCCATCGTAGTGCGTTATAAAGACGACGAAATACTAGAGGTCACACCGGACACCACCGTCGGTCATATCAATAACCCGATGTGGAAATGGGGGGACATTCCCTCACCGGAGAACTGAGAACGCATGAATCTCTTCGCGTGCGAAGAAAATGTGCTCAAGTGGTCTCAAACCGACCCTGAATCCGTGGCAGGTATCCGACCGCTCGCAGATTGGGCGGCGATTTTTGCCACGGACATGTTCAAGCGTCGCTTGGATCCTGACTATCTTGAAAAGATGGCCGGTTATCGCCAGCAGATGGGGGCGGTAATGGTTGAACGTGGTATGACGGGACCTTGGTTCATGCGACCAAAAGACACAAACGCTTGATGGAGGAACTATGGCCGAGCCGGTAAAATACATCGACCGAACGCGGGAATACTATTTAGCCCAGGGTTACAAGAAACCCTACCAATGGGCACACTTCGATGATGTACCTTTCACCAAGTTGAGCAAACCTCTTGCCGAATGTCGGGTGACGCTGGTCTCTACCAGCGATGTCGCTGTCGCCAACGAGGACGGCGAAGGCCGGGACAAGAGCAATGAGTTCCTGGTCGGTAACGCCTACAGTCTACCCACCGATACACCGGTCGAGAGGCTATTCAGCCGCCAGGAATACTACGACAAATATGCCACGCACCTGGACGACGTGAATTCTTACTTCCCGGTAACGCGATTGTTGGAAAAAGTGCAGGAAGGCAGGATCGGCAGCATGGCGCCGAGGTGCCATGGTGTGTACACGGCCTACAGTCAAAACAAGACGTTAGGTGTTGATGCGCCGGAGGTGCTCAAGCGATGTCGTGAGGATGAGGTCGATATTGCCGTTTTGACACCTGTCTGACCGGTATGCCACCAGACCGTGAGTCTGGTTGCCCGCTACCTGGAAGCCAATGGCATCCCTACGGTTATGATTGCCACCGCACGGGACATTGTTGAAACATGCGGTGTGTCGAGATTATTGTTTGTGGACTTTCCTCTAGGCAACCCCTGCGGTGTGCCATTCGACACAGACATGCAGTCGAACATTCTGGGTTTGGCGCTCGACATGTTCGAAACCGCCGAGGCGCCTCGTACCACCGTCGTTGCACCCTACACCTGGCCGGCAGGGGAGCAGTGGAAGGAGACCATCTTCACCGAAGAACAACCGTTCCTCGAAGGCGAAGCCTATGATAACTGGATGGAGGCCAAAGCGCGTTATCGCAAGATCAAAGAGGCGCGTTATCGCAAGATCAAAGAAGACGGTCAAACCTGACCCATGCATCTAGTTGTTTACACCACCCCACTATGTGCACCCTGTGAAGGCTTGAAGCGGATACTCACCACCGAAGGTCTCGACTTCGAGGTCAAGGATCTGATGGTAGATAGCGAGGCTGCAGCGTTGATGGAAAGCCTTGGCATCCGCGCCGTACCGGCTCTGGGCATCGATGATCAGGTCTACGCTGGCGACGACCTTCGCCCGGAGCGATTGATCGCGCTGCTGGATTTGTAAAACTTAAAGGAGAGAGTCTTGTCGAACCGCGCCCAACAATATCGGTCTACATTGGCTGAAGCACTGCCGTCATTTGCAGCGGATCAAACCGAGGAAAATATATATCTGCAGGCAGACGATGGCGGGGTCAGTCATGGGATTCTCTATCGTCCTGTAGACAATCCGGACAGCAAAGTGTGCATCTACGTCATGCATCCGCGCGGGGCCATGAGTAAGCATTATCTGGCCGGATATATGCCCCCGCGAGGCATGGCTTTATTTGGTCACAATGGCCGCTATCTGAACAATGATGCCGACTGTTTACACGAAAGACTGTTGTTGGATCTGGCCGCTGGTTTAAAACATCTGCGTGATCTCGGCTATGAGACGATTGTTGGGGTTGGCAACAGCGGTGGGGCATCGCTGTTTGGTTACTATCAGGAACAGGCTGAAAAGACGCCTGCTGATCGTCACGCTGCAGCCCCCTCAGGAGACCCGGTCGATCTGGCGGGTGCTGAAATGCCACTTTTCAATCTGTATGTGGCACTTGCCGGACACCCCGGACAAGGTAACTATTTGCTTAATGCGCTGGATGCATCGGTTGTCGATGAGAGCGACCCGGAAAGTTGGGACCCGGCGCTCGATATGTACAACGAAGCTAATGGCTATCGACCCTGGCCAGCGGAAAGTAGCTATGACTCCGAGTGGTTGGCGCGATATCGGCAAGCACAGCGAGATAGAAGTGTACGGCTCGATGCGATCGCGAGAGAGATGATCGGGCAACGCGTGTTGGCGCGAAAGCTCCAGGGTTCAGCGCAATTTGCGGAACTGCAAAGTGCAGACCAGCAGCGAGTGCGCCGCAGGGCGAAATTATCGAAATACATGGTGATCTACCGCACCCTGGCCAATCCGGCTTATCTTGATCCAGACATAGACCCATCGGACCGTCCGATCGGGTCCATATTTTCCGCAGGGCAAGACCCCTACAACACCAATCACGGGTTGGGCGGTTTGTCTCGATTCATGACCCCGCGTGGTTGGCTCAGTACCTGGAGCGGCACGTCCAGTTTTGCAAATCTGTATGAGACGATTAAGGGGGTTAGCATACCCACGCTGTTCATCTCTGCGGATGGCGACATGGACATATATCCGGCGCAGCAGCGAACCATGTTCGACAATGCCGGTGCGAAGGACAAGACCATGGTCGATCTGCCATTTTCGGATCATTACTTGCAACCCGTAGGTGAGGGAGCAGACCAAGTGGCCGAGCCACGAGCCCGCGCTGCAGACCAGATTGTTGAATGGGTACAAGGGTACTTATAGGCAAAACACATTTGCAAACGTTCCTCGCTTTGTCTGCATTGCTGATTTGTACTGTGGCGGTCGCCGCCGATGATCGGCAAGCTTTCTTTGGCGACCTGCATACCTATACGCAAAATTCAGCCGACGCTTTTCTGTCTAACAGTGGCGCTATGCCGGACGATGCCTATCGATACGCGCAGGGGTAACGATACAACATCGTTAGGTCTCCCCATTCGTTTAATCGGCATTCTCAGCATCGATTTCGACTCCAGTTGCACGGTAACTGTTGCTGATAGCTAAGCAGCTCGTCGATCGGTTGACAAGATGTGCAGCAAAATCCACCATGCGTCCTGTACTACGCTGAAAGTTCGATAGAATGCCCTCGCTCTTACCTGGACTGCATTTGTGCAGAAGCTGAAAATTTATGGTGAGCGGCACACCAGCAGTAACTATTTGAGTCGACTGCTTGCTCTGAACCTGGACGTGCAGGAACTCTCTGGGACGGCTCCGAAGTACCTGCGTAAAATTGAATCGTTAATCGGCGCGCGTCACTGGCTTCGCGACCGTTACTTTGCCTGCACCTTTGAGAAAAATTTGGGTTGGAAGCACGCCCTGGTACCACCTGTGCAAACGCTTGCGGATATCCGGGTTATGCGTAGTGAGGAAGTGCATATTGTAACCCTGACCAAGAATCCTTACTCCTGGTTGCGGTCCATGTACCGCAATCCCTATCAAGAGGGGGCTGGTAAAGGAAAACGCGCTGAGGCCCGAGACTGTTGTGGAACCTGAAGAATGCTGCGCTGGTAGCAATTCCGAAACAGATGGCGTTGAATCTGACCACCGAACAGATCATTGTTGAGCCGGAACAGATCATTCGCGACATTGCGCAGAGGTTCGCAATACCCATGAAGCAGAGTGAATTTGTCAATTTCGAAGCCTCCACCAAGCACAGACCCGGTCAAGACGGGGCTTATTATCGTGACTATTACCTCAACGAAGTATGGCGCGAAGAGTTCTCTAACGAGGCCATGGCCATCGTCAACGAGTGGGTCGACCACGATTTGATGCGTCGCTTCGGGTATGCGCTATTGTGAATATCAACTCATTCTCCCTGAAAGGATCTTTTTGATGCCAGCCCCGATAGTTTTGATGTACCACAATATCTGTCCACCTCCACCGACGGCGCAGATCAAGGGTATGTATGTGGATCCTAGGCAGTTTGACTGGCAGATCCGGTGGTTGTTGAAGCATGGGTTCGATATTACAACGTTCGCGCAACTTACTGACAAACCAGCGCATGCACGGTCAGTAGTCCTCACTCTGGACGACGGTTACGCAAACAACTATTCAGCTGCGTTCCCAATTCTGCAACGGCACGGCGTAAGCGCGGTGATCTATCCTATTCTGACGGATCTGGGGAAGTCAGGGGTGACCTGGCCCATAGGCACCGAGCGTACACCGGCGGACCTCATGACCGTGCCTCAGGTACAGGAAATGGCTGCGGCAGGTATAGAATTTGGTTCTCATCTGCTGCATCACAAACCCCTCACCGAAATGTCTCCGGACCAATGTGAACAGGAGTTGTCCGCCTCGCGGGAGCAATTGCAGGCTATGACTGGACAAAAGGTACTTTCCATCGCTTATCCTTATGGTGCCTTTGACGATGTTATTGTTGGCAAGACTGAACAGTGTGGCTACCAGTATGCAGTGACGACACTTCCTGGCGTAAACGGCCAGGGAACTCATCCCCTGCGGCTGAGCCGATTCACAGCTAAGGGCTGTAAAATCCACCACCGCATGAAGTTTCGCCGCATGTTGAAACAAGCTGCGAAAGAAGCGGAGGCGCAATGGCCAGCTTTAAAACCAAGTTACTGAAAAAAAGCAAGTGGCAGAAGCGACTGGTGAATTTTGGTCACGTACCGAAGCCGCAGAAGTGGGTTTTTATTGTCGGTTGTTACAATTCGGGCACTACTTTGCTGGCAGAGCTGATGGCCACGCACCCGGATATATCCGCGCTCCCGGTGGAGGGGGTGCAGCTTTCTGACGCATGGCCTCTGCCGGAAACCTTTGGCTGGAACCGCATGTGGTTTAAATGTCTGGATGAGATGACCATTGATCCGGACGCTCCTGAAGCCGTAGGCATCGCCGAGCGGGTTAAGAGGCAGTGGTCGTTGTCGTTAAAACGCCGTCCGTTGCTGCTGGAAAAGTCCATTGCCAATGTGCCGCGCATGCTGTTTCTTCAGAAGCACTTCGCACCGGCATTGTTTATTTACATTGTACGAAATGGTTACGCTGTCAGTGAAGGTCTGCGTCGAGGTTCCAAACCGTTAAAGTTCGGACGTGATGAATTTGGCGAACAATATCCGATCAGCCTGTGTGCCGAGCAATGGGCTTATACCGATACCTTTATCGGAGGTGTGCGGGACCAGATAGACATGCTGCACCAGCTATCCTATGAAGAGTTTGCCGGAGATCCTGCACGGGTGATGTCTGCAGTGACCAACTTTTTGGACATCGCGTCCTTTAGCGACAAAGCGCTGGCAAAAACCTGGCAGATTCATGGCATACGCTCAGAAATCAAAGACATGAATGCCCAGGCCATTGCTCGTTTAAGTCCCCAGGATCTTGATGATGTGCGGATAGCGGCGGGCCCCATTCTAGATAAATACAGCCACCAGCCGGGCTAGAAATCGCATGGCCATCACACCGGTTGTACTCATTCTGTCGACACCCCATGCAGGTTCACATCTGCTATCGCAACTCCTGGGTGCGCACAGCCAGTGCATTTCCATTGGTGAATTACATAACTACAGGAAGTTTCGCGATCGCCCTAAAGAACGTAACGTCATCGACAATTATAGTGAAGATCCAATCTTTGCTGAGCTGGATCACTTACCCATCAGTGGCTGGCATACCTCCATTCTCGAACGAGCAAAACAGCAGAATCCGGCAGTAACTACCCTGGTGGATAACTCAAAGCAGGTTCGGTGGTGCGCTCGGTTGCGTCGGAACGATGTCTTGGATGTAAGGCCTGTACACCTGATTCGGGACCCGCGTGCGTTGGTTCGTTACTGGTTTTACGCCTATACTGACCGTCGCAGAGTAAGACAACAGAGAATCCGCCATGCACGAATGGCGCCACTGTCAGCCTTCCATTTGCTGACTTGTTCGGAGCTAGATCTGTACATCGGTAAATGGTTGGTACGTAATAAGGCCGTTACTGGCATGTTGGGGAAGATGCGGTGCTCGCAAAATGTGGTCAGTTATCATGATCTGGCCACCCGGACAGCCTCTGAGTTGCCCCGACTGGTAGCTTTTCTCGGGTTGCCTTACGAACGTGATCAGCTTAATTACGGCAGAGCGGAACAGCATGGTACCTTAAAGCGAGAATACAAAGGTGCCAGTGAAACTTCACAGATCACCTTTGATACACGGTGGGTTGAGGACCTGGAAAGTGAGCAGATAGACTACATCTCCAATCATCAGCTGGTCTTGGATTATCTGGACAGCATCGGTCTGGAGCTCGGCGCCCGGGGTATAACCCGGCGCTAAAAAGCCCGATTCAAAGTCAGATTTACAGACTGCTCTACTTGAATTGGGGTGACCTCATCTAAACCCATATCCACGACCGTTTTGGATTGACTGCCGGGTCCGGTGCAGTGGAGGCGCCAATCTAGGGTAAATTTTGTGCACTGACCTTTTTTTACCCCCCCGGGATCAAGCGGTTGAATTTAGACAGGGCATTCGTAGCGCTCGCCGCGCATACTTGAGCGAGTCACTAGCAAGGAGATAAATTTAATGTTAAAGGTCTATGGGATCCCGCTATCGCCGTTCGTTCGCAAAGTGCAGTGGGCACTGGCGCACAAGGAAGTTGAGTACGAATCCATCCCTACCATGCCCGGAGATGCCTCGCCTGAGTATCGTGCGTTGAGTCCGCTCGGCAAGATTCCAGTGTTGGTCGATGGTGATTTCAGTGTGCCGGATTCGAGCATTATTTTGCGCTATCTGGATGCGCAATATCCGCAGAATCCACTCTACCCGAGCGACGCACAAGCCAACGCGACGGTCTCCTGGTTGGAAGAGTTTGCCGATACCAAGCTGGCGGAAGCGTGCGCGGCATTTTTCCGCGAGCGGTTCATTAACCCGAAAATGATGAATAAGCCCACAGATCAGAGTGTCATCGATGACTCAGAGGCCAATCTAATGCCGCCTCTGCTTGAGTATTTAGAGTCAGTAGTGCAAGACAGTGGCTATTTCTTCGGCGATGCACTGAGCGTGGCCGATCTCAGCATCACTTCTGCATTCGTCAATGCCCAGTATGGTGACTATCAAGTCGACAAGGCCAAGTATCCAAAGCTTTCCGGATACTTAGAACGAGCCATGCAGTCTTCATTGGTAACGGACCAACTCGCCAAAGAGGCGGAAGTCATGAAGTCGATGGGCTGATATGGAAAAAGGGCCTAGTCGAACGCTCGCTCGGCCCAGTCGCAATCAGGGCAATCTGCGCTCATGTTGTAGTGGGCGAGGGTGTCGACGATAAATCTGTACCAGACCTCGTCCGGCACCCAGATGGCGTCGAGGTCTGCCTTAGCCTCCGCCATCGGCACTTGCAGGAAAATCGTGCGGTACAGGAACGAAAATGTGGACGCGCGCAGATTAATCTGACAATGCAGCAATGTCTTGAGTGCCGGGTCATCCTGTAGAACTGTGGTGACCAGTTGGAAATGCTTGAGGGTGGGTTTCTCAAAATCTACCGGTACGTGGACATATTCCATGCCGTTTTCCACGACCAGATTGTCTTCCCCGGGAATCGCTGTTTGATTGGTGGTGAAGGCAAGATAAATTATCCGGCGAAACCCCTCTTCAGCCAACAGCGGAATTTCTTCTATTTTGGGTTGGCCGGAGCTTGCGAACACCGGGGAGTATTGTCGGTAGTTGGAGATATCCTCAAGGCCGCTGGTGTGACCCCACACTGGTGTCAGCAGCGCCAGCGCCAATGTTAATTTCCACGGTAGGGTTAATTTCATACAGCAGCTTCCTCTTCAATGGCGACAATACCGCCGCGGAGTTGCCCGGGTCCAATTTCTCGAAACAGCACTTCGAAAGAGCTGGGCAACGGCCGGCTGTTTGCCATGGAAATCCATAGACGGTGCAACAAGCGGCGCGCGTCAGGTTCAGGGTGATCCTTATATTCAGTGCGGCCGTGAAAAACTATATGGTTGTTGAGGAACTGAATTTCTCCAGGAGATTGTGCGGTTTCCAAGGCCACTTCGTCGGCAATTTCATGCATTAGATCCATAGCCTGCCATTGACCCTCTGTCATTTTCTGCACGTCTGGCTGCAATTGCGCCGCTTCGATGAAGGTGCGCGAGTAGTGACTGGTAAAATGACCTTCCTGCTGAGCGAAGATCGGTATCGAATACCAGTTGGCATTGTCGCCGAACTCTTCTCCCAGGCGGCTGCGATGATAGTCATCAAACAGTAACGCCAGTAGATCTGGTCGTCTTTCGAGCATGATATTGTGAATCATCGGTACACTGGCCAGGCGGCTGGTACCGCCGGACGCAGCGGCTGTAACACACAACAGGGCGACCACATCGCACCGGTCATTGTGGAAGCGTAGCTTACCCGTGGAATGTACCCGGGCCCGGGACGAGAGAAAATCGTTGTCGTCTTCGTCCTTCACGTGGCCATAGCGTTCGGCGCTGTTTGCTCCTTCGTCGGTGACGTCGGACATCATCATGCCTTGCCGGCTCATGGAAACCGGCGTACCAAGAGTTTGCCCGATGCCGTAGAACATGATGCGGCGTTCTTCTTCAGAAAGTTTTTCGAGGTGCAAGCCTTGCAATCGGGCCAGGCCGGGTCCTTGCTCCAGATAAGTCGATATCTCGTTGAGCAACACGGCAGTTTGCGGAATCTGGAAGTTGTGCTCTTCGACCATATGCCACGTCTGCTCGTGCTTGACGGCGTCTTTTGTGGCCGCCAGCAATTCCTGCCACATCTCTTGCGTGAGATCGAATTTCCAATCGTGTCTGGCAGATAGCTCCGCGCCATTCCACACACAGGCACCGGTGATAGGTTGTCTTTGCATATCAGAAACCTGTGGATTGCCAGGCGAGCATTTTGTATGAAGAACCGGTGAGCTGCCAGACACTGAGAAACTTGTTACGCAACTCTTTTGCTACGCCATCGCGGCTGGCACGACCATTGAGGGTGCCGTGACAAATAAAAATGTCGTTATGCTGGGAAATCTCAACATCTTCTACTTCCAGCGCTAGATATTGCACAGTCTGGGATTCTATGGCTTGGATAATGGCGGCTTTACCCTCGGTTCTGCCGGATGAATGTGTCCATACCAAGTCATCACTTAGCGCATCGGCTAAGTCGTCGGCGTTTGCTGAGATCATTGCCTGTCGTCGTGCGGCATCTGCCTTTAAAAGTTCTTCTACGTCATTCAATGTTTAGCATCCCTTGATTGATTGATTGATTGATTGATTGATGTTGTGTTGCTCAAGTGCTTGCACCAGCCGGGTAAGCGTGGTGTTGATCGGTGCAGATAAGCCTACTTTTTCTGCTTCTCGAGGAACAGCGCCATTGATGAAGCCTACTTCACTGATGCGGCCCGCTTGTATATCCAACAATACTGATGGCTTTGCTTCCGGCATACGTGCGGCAAAGTCGCGCACGTGTGCAACAGGGTCATCGAAACTGAGATTGATGCCGCGCGCTTGCGCGATCTCGAAGGCTTCGCTTGCCGCTGCACGGCTGACAGGGCCGAGCGCAGGGTCATCCATCGCTTCGCCGATGGTCATGCCGGTCAGTGCGCATGGTGCGCTGTAGGCAACGTTGCAAATCAGTTTTTCCCACTGCATGGCGGCGATATCCGGCACTGCGGCGGCATCAAATCCTGCGCTACGCCAGACACCGGCAACCTGCTCAACGGCCTCGTTGGATAATTGTGCATATGCGCCCATCCTGATGGTCTTCATGTCATTGTGATGCGCGTGGCCTGGTTCTGGCAGCGAGGCACCAAAGCCCTGGGCAACGCCGACGATCAAGTTTCCCGTCGTCAGCGCATCATTGAGCGCATCTGCGCTACCCAGACCGTTCTGGATCGTCAGCACCAGAGTTTCCGGACCGATCAGACTCTTTGCGTTTGCGACGGCGGATGCCACATGGGCTGATTTGACCGCGAATATCACCAGATCCATATGCTGAGTTGGGGCGGATGTATAAGCGCGTAGAGTAACGGTGCGGTCGCCGCTGGCGCCAGAGATGCGCAATCCATTGGTGTTGATCGACTGCACGTGTTGCTCATTGGTATCTATGGCCAGCACCTCGTTGCCGTCGCTGGCGAGCAAGCCCGCATAGATTGATCCCATGGCGCCGCAGCCAACAATTGCTATGTGCATGTGTTCGTCCTTAAGAATTAACGCAGCGCGTCGAGATGAGGGCGTAGTTCTATTTTCTGTTCGAGGCCAAAACCCGGTGCATCGGTGGGCCACACCAATCCATCTGCGATTTTACACTGTGCCGGATAACCCCCAAAGGGTTGAAACACGCCAGGGTAGGCCTCGCAACCGCCCAGGCCGAGTCCCACGGCGATGTGCAGATTGATAAGATGGCCGCCGTGAGGAAAGCATTGAGCGCGGTCAAAACCGGTGCTTTCCAGCATTTCGATTATACGAGCGTATTCTGTCAGACCGTAGCTTAGCCCCGGATCCATCTGGAAAATGTCTTTGCCCGGGCGCATGCCGCCAAAGCGGGCGAGATTGGTCGCGTCAACGGCGCTGAACAGGTTTTCCCCGGTGGCCAGAGGCCCTGGGTAACTTTCTGCCAGCGCGCGATTCAGGGCGTAGTCCAATGGATCTCCGGCTTCTTCGTACCAGCGCAATGCCATGGGTTCGATGGCCTGCCCGTATTCACGTGCAGCGGCGAGGTCGAACCGTCCATTCGCATCGACCGCCAGGCGGGCGCCGCTGCCGGCAACTTGCAATGCAGTGTCGATGCGGGCGAGATCTTCAGGCAAAGTGGCGCCGCCGATTTTCATCTTGAAGGCGTTGAAGCCCAGATCGCGATAGGCTGAAAACTCACTATGCAATCGTGTTGTTGAATTGTCTGGATAGTAATAACCGCCTGCTGCGTAAACGGAAGCAGATTCGCTTCGTAGCGAGTGTTTGAAATGACCCGCAATAGTCTGATATGCCGGCTCGTCTCGCAGTTTCGCATTCAGATCCCACACCGCGAGCTCCAGCGCGCCAAGGGCACCAGCGCGGTCACCATGGCCGCCAGGTTTTTCGTTGCGCATGGCTGTGGCGGCTATCGCTGCGGCACTGAAGCTGCAGCCGTCTTCGCTCAGCAAACTAACCGGTTCGGCGTCAGCGATGCGTGGAAACATGCGCTCGCGCAAAATGCCAGACTGTCCATAGCGGCCGATGGAGTTAAAGCCAAAACCGATGACAGGTTTACCATTGCGCTGTTGATCGCTGATCAATGCCACCAGCGATACGGTGTGATCGGCGAAACTCACCACCGCGTTGGCGATCTCTCCTTCGAGCTTAACCGTTCGTTCTCTTGTTTCTAAGATGTGCATATATCGTCTGTTGCCGCTCAGATTGCGGTTGTACTAATCCTCGAAATGCTATTGACAGGCATTGGCATAGTCAATGATATTAAACCCTTAGCTAGCAAAGGATGTACAAGTGAGTGAATCACAGGCTGTAACAGGCAGGCTCAAAGGGATCGGATATGCCTGGTATGTTGTCGCGGTGCTGTTGCTCGCGCAGACCTTTTCATTTCTAGATCGCATGATCATGGGGCTGCTGGTCGGGCCTATACGCGAAAGCTTTCAAATTTCCGATACGCAATACAGTTTGCTGGCAGGCCTGGCGTTTTCACTTTTCTACGCCATCATGGGCTTGCCGCTGGCACGGATAGCGGATAGCAAGTCTCGGCGCAATCTCATTGCTGCGGGTATCGCAGTGTGGAGCTTGATGACCGCGCTGTGCAGCCTGGCGCGGGGTTTCTGGCCACTGTTTTTTGCCAGGATGGGTGTGGGAGTGGGTGAAGCGACGCTGGCGCCAGGTGCCTATTCGATGATCACCGACTACTTCCCGAAGACTATTCTGGGTCGTGCGCTATCGGTGTATATGATTGGCGTCACCCTCGGTTCTGGTTTCGCCTATATGCTCGGCGGCGTGGTGGTGGATTATGTTGAGCACATGGACCCGGTGGTGTTGCCTGTGCTGGGCGCCTTTGAGGGTTGGCAGCTGACATTTCTTATTGTCGGCTTGCCGGGTTTGTTGATGTCATTGCTGATGCTGCTCACAGTCCGTGAACCGCCCCGCCAAGGCGTGTCTGTGACCGATGCCGCCTCTATTCCTTTCGTAGATGTCATGGCTTACTTGTGGCAGCGGCGCGGAGCCTACGGTGGGCTTATCTTCGGCGTTTCCATATTCATCATGGTGGTGTACGCGCTGAATCTGTGGGGGCCGACTTACTTTATCCGCACTTTTAGCTACAGTCGTGCGGAAGCGGGTTGGACCTTCGGCATGATCATGATCGGCGCCGGAACGGCGGGTCTACTGCTCGCTGGTACCCTGGCAGACGCCTGGATGAAGCGTGGTGTACGTGACGCTTACGTACGCACTATCTTAATCAGCATCGTCTGTATAACCCCCTGTGTGGTGGCGCTTGGTTTCGTCACCAACGATAAAGCCGGCATCGTCTTCATGTCGCTGGCGGTTTTTTTCTCCGCTTTCCAGGGCGGCATCTCCGGTGGCACCCTGCAGTTGATGACACCCAACCGCATGCGCGGCCAGGTCATAGCTGTCTATCAACTGTTCGCGAACTTGATTGGCCTCGGTCTTGGCCCTACCGTGGTCGCTGCGACCACGGACTATGTATTCGGCTATGACGAGGCGATCGGCAAATCCATCGCCTTGTGCGGAGCGATACTGTGTCCGGTGGGGGTCTTGATACTCTGGCGAGCCTTACCGGCAATTCGACGCCAGCTCGAACAAGCAGGCTAGCTTAATTCGGCGTGAACGATATCGCGGCCGAGCACCATGTTCTTCAGCTTGGTGAATGCTGCTTCGCGCGGTAGATACTTCATGCCGCAATCCGGGGCAACCACAATTCTCTCAGCCGGCATGTATTCCAGCGCAGCTCTGATGCGCTCGGCCACAAGTTCCGGGCTTTCCGGATTTTGATCGCGCAGGTCCAGCACGCCGACGTGGATTTTTTTGTTCGGTAGCGATTGCACGAGGTCCATCTTCAACCTCGGCTGTGCACACTCGATAGAAATTTCATCGGCCGTGCAGGCATCGAGTTCCCCGAGAAAAGCGTAACCCTGAGGCTTGTCGTCCACATGCTTGCCGTAGCCGAAACAAACATGCAGCACAGTGGGGCCGGTGGCGCCCTGCAATGCTCGATCGATCGCCTCGACAGCAAATTCCTGGGCCGCTTCCGGGCGTGCTTGGACGTAGGGCTCGTCGAGTTGCACGAAGTCCACACCGGCAGCAAACAAATCTTTCAACTCGTCGTTAACCGCTGCAGCATAAGCCATGGCCATGGAGCCATCGTCCGGGTAGTAGCTGTTTTGCGCCTGTTGGGCCATGGTGAAGGGACCCGGCAGAGTGATTTTAATGGGTTTGTCTGTATGCGCTTTCAGGAAGGCAATGAACTGAGCTTCCACGGGTTGGCGGCGTGAAATTTCGCCCACCACCCGCGGCACGGGTACCGCTTTGCCGGTTCTGTCGATGGCTTCTCCCGGATTGTCGATATCGACGCCGTCCAGAGCATTGGCAAAGCGGTTCGAGTAGCTTTCACGACGCATCTCGCCGTCGGTCACGATATCGACACCGGCCCGATGCTGATCTTCCAAGGCGATGATTGTGGCATCATTCTGGGCTTCTTCGAGTTGATCCGTGGACACCCTCCACAACTCCTCAAGCAACACCCGCGGCGGCAATCGCTCGCCCAAACGGTCGCGGTCAATCAGCCAGGATGGCTGGGCGTAGCTGCCGACCAGCGAGGTGGGCAGTAGTGGTAAATCGATCACTTTCTTTCTCCGGCTTTCGTTTGCAGGTTGTTATATGTCTGCACGAGCACGCGCCGGGCAGTGTCGATGTCTTTCTTGCTCAAGCCTTTGAGCGCCCGTTCGTTAACCGTCACGACCATGGGGATGAGCTTCTCCTGCAACCGCCGTGCTTTTGGTGTGAGCACGATGTGATATTTTCGCTTGTCTTCACTGGATTGTTTGCGACTGACGAATCCACTTTTGACCAGTCCTTTGACAGCACGCACGGTCGAGGCTTCCTTGGTGCCGACCCGGTTGCTGAGTTCGCGTTGGGTAATGTTGTCTTGTTCCCACAAAACGCGCAGGAAGCGCCATTGGCCTGCGGTCACACCCTGAGTGATGGTCAGTTTTTCCAGCTCTCGAGAGAACGCACGAAAATTGATCCTGGCGAGATAGCCGATGCTGTGCAGCGGGTCGAGGTAGACTTTTCGTTTCGGTGTTGGCTTCATGACGATTGCGGTAGATGCCAGATGGGTGAGGACCAGGCGCGTTCACGAATATTGATATCGATCTCGGGGAAATCCTCGCATATACCCGCACGTTCACATATCAGCTTGGTCCAGCGTGGCGACGGCATTTCGAGAACCCGGACGTACCAGTAAGCGGGTGCGTCAACGTTAAACTGGGGATCTTGCCAGGATATACATACCGCATCCTGGCCGTCTGGAAACTTGGCAATGGTAATCGTGCGTTCGGTCATGCTGTCGTTGATCAGTTCACCCTTGATGATTTGCACTTCTGCCAGCGGTGTTGCGTCTCGACCGGCTTCTATGGTGAAGGTAGGTGGTGCAGAAGGCGTTGATAGCACTTGCCCCATGTTCGTCTGATAATTCACTTGATCCTGCTTACATGCACCGCCATCTTCGGTGGCGCCGAATCTTAGCTTAATTCGTGGGCCGCTGGTGGCGTAGGACGAACGGGATTGCAAGGCGTCGAAGATGGCTGCGCGGGTGTTTTCCTGGGCCCACACTGCTACCAGGCCACCAGGGTTGTAGCCTGGACGAGAAAGCCTTTGTTCGTCGGTTAAGTTCAATGAAGCAAGGCCGCCGAAAAAATCGGCTTCACTGACATTGCCGGGCGTGCCGAAGTGGTTGTCAGTAGAACCGACCACCCCGAGCATCATCGGATTAAGTTTGCCTTCGCTCTTTTCGAAGGCACGCAAGCCGCGAGCCAGCAGGCTTCGGTAGTAGCTCGGTCGTGCGCGCTGCCATGCTTCGTCTTTACTGATCTTGTTCTTTGCAGCGAGAGATCTCAATGCGGCGTTGTCGTTGAGGATCTCAAATCCGCAATCCTGATTAGCTGGATCACCGGGTTCCGGTCGGCTCTCAGCCAGGCATTCACTGTTGCCTTTTTCCTGATGGATTTCTGCTACACGCTCATATCGTGCCCGCGCCTGCAGCGCCTGTGCGTCTGCATTTTCTACATCGAAGGTCGGGCCGCCATTGGCCCAGTTGATGTTGTGTGGAATGGCTAGTGCATCGCAGCCGTCCTCCGGGCGACAGTGCAGGGCAAGTTCGCGCCACAAGGACGTGACCTGCGGAAAATGAATATAGTCGACGACCTGTTCAGGTACGGTCTCGCTACGGAAGATAACGTTTCTATGCCAATGGCGTCCGCCGGGGGAGGCGGACCACTCGTAGCCGATCAGGGCGGTAAAATTGCAGGGTTCGTTGGCTTCGTTGGCTGCATATTGCGTGCGTAGCCATTGGCTGGCGCTGGCGGCACGACAGTCCACGCCATCTTCGGCGCATAGCGGAGCGGCTTGCGGTGGTACATCGCTAACGAGTGG
>Ga0114950_10001267_pt1 | contig 18796 bp, 13 predicted proteins | sample N075metaG_FD_83503 | JGI IMG/M metagenome (GOLD analysis project Ga0114950, IMG submission 83503) | Deep subsurface microbial communities from Kermadec Trench to uncover new lineages of life (NeLLi) - N075 metaG | ecosystem: Environmental > Aquatic > Marine > Ocean trench > Sediment | place... | reverse complement strand
TCGTTAATTATCCAGGGACTGAAGGTATTTCAATTTGCAATTTTCCTGTTCCCTGACTGAATGAAATATTTAAAAAAATTAACCATTCTTTCTTCGACGTAGGATTAATTATTTCAGCATTAATCTCCGAAAGTTTAAGAAAGTTGTTAAGCGAGGTAAATAGGTCATTGATCCTGTTTTCTTCAATTTCAATACTTAGACTAAGCGCAAGATCTGAAAATAAATTGAAATTCATTATACACCCATCATTATTGGAAATTGCCGCTTTTATTTCTTCTATAGCCTTGTGTCGGTCATCACCACAGTATGCTTGCCAATTTAGCTTTTTTACCATACTAAATGTTTGTTTCAAAAATCGACGTGACGTATCTATTGAGATTTTATAATAAAATACAAATCACCCTTTGCTCCTAATTTTAAATAGTTCAAAATGAAAAGTACAATATTTCAGAATTACATTATGCTAACCACCAGCTCCAATTGAGTCAAATTTTCATTCATCATATCCATAAAATCTCCAGCCTCAGGTACATTGGCGCATGGATTAAACACGACTATCGAAACCTTTAATTCCAGGAGTTTTGATTTGATTTCTTCGACTGGGTTGTCTTCCCAAATCATTACACGAGCCTGGTTTTCGGTAATTATTTTTTTTAAATCGTCCCATTGATCCACAGTTGGCATTTCATCCGGCTCCCAGTGTTTGCTAACCATATTCAAACCATAACCCGCCTCCAGATACTGATATATAGGGTGCGAAGCAATCAGTATTCCCTGGCCAATTTTACTAGCTACCCCTTCCATTCTTTTGTCCAGCACACTCAGGCTGGTCATAAGCTGTTCAAAATTTCCATTCAATTCTTCAGCATGATCAGGCACTAAAGCAGTCAAAGAATTATAAATGAATTTTGCTTGCTCCGCTGCAAATTTAAAATTTAGCCATGTGGTGAATGCAGTACCTTTGTGCACATGCTCTCCTTCAGCTCCATGACTATGTGCCAATCCTTCACTGGTTTCAATCCACATATCTTTAAATCCATCAGCGGTATAAATAAGTTTGGATGATGGAAGGCTTACTTTTTCCAGCCATTTCGCATATCCGGCGCCATTCGCCAGAATCAGATCCGCATTCTGATAATTAATGACTTGCTTTGCAGTGGGCTTCCAATACGCAGGGTCGCCGTCCATGGCAGGAAAATATACTGTCACATGATCTCCACCAATGGTTTTGGCAAAATAATACAATGGGTAATTAACCACCGCTATCCTTGGTTTGTTATTTATCTGTGCGTTTTCTTTTGTCTTTTTTGAACCGCAACAAAACAAAAACAGCAACGCAATGATTGGAAATGTTTTAGCCATTTTTAAAGAAATTAAATGATGAAATTATGGATAAAATCCTTTACAAAAAATCCTGTGATGGAATATAAAATCGCGGCAAATATCATACTTCCCCCAACCAATAACATTAACTCGAATGAGATTATTTCTATCACTTTTAACCTGCTCGATCCAATAGTGAACATGGTGTAAATCTCATTTTTTCGAAGCCTGACAGTCAATGCCATGATCAATACAAGAATGAGCAAGGTCGCTACACCGACGAGTACGAAAACAGTATTGAATATTTGCTTGATTCTGAAAATGCTTTGCAAAAGCTTATTTACCACTTCCACCGGCACAATTACTTGCTGGGAAAATTCACCTGTTTCAAATCTTCCTCTGAAAATTGTTTCAGATTTATGGTCTTTAGGAACAAAAATCAATGAGCTCAATGGATAATTATCCATATCACCATGGAAGTGAAAACTATCTATATTTTTCTCATTAATGGAATTGTACAGGTATAATTTCGCCCCTACTTTCACTTCATTCGAATCTCGCTCAAGTACAATCGTCGGATCATAATTATTGGTCAGGTCTTCATGGCCATGGCCCATTCCCATGATCACCCAGTTGGTTTTAATATCGACAAAAATGGCCTGGTCATCCGGTGAATCTGATGGGTCTAATACGCCAACTACATTCATTTTTAAGGGATACACTCCAGCCAGATCAAAGAAATTTTTCGGAGAGGAGACCAGGCTGTCCCCAACTCCTATGTCCAGCTTGTCCGCAACGGATCTCCCAATTACACATTCACCAACAAAACTCATCCATCTACCGGCGCCAATACTTAATTCCCGGAAATTGAAATAATCCGGATCGGTACCTACTATCGGAAAATCTCGTGCAGTGAACATGGATAAAATGGGAATGGCATATCCAAATCCGGCAGCGTTTACTTTGTACAATATTTTCATGGTTATGTTCTCGGTTTTTTCCTGCTGGAAGTAAAGCGCATTGATCACCAAATCTGTGGAGCTGCCCTTAGCCCCAATGATCAACGGTGTGGATTTTGCCCGTTTCACCATTTGAGTTTCACTTTCGTTGATTAGCTTTTTCAATCCATTGGGCAAATAGATGATAATGCCAATTGAAAAGATCAAAACCATGGATCTTGTTTTATGAAAAGCGATGTATTTATATGCCAGGTAAAAACTTTGTCGCATTATGAAACTTGATAAATATCTTTGAAATCAATAATCCTGTCAAAGCCTTTTAGCAACTCATGGTCATGGGTGACTGTAATCAGGGTTGATTTTTTTTCATTCACATAATCAAAAAGAATACGCATGATCCTGTTTTTATTTTCCGGATCCAGATTTCCTGTTGGTTCATCTGCAAGTATTATAGGAGGATCATTTAATAGCGCTCTGCAAATGGCCACACGTTGTCTTTCTCCCTGCGATAGTTTTTCCGGATATTTACGTAGTTTATCCTCTATTTGAAGTAGGGATGAGATTTTCCGAGCGTTTTGTTTCATCTTTGCACTCAGCTGCAATACTCCGTTTATTCTGCATGGAAGCAGAATATTATCCATAACGGTGAGATAATCCAATAACTTGAAATCCTGAAACACAAAGCCAAAGTTGATAAGTCGGAAGGTTCTCCGCTCTGAATCACTCAATTCATTTACTGTTTTATTTTGAACTACAATTGATCCATGCTGAGGAAGGTAAATCCCCGATATCAAATTAAGAAAGGTTGTTTTCCCAAAACCGCTTGGGCCAATCACCGCTGTTTTAGTCCCTGATTTGATGGATAATTCATTCAATTTGAGACAAAAATCTGAGTTTTGATATTGAAAGGAAATGTTGGTTAGTGCAATCAATTTTGGTATCTATTTTTATATATCGTGTAAGGTTATATTAATGAAAATGCTTAAATGAGTGAATACTTGAATGCTCAAATGTTTTCCAACTCCGCGAGATGAATTTTTGCCATTTCCATTTTAGCATTCCCTCATTTTAGCATTCACCAATTCAATAAATAGTTTACAAGCGCTTCTCTTCAATAATATCCAGGTCAAACATTTTCCATACTCCATCTGAAGGCCGGATTTTTATTATTGCATCATACTGATTGACCCTCCTATGTTTGTGTCCCCAATGACCAACAACACCCTTCACAATCCAGTTGCACCTGTACGCAAGGCCTTCCTCTTCAATCGGCTGTTCTTCCACTTTTGTGAGCAGCACCTCATCAATTTTCGCTTCTATTCCTCCCTGGTTTTCGATGACCATACTTTTACGTGTTTGCAAATATATTTCCTGTAAAAGATCAGAATCATTACACAGAGATAGCTTGTCATAAATATCGCCCTCTTCTCTAAAATCGAAAGCGCGGTATGTATTTTTCAACAGCTGACTAATCAGTTCTTTAGCCTCAGGAGCAGAATACGAACTTTTTTCAAAAAAGGGAACTGTAGTTTTATATCCTACCGGAAAGGTGAAAATCCCCAGAAGGATATAAAGGACAAAAAAGAACTTTCTCCATTTCGATAATCCAATAAAACTCCAGTGATTTCGAAAAAGTGTAAAGAGCATCATCAGCAAGAAAACGATGGTAAACAAAGGGATATGAATGGTGGCGATTTCTACCTTTTGCTCCGTGACTGTTGGTAATTTGTAATGCTTTAAAAAATTTGTCCATTTCAACACGCTATCGGAAGGTTGCAGATCATAAGGCCATGGTCCTGCCGGATCAATTGACATAGAAGGTACTTTTTGAATTTTATCGTTAAACAAATCCCAATGAATAGTAATCTCTTTTGGCATGCCTGGATCTGGGTAGGCAAATATAACGCCTATAATAGCCGAAGCATAAGGCAGTGGTTTTGGAATTTCTATAATCTGTATTCCGGACAAACTGATTTCTACAAAGTGAATACGGTCAATTATGGGCTTCCGTTTATCTCCATCAATGGTAACTATATTGCGTTGCACAAGAAAATTCGCGATGAGTGTTTTTAAACTGTCCTGATCTGCAACCTCAATCATATCATCCATTTCATAATTGAAATCAATCCAACCTTCCAGGTCTTTGACCCGGCCCAATATTTCATGTCGCACTTCAAAAGGTTCTATATAAAGAAATGACATAAACGATGAGCTGTGGTGTCGGCTGATGTTTTTATTTTCAAAAATGGAATACCATGGATCTTCCCAATCCAGATGCAGTGTCTCTGTAACTCCAAGAAAGCGGAGATCGTTTACCGGAATAGTTTTGTGATATACAATAAATCCGATATTGGCAAGTGAAGCCTGGTAACCTTCCTGTATCGGTGGTGTAATTGAGATTTCTCCTGTCCTGGATGGTATCTGATATTCGATTTCAACATAAATAATTTTTTTATTTAATAGTGTAGAATCTGCCAGGCCGGTATATAAACTCGCTCTTGGCACCCTGACACGTTCCTCAATAAGTTTTATTTCTCCAATTAAATTTCGATTCCCGGCCTTCAGCACAAATTGTTGCTTCATGAAATGACTCCATCGATTTGATTTTTCCATATTACTAAATCCATCCTCAAAATACCTCTGAGGAATTACATCAGAAAACCATGGATAATCTTGCTCTCCAATTTCAAGTTTTGCGAGAATATGACTGTCATTAATGAAAATCTCAAGAATCGTTTCACATTTATCTGCCTGAATAAGATTGATGAAATCAGCCATTGCAGTAGAAGACGATAGAAAAAATATGAATATTAAATAGTGAGTCTTCATAGTAAAATAGTGGAATTCTCTAATTGTTGTGAAATAAGTAAAATTTTTAAAAAGGACATATCATTATTTAACTATTTTAATGGTTCTACCCTGAATTTTTCGACATGCCCTGCGGAATATGTCGAATAGCTGGCATTAAAAAAGCAACTAAAATCCATGATTTGACTGTTTTCTACCTAACCTCAATAATTCAAAAACATTTCTGAAATATGGATAAGACATTGACAATCATATTAATAATCCAAATTACAGGAAAAATTAAATTTCAGAATCGATATTCAAAATTAATGTCAATGTCGTGATTCCTAACTCCTTACAAGTTTCAATAATTATCTCCTGCATTATGCAGGCTAAATCGAGCTACTCTCCGTGCTCATAATTATCTAACAACGCCACAATCTCCCTATCAGAAATATTGGATTCTTTCAAAAATTTAAACGCCTGCCGTGAGATGAACCTATTTTCATTTTTCAAAATTTCAGCTACAGATTTATATGTTTCCAAATCATCTATGGAATGCATTGTATACAATTTCAGGATGTCACCTAGTTGTTTCCCATTCAATTTACCCAGCAAGTTTCTTGAGGTTGATGTCAATTCCGCGCTCAAATAGGGCGCTTCCATAAGTTTCGCAACAATCATCCTTTTAATACTATGATCTGCTTCTTTGTAAATTGAGAACAAAGCGAATTGCAGGGTATACGAATTGAGATGTGATGCTTTAATTGCATTGATCACAGAATAGGTCAGAAAAAAATCATCTCCGGAAATAATGTCTAAAAGGGTGGAGGTCAGCTTTGGGTTCAATGCTGTTATCTGACTAATCCTATCCAAAGCCCAAACCCTGTCATCTATATCCGGACTTTTTAAAATCAGATCAATTAAATCTGGTGATAACTGTTTTTCGGTAAGACCGGCAACAAGGTCCCTTGTGGGGCCATGTACAATATTCCATAAGGTGTAAGTAGTATAAGCAGCTCCTTTTACTACAATTTTTGTCACATCTTCTGTTGTAGCGCCTGAAACCCCATCTACTGAATCAGCTTGTGTTTCTGGTGTTTCTATTAGCTTTGCGAAAGAAATTTCACCTAACGGTAAAGTGGGATCAGCGAGTAAATCATTTAGTCTTTCGTATTCATTACTGGAAAATGGTTCATGGTCATGCTTACTTAAAAACTCTCCATCCGGTAATTCAAATCCCAAATATCGACCTGTAATATTCCAATATACGGTAATATTTAAAAGGCGGCATTCATTATCAAAACATACTTCGGTTGTGATGTTCTTAAAATAATGTAGTGGAATACTCTCCTTTGTTTTGACTAAATAAAGTGAATCCCCACTGAGCGTATCTATGTGTACGATAACATATGTCTGATCCTGATTATTATCACCAGCTACTGTAGGACTTTGTGAGTACTTCAATTTCTCCTTATCGGATAGAAAGGAGCTCAAAGCCGTGAATAACAGAAGACCCACCACTGTAATAAAACGATTTACTTCAGGCACATTCATGGGGATACCAGGATAATGAATGTTTAAACCGGAATGGGAACAATAGCGCCATGTTCTTTTAGCAACTGCTTTATATCATTAATTGGGACTTCAGCAGGTGTGGTTCCATGTTTGCTGGCCAGCACTGCTGCTACGGCGGCTGCTTGCCCCATTCCCATACAGGATGCCTGCACACGCAATGCGGAATTAGCCAACCTATCGCTGCTCACACAACGTCCGGCCACAAGAAAGTTCTTACTTTGTTTGGGTATCAGCGCCCTAAGGGGAACACTTGCTACAATATTTGGCTTCAGGAATTCCTGATAGATAGATTTTCCATCCCTATGAAGGTCAATAGGGTAGAATGAATTCGACAAAGAATCTTCGAAGACTTTTCCCTCCACATAATCCAGGTGCGTTATTTTGTACACACCGTCAATTCGGTATGTTTCCCTGACGGCTGTTTCTGTTTTTAAATCGAGGATCTTTACATTTTCACAACCGGGAAAGGATCTTAGTGTTCGCACCAGCTTTAAAAAAGTTGACCTCCCCTGATGATTCGCAATTGTATGGGATTCTGATGTGGTAGAATCGGCACCCGGCACATACACATAACCATAAGGTACAAACGTGTGTTCCCGGCTTGTTCTTTTTTGGCTGACAAGCATATTTTGTCTCAGAACACGATGGTATTGCTTTGGGATTTTCGTAAGGTCGAGAGAATTATAATCATATCCACCGATACGAAACACCAGTGATCCTGGCTGGGTATCCACTTCCCTCAACACATCGAAACCAGCCATTGATGCAATCAAAGCATTGCCTGTACAATCAATTATTTGATTGCAGGTAATTTTTACGGAAGTTCCCTTTCCAATTGTTTCCACCAGCCATTTTTCTTTATTAAATTTGATTTGAGTTGGGGTTTCGTAATAGCGGATATTTACGCCGGCAGCCAGGCATTTCTCCTCAGCAAGTAGTGTGTACAAAGGTGCATTTATCGTAACTTGATGTTTCCAGTGGCGGTCGGGTAAAATCGAAAAATTTGGCAGCCTATCTCCATTGAGTTGAACGCAATCCATTACGAGTTCCCAGCCGATTCCTCCAATGATTTGTTTACCCCAGGCGTGGAATATACCCGGAAATGCAACTCCACCGGTAGTTGTAGTCCCTCCCAGCTGGCTTCCGCTTTCAATAAGAACGGTTCGTGCACCAGCTCTACCGGCCTGGATGGCAGCTATAGTCCCGGCGGTACCTCCGCCCACTACGAGTACATCAGTGGCAATACTTTTCTTTTGGGTTTCATAAGGCGCTGCCAATCTTTCTGCATTAGACAATGAAGGAGCAGCAATACCAAGGGACAAAGCCCCCAGTGATTTGATCACATTTCTTCTTTCCATTTTTCCCATTTAGTTTTCTATACCATATATCCTTTTGTTCATTATACTCTTTCCCGCCATCATTAAATTTCGCTAAAACCTTTATCTTAATATTCTACAGCGATTGAGCTTTTCCTAATTCCAAACTCAATTTTAAATGATGGTAATTCATTTTTCAATTTTCAACCCTTCTTTTTATATATACTTATCAGATATCAAAATTACCGATTCGTGCCTTTGTTGGTGCCTGCCTGCGGGAGGTACCAACAAGGGTGGCAGTATTATAATCGGTAATTCTAGGGCACCTCTATTTTCCGAACAGTATACAAAAAAGATTAGTAATGCCAAATCGGCTTGCACAATTCGAGCTGGTCGTAGGTTAAGCGAAGCGGTCCTACGACTAGGGGGAGTTGTTTTGGGTTAATCCCAGTCGCGTAAGCATATTACAAAGTTAGCCTGTTGGACTTTCATTTGCATGCAAGTATCCTGAAATAATAAGAAAGAGAATTAACAGAATTTTTAATTTATATTTAACTAGTGTCACTAAGAAAACATACGCCCCTGGTATATAATTATTCTAATAATTTATTGCACTCATATCTTTACTATCTCTGATGGATTGCAAATAATTTTTTAGCCCTGCCTTTTTGAGCCATGGAATAGGGTAAAAATATGGAAATTGATGCCGATAGCCTACACCTGTCCCATTAACTTTGGAATTTAAAACCGTCATCTTTCAACGAATCAAACCATTAGTCCTTATCGCATTGAGCATTAAAATTATTGTATTCCTTTTCAGGAGTTATTCGTGAAGCTTGTTGATCATAAAACATCCCATCGTATGGCGAGGAGGTCGATGCAAAACAGTGCAGCCAGTTTGGTATTTTGCCATTGTTTTTGAGTTGGGATGATAATTGGTAACTCTTTATTCGCTTTCAGGCTCCCCAAAATCTAAAACCTAAACTGAGCGATTCAAGAGAGATGAGAAGTGCTAAAAGGTTGAGAATAAAAAACGTTCTTTTTCCCTTGCTCTACCGTAACGGCTACGCAAAGGTGATACATGGTTCAGAACAAAGAATTCCACAAATACATCCAATATTTTCAAAACATCGGACGTATTAAATAGTGGAAATTAAAGGTTTAAGATCCCAGGACTTCTACGTTAAGGCTCCGATCAGACGGATTTTAACAAAATATTGTTCTATTATAGAACCAACAGATTATTAATAATTAAGCTCATTACTCTTTAACAGCAACTGCTATTTTGGAATCAGCCGTGCCATAATACATAAACCATTTTCCCTTAAAGTGAACTAGGCCTTCCAGAAAGCAAACTTGATTAATTTGGCCGTCAATCTCGTATGGCTTATCTGGTTTAAAAAAGGAACTGTCTAAACGATCAATTAATTTTGCAGGATCATTTTTATCAAACAGAGCCTGTCCGGCAATATAGGCATTGGCAGCCAAAGTTGGATCACCAAATTCCGTACTGTTACTACTATTATAAACTAACAATATTCCTTTGTCTGTCAACATAGCTGGAGGACCTGGTTCAATCAAGCGGCTGTCGAATTTATCTTTTCTGACCGAAATAACTGGAAACAACTCGGTTTTTCCCAAACCTGAATGTGTATCTTGTTCTAGCGGAATCCAATTAATCAAATCTTCAGAATGTGCGAGAAATATATTTGTATCACCAAAGTACATCCAATATTTTCCATTTATCCGTGTAGCTACCATATGGTTACCTTTGCGTTTGCAAACAATAGAACCCGATTTTGACCAAGTCCTGGAATATTTTCCATTATAAGCTTTTTCAAAAACAGATCCGTGCTTGGTCCATTTTAAGAGGTCCGTTGAAGTGGCAATAAAAAGTCGTGCTTTATCTCCATCATATGCACTGTAAGAAAGGTAATAAACTCCGTTTTCATCTTCTACAATGCGTGGGTCTTCACACCCTCCTTCCCATTCAAATTCTTTCATTTCATCATTATCCGGATAAAATACAGGCTCAGGCAATCGCTCAAAATGCAATCCATCTTCACTAACAGCTAAGCCTATACGAGAAGTGCCTTTATGTTTTCCAACAAAATCTTCCGCCCTGTATAGCAAATAAATCTTATCATCTTTTACTATGGCAGCAGGATTAAACACATCTTTTCCCTCCCAAATCACTTTACTTCCCCGAATCGGGCATAAAAATTTTGTATCCATTTTAGGTTGAAGAATCGGATTAATACTATCAACTTTCACAAAGGGCATTAATGCCCAATCTACATTTACATTTGTTTGAGCATAACCATAACCAATGCTTAAGATCAATAAAAAAAATACTGGTGCTAATATTCTTCGCTTCATTTCTTTATTCCTTTTCTCTGTTTATACATTTATTAATTATCATTAACCTAACCCCGACAACCTGGAATCAATTAAGATTGATAAGAGATTGATCAAAGGTTGATAGAAGATTGATATATCAATCCTCTCAATCCCTTAAATCTTTATTCAATCTAATGCCATTTAATTTCCTGAACCAATTATTAAGATTTTGCCAAAAAAAGCAAGAATATCAGAAATAAGACACTTAGATATATTGAAATCATTTTTACTTCTCTACTTTTTTCAAGACAAAAACATAGCCCTAGTGAAATGGCTTTGTTCGCACCTATTCTGGAAATGCCAACACCTATCTTAGTAATAGGATCATACGATAGTACAAAAGGATTTTTATACTGCTTCTCACTTCTTTATATTTTATTGACATCTGACAAAAATTCGGCAATAGCCTCACCATAACCATGTATTCACCATTATTGCATCTGTTATTTCGGTGATGTGTACTGGTAATTAATCCACTGGATAACTGCTTTTTATTGACAAATGTAAACAACCCCGGTTATTGACATCCGACATAGTTTCCCTGAATTAAATATGGATGGTGAGTAAGAGTATATGATCACGGGTGATCTGTAATCCCATATCCATTTACTTGAATTCTAAGACAGATTTAAATTAAAAGAGATGCTCCCAATATTATTACTTCCGATATTGAGAACATCTCGTTAGAAAAATATGTGATTTTAATATCCCGGGTTTTGTGTAATACTTCCTCCAGACTTATCAATATCAAGTTGAGGGATTGGATAAAGATTATTATGGTCTTGGTAATTTCTTCCTAGCGCTGTGAGTACAGACTTGGCTGTTCCCCATCTTTTTAGATCATTAAATCTTTGAGCCTCAAAACCTAATTCAACTCTTCTTTCTGACACTAGCCAATCTTTTACTTCTGATGCATTAGTTGAACTTCCTCGATCTGGTAGAGTTCCTGGAGGTATTGCGGAACCATCAATAGTAGCACTGGTTCTAGCTCTGTTTCTTATTTGGTTAATAATAGCGATAGCTCCAGGTAAATCTGCTGTTTCAAGAAGAGCTTCTGCTTTCCAAAGCAATACATCTGCATAGCGTATATAAATTTTATTACCGAAATCAATCCAGTCTGTAGACCCAACTATCTTAGGTGAAAATTTATTACCTGGATCGGCTGTAGTCGTAAATAATAATCTAGGATCATTAGGTTCAAAAGCAGCAACGAAATCAGCAGTAGGTGCAAAAAATCCCCATCCAACTGGAGAACGAAGTCCATTAACATTATTAGGAGTTTCATTTGAACGGTGATCATAAGCAAAAATAACTTCGTTATCGGTGAATTTAATATTCGCATCAAAACTATCGAAATAATCAGCGTTGAGGCTATAATTCCCTAATCCATCAAGCTCTGTAATTAAACTAAGTACTAATGACCACTCTTCATTGAATAGTGCGACTTTTGCTTGTAATGCAATAATAGCACCTTTTGATACTCTCCATGGTTCAGAAACATCAGGATATTTGTCGTTTGATGCTGTTGCTTTAGCATCCGTCAAATCTGTATTTATCTGTGCCCAAACTTCATCTACAGGTGCTCTAACTGAAACACTAAAAGCTTCCTCAAATGATTCTGGTGGACTAAGTACCAATGGCACATCACCAAAATTATTTACTAAATCAAAATAATAGAACGCTCTTAAGAAATAAGCTTCTGCTAATAATTGCTTGCGGCGCTCAGGATCCAAGCCGGAATCCGAAACTACCTGATCATCTTCTAAAAAACCTATTGCAAGATTTACTCTACTAATGCCTTCATAATCGTACACCCATATCCCATTAAATGCTTGGTTTTCAGAAGTGAAAGTAAACTCAACTATTTCATCCATCCATGGTTGATCCCCATCTGGGTTCCATTTTTTATCCATATCATTAGATGCCATGTCTTGCAACACAATATCGTTTCTAAAAACAGTTCCTAAATCCCATCTCCATCCAGGAACAATACTATTTAAGGTGCTTTTGAGTGGGTCATACGATGACAACACTGAAGACTCTATCGTAGTCACTGTAGGGCTCGCATCAATCTGATCTATTGTTAGAAGTCCTATTGGCTCCTTGGTTAGTTGATCTACACAACTTATTAAAGTTGTAAAGACGAACATAACAATGATTATATTATATATATTTTTCATAATTAATATATTTTTCATATTAAAAATTAACATTTATACCAAGCAAATATGCTTTAGACCCTGGGTAAGTTCCCTTATCCAATAAATCTGTAGTTTCCGGATCTAAACCTGTGTAATTTGTTACTGTAAATAAATTTTGACCAGATACATATAAACGTATTCCTATTCCTTTAAACGATTCTATTGTATATCCGAACTCTATATTTTTAAGACGGAAATAAGAAGCATCCTCAGCAAAAATACTAGAGATTTTACTACTTCCATTATCAGCAAATGTAACTCTTGGTCTAGTATTACTGCTACCTTCTCCATCCCAAGCTCCGAAAATAGCTGTAGTATAGTTAAATGGACGTGTATCATAATCTACAATTTTCTTTCCATCGTTGTATCTTTCAACACCTCCTACACCCTGGAAAAGTATAGAAAAATCAAACTTTTTATAAGATGCTAATCCAGATATTCCATAAGTAAGATCTGGTATAGGACTCCCAATAAAATCTCTGTCCTGATCAGCGCTAATAATTCCGTCACCATTTATATCGTTGAATTTAATATCTCCGGGTTGAACATTATTACCTGGTGTACCACTTAAATGGCTATCTATTTCAGCCTGATTTTGGTAAATACCAATCACGCTATATCCATAATAAGCATTTAAGGGATGTCCAACTTCTGTTCTAGTCACATTACCAGAAATATTAGGCAAATTCGGATGCAATTTTTCAACATTATTAGTCAACGTTGCTAGGTTCGCATTTATGCTATATTTAAAATCGTTTTCTGAATTTCTATAATTTAAAGTAAATTCAAACCCTTTATTCCTAACCTCTCCCGCATTTAAAATAGTAGGTTGGACATTTCCAACTACAGATGGCAAACTAATAGGCAACAATATATCTGATGTTAATATATTGAAATATTCTACTGAAATTCCTAGTTTATTATTGAACAAACCGAAATCCGCACCTATATTTGATTGGGTTGAAGTTTCCCACTTTAAATCAGGATTACCATAACGATCTACTTTAACTACCTCATTTACTTGACTAATTAGAGTCAAATAGGTATAATTATCAATCTCTTGATTTCCTAATTTACCCCAACTTGCTCGTAGTTTTAAATTGGTTAACCAATCAACATCACTTAAAAAACTTTCCTCAGAAACGATCCATCCAGCAGATATAGATGGGAAATAACCCCAACGATTGCTTTCAGAAAATCTGGAAGAAGCATCTGCTCTAAAATTACCAGTAACCAGGTATTTACTATCTAATACATATGATGCTGAACTGAAATAAGAGAAAAGTCCCCATTCTGAAGCTGTTCCACTATTCCAAACGTCAAGATCCGAACCTCCATTGTCTAAATATCTAAACTCAGGAGTTGTAACTGAATAACGAGCTCTACTAGCACCAATCGAAGATTCAAAATTGCTAATATATTCTGTACCTACCAGCAAATTAAGACTATGCCTATCATTAATAGTTTTAACGTAATTAAGTGTATTGTTAAAGGTAGTTGTAAGTGCTTGCCCGTATGACTCGTTCAAATTGTTAGGCCTGTTTCGTCTCCCTAATCCTTGATCAATTGCACTTCCACCACCATCGTCATCACCATAATTTTCATTAAATGCTTTATTGTGAAAAAACGATAAATCTATACCAAGATTGGTTCTGAACTTTAGGCTCTTATCTTTCAAAAAGGAATATTCTGCATAAACATTTCCAAATGTTGTATAAATTTTCCGCACATCATCGGTAAAAAAAGCTTGCGCAATCGGGTTTCCTACCATTTCATACATTGTTCTTTGTAATCCCTGATCATACCCTGTGGGTGTAAAAAATGGCATATCAGTAAAAGGATCCCTTTCAGAATAGGTAGGATCACTCACATCTTTGAAAACCGATAAAACAGGTGCTCTTAATAAAGCAAACCTGATTAGACTTTCTCCTTTTGAAGCTATTTTATCTTGCGTTGAATGTGATAATTGGAGATTAGTTCCAATTCTAAAACGATCCGATATATCAATGTTAATATTGGTTCTATAAGTTAATCTTTGGTATTTATCATTATCATTGACGACAATTCCATCTAAACCATAATAACTTAAGGACGTTAAAAATTGCACTTTGTCATTTCCTCCACTAGCCGAAATTTGCAAATTGTGAGATTTTCCAGTCTCAAACAATTCATCAAGCCAATTGGTATCGGAAAAATCAGATCTACCCATATCTGCCGTATAAGGATTTGCGCCCGTAAATGTATTGTTCCAGGCTTTTTCTAAAGTTTTCATATACTGATCAGCATTTAACATATCAGGAAGGTCAGAAACAGAATGAATTCCAGTAAAATAGTCGACTCCAAAACTTGTTTTCCCTTTAACACCACTTAGGGTAGTAATTAACACCACACCACCAGAAGCTCTTGAACCATAAATGGCAGCAGCAGCAGCATCCTTCAAAACAGTCATTGATTTTATATCAGCCGGATTTAAAAAGGTGATATCACGTGAAGGAATACCATCTACTATATACAATGGGTTGTTGTTTCCTATAGTACCTTCACCCCGAATACGTATTTGAACGGGATCACCTGGTGCTCCAGTGCTTGATGTTACCTGTACCCCTGCAATTTGACCTTGCAAAGCTTGCGCAACATTCGGTATTCTGTTTTTTTTAACACTTTCCACATCAACAATAGATACAGCACCTGTAATTGTTGATTTTTTTCTTGATGAATACCCAACAACAACTATTTCGTCCAAAGCTGTAAGATCAGGAGTAAGCACAAAGTCAATAATTGTTTGATTTCCAACAGTTACTTCTTCTTTTAAAAAACCTACAAAACTAAATACCAATACGGTTTCTTCCCCAGGTACTTCAATGGAATAATTCCCTTCAACATCAGTAATTGTTCCCTGGGAAGTTCCTTTCACAATAACATTCACCCCTGGCAGGCCTTCATTATCTTCCGAAGAAGTGATTTTACCGGTTATTGCCAACTCCTGAAAAAATCCAGTAAATTCCTCTTCTACATCAGCACCAGATTTTTCTCTCTTGCTGACATAAATGTTTTCATTGATACGCTTGAATTTCAAGTCATAAGCCTTTGACATTTTTTTTAACAGAACCGTCATGGACTTATTTTTTACACGCGCAGAAACGATCTTTTTCTCATTGACCCTGTGATCATTATACGAAAAGTTAAAATCCGTTTCATCTGATAATAACAGAAGGGCGTCTTCCAGGGTAAGATTGTCAATATCCACTGATATATAAATATTGTCCAGACTTTGCCTTTGTGCTTCTGATTCGGATGCCATCAGCATGCCTACCAATACCATCTGTAAACAAATCCCATAAAATGTGTGCTTTGACATTTGTAGAATTTTTCTAAGTAGATTATAATTCATAATTTTAAGTGTTTTTGTGAAACAATTTGTTTGCATTAACATGTAGATTTTCACCGTCGAAAGCATGACTCGTCCCCACGACATTGTCTTTGTAGGGTGAAAATTTCTAACCAGTTGCATATTTTTTGCAACTGGTTTTTTTTAGCCGGAATCGTAATAATTTTTCATTGCTTTAATTTATATAAACTTTTTTTCCCTCTATTTTAAATTCAAAATCATATTCACCTTTTAAACCTTCCAAAATCATATCCAATGCTTCATCATGGTATTTAGCATTGAATCGGCCAGCAAACGAATTGTTGCCTTCAATAATAAATTCAACGCCATACCAGCGTTGAAGCGTGCTGATTATATGGTCGAATTCGGCATGATTGAAATAAATAATGTTGTCTTTCCACAAAAATAATTCCTCTGGAATTGATTCCTTTTTAATTATGGAATTGTCTGAACTTTTATAAGTTATCATTTGGTTTTCATTCAAGAAAAAGTACTGATTATCCGGAATATTTGTGTTAAGACTCTTCATTACCTTCACCTTTCCGGAAGCAACAGCCACTGATGTTTCGCCCTGATTCATGAATGACTTTATATTAAATGAAGTACCTAAGACAGTAGTTGTCAACTCTTTTGTTTCTACAATAAAGGGTCTGTTTTCATCTCTTTTTACATCAAAAAATGCCTCCCCTTCCAGTATTACCTTTCTTTCATGATCGGCAAATACTTTCCGATACGTCAGTTTGCTTCCTGCATTAAGTATCACCTTAGTGCCGTCCTCTAATTCAAATGTCCTCTTTTGCCCATTGGGGTTTTGCTTTTCAATTATCTCAACAGACTGAACAACCTCGACATTTTTATTCTCTATATTCAGATACACCATCAAAGCAGAGAAAGTTAAAAACGTGAGTAAAACTGCTGCATATTTTACTACGTATGTCAGTTTATCATTTTTTTTATAATAACCTAGCTGGGTCCATGAAGCAGGTTGCTTTAATATAGTTTCGAGTACTTCATTGTATTCCTCTTTTGACGGCTTGTATTGGTTTTTATATTTTATCGAGTTGATTATCTCTCTTGCTTCATTGATTGTTTGAATTTTTTCGGGATTTTTTTCTATCCATGATTTCCAGAAATGTTCGGTTTCAGGTCCTGGTTTCCTCACCCACCTGACAAAAAACTCATCAAAGAGAAAATCTTCTACTTTATATTCTTGGTACTGCATTTGTTTTCTTCACTTTAATTAAGAGAATCAATAAAAGGTGAAATGACCCCATGAAATTGAATATTAATTATATCGTTTATTTTTTACGTCATTAAGGTCTTTTCGAAGTGTATCTATGGCGCGATAAATCAGTTTCCTAACGGACTTCACTTGTTGAAAATCCATGATATCTGCAATCTCCTGATAAGACATGCCTTCATAATAAAAATGCATGACAGCTTCTTTCTGTCTGGCCGTCAGCTTATCAATCGAATTCGATAATCGTTCAATGATCTCATCATCCAGCGATTGATTAATCAATTTCACTTCAGATGAGTCCACAATTTCAATATTGAAAAACTTTTTGCTTTCTACGGAGAAGAGTGAAAGAAAGGAAAATCTTTGTTTTTTATAAGCCAGTAATCTTCGCCTTAAAGATTTAAAAAGGTAAAACTTTATGGATTTTACATCAGCTAATTGCCCACGCCTTTTTCGTATATAAATAAACAACTCCTGAATTTGATCCTTTACCAAATCAAAATCAAGATCAAATTGCCCGGCATAATTGTAAAGCGTTTCAAAATAAGTACGATAAATCCATATAAAAGCCTCTTCATCTCCATCTTTGAATTTAAGCCAGATTTCAGCTTCATTGACTTTTTCCGGCCTGGTTGGCACTAGCTGTATTGATTTATAACCAGTTGAATTCGTTGAATGAATTTCCTTTTGTGCCATTAATACGTACTCTTTTGGGCGTTAATAAATTCTAATATATGCTGAAAATTGATATTCAAGCTTTGATGCAGACCAATAAAAAATCTAACATTCATCATATCACCTTAAAGAAACAATACTTTTAAAAATGACCCCATGATCTCCAACTTTTTTTTTTAAAACATCGTGTCAAATAGACAAACTATTTTTACAAACCATCAATTTTATAAAGATGAACAGACAAAACACCGGTAGAAATCTTCTCTTAGTTGCAGGCACTATAATAGCCGCATTCAGTATTCTTCTCACAGGTTGTGATGATAAGGTTGAGATCACACAGAAATATACCACCATGGAACCGGTGTATCTAAGTCCGCAGGAATTGACAGTTTCATTTGAAGTGATGCCACCTGTGGAAGTGACCAATACCGGTAAAATTTATCTTTATAATAATCTGATCATGGTGGGCAGCAGCGGTTTGTACCAGTTTGATTATTCCGATCCGAATGATATTAAATTTTTAAGTATGATTTCCATATCCCGGGAAGAACCAATGCTGTAATTTCTAACCTACCTAATGTAGGGAATAATTATTGATACTTGTAAAGAGTTAGAAATCATAGTGCCAGCCTCCGGCAGGCAGGTTGACATTGAATTTAAAAAACCTTCTGAAAATGTGAACTACCCTGTGCCAAGAGCACAGGGCTTCAAAAGACAAATATTGAATTTCTATTATTTACAATTCAGCTCTGCGTCAAGAACGCAGGGATTTCTTGATAATCTTTAAATTTTCTAGCAATTTATCAGCTTGCAGTTACTGTCAATACCTTATCTGCAAAATAGTTATATTCATGAATAATATAGGTTACACAGTTCATTTTCAAGTATTTACTCTTACCTAAATTGAGCGATTCATTGAAGCAACAAGC
>Ga0114950_10001262_pt1 | contig 18857 bp, 15 predicted proteins | sample N075metaG_FD_83503 | JGI IMG/M metagenome (GOLD analysis project Ga0114950, IMG submission 83503) | Deep subsurface microbial communities from Kermadec Trench to uncover new lineages of life (NeLLi) - N075 metaG | ecosystem: Environmental > Aquatic > Marine > Ocean trench > Sediment | place... | reverse complement strand
TCTGCAGATCCGCCGGAGACACGCCGGGTATCCGGCCTGCCTGCGCGAGTGAGGAGGGACGCACCCGCGCCAGCTTTTCCCTCGCCTCGGAGGAAAGGCTCAGCATCCCTTCGTAGGGAAGCTCTTGGGGAAGTTCGAAGTCCGCCTGCTTGCGTAGGCTCTGTGCTCGCTCCGCCTCACGCCTGATATATCCCTCGTACTTGATCTCGATCTCGACGGCGGCCAACGCGTCGGCATCCGTGGCGGGGTCGAACACCGCTCCTCCGGCGTTCGCGAGCCCACTCGCGGGCACTTCCGGACGTTTTAAGAGTTCGGACGCGCGGACAGATTGGTGTATCGGGCTACTCCCGCACTCCTGCAGCAGCGGGTTGACGCCCGCGGGTTCGATCACGGTTTCAACGAACCACTTTCGGATGCGCTCCTCTCGCTCCTCGAGCGTGGCCAACGCCTCACTCTGCATCTCAGTCAGGAGACCGATGTCCCTCGCGCGAGGGCCGAGGCGCCGGCTCGTATTGTCCTGTCGAAGAAGGAGCCTGAACTCGGCTCGGGACGTGAATAGGCGGTACGGCTCATCGGTCCCCTTGGTGATCAGGTCGTCGATCAAGACACCGATGTAGGCCTCGTCCCGCTCCAGCACGAACGGCGCCCGCCCGAGGACCCTCAGAGCCGCGTTCGCGCCCGCCATCAGCCCTTGGCCCGCCGCCTCTTCGTATCCGGTCGTCCCGTTGATCTGACCCGCGAAGTAGAGGCCCGGAAAGGCCCTCACCTCCAGCGTGTGCCTCAGTTGGTGGGGCGGGAAGTAGTCGTACTCGATGGCGTACCCGACCCTCGTCACCTCCACACGCTCGAGGCCGGGAATCGTATGGAGGAACTCCACCTGAACGTCGGCAGGCAGCGATGTCGACAGGCCGTTCACATACAGCTCCGTGGTCTCCAACCCCTCCGGTTCCAGGAAGACCTGATGGCGGGGAGCATCCGGAAACCGAATGATCTTGTCCTCGATCGATGGACAATAGCGTGGTCCTCGCCCGGAGATCTCGCCGCCGAAGAGCGCGCTACGGCCCAGGCTACGCTCGACCACCTCACGAAGCCCCGCTCCGGTCCAGGTGATCCAGCAGGGACGCTGCTCCGGAACGCTCTCCCTCACATAGGAAGAAAAACGGAAATCCTGCGGATCGCCGTCTTGCCTCTCGGTGCGAGTGAAGTCCACGCTGCGACCGTCGATGCGGGGAGGCGTGCCGGTCTTGAACCGAGCGATTTCGAGACCTCGTGCCTCCAGCTCCTCGGCCAACTCGATCGAGGGCGCCTCTCCAGCCCGGCCCGCCCCCACACTGGCATCGCCCCCAATATGGATCCGGCCCCGCAGAAACGTGCCGGCCGTCACTACGACCGCCCCTGCGCGGAACTCCAAGCCTCCGCCGGCCCGCACCCCGGCCGCCTGGCCCTCTTCCATGAGCAGGCCCGTCACCATGTCCTGATAGAGGTAAAGGCCGGACACCTCGTCGAGCGCCTTCCGCACACCTCGGGGGTAGAGCCCCCGGTCACACTGGGCCCGGGGACTCCACACCGCTGGCCCTTTCGAGCGGTTCAACATCCGGAACTGAATTCTCGCCGCATCGGTCGCACGGCCCATGATTCCACCTAATGCGTCCACTTCCCGTGCCACCACCCCTTTCGCTATTCCTCCGATCGCAGGGTTGCAGCTCATCTGGCCGACCCGGGCGAGATCGGGGGTGATCAATAATGTTCGAGCCCCGATCCGTGCGGCAGCAGCCGCTGCCTCAGACCCGGCATGGCCACCCCCGACGACGATCACATCGTACTTGCGATCAAGGTTCATGATGTCCGTGGTCGTCCTTCGCTAAATGATCTCGAAATGGGTTGGCAGACTCCCGTCCGACCGAAAGCCATCGACTCCCTCGACCCGAGCACCCAACGGACCAACCTCCAGTTCGGCGGCAAACGCCTCGAGCGTCTCGAGCTCCCCAGCCGCGTGAACTTCGACCGTCCCATCCGGCCGGTTCCGGACGGTGCCCCGCAGGCCGAAAGCCGACGCCCTACGGCGCGCCCACCACCTGAAACCGACACCCTGCACCCGTCCACGGACCCGAAAGCCCCGCTGGTGCCACTCCGACTCGGAATCGCTCATACGCGGTCCACTCCCGAAAACGTTCTTCGTCCACGAGTTTACTTACCAATACAAAACTCGCGAAAGACCCGATCCAGAATCTCGTCGGTCGAAATCAACCCGAGCAACTCCTCCAAAGCCGTCTCTGCCGGCCGAAGCAGCGCAGACGCCACCGCAACCGGCGTCCCCTCATCCAACGCTTCTATGAACGCCACCACCTGATCACGAGCCTTCCGGACCGCCTCGGACTGCCTGTTTCGGGTCAGCGCGGGCACAGACACACCAGTCCGAACGAGCCCCCCATAAACCAGCTCCGGAAGAATCGCCCGAAGGCGTCCCAGCCCGGTCCCGTCGACCACCGACAGATCCACACTCTCGCGCACATTGGCCACATCCACGCCGTCGCCATCCATCAGATCCTGGGACGCTCGATCCCCGGACGCCCGCACCAAGTCGGCCTTGGTTCTGAGTAGAACCGCCGGCACGCCAGCCAGCCCGGCTAAGAATTCTCGCTCGGCCGACCCGAGGTCCGCAGAGGATTCTACACAAAAGAGCACCAGATCCGCGCGGTCGAGATACCGGCGCGCCACCTCTATGCCCAGCTCCTCCACCCGGTCGTGCGAATCGTGGAGCCCGGCTGTATCCACCAGGCGGAACGGGAAACCCCCAATGGAGATGACGGCCTCGAGGGCGTCCCGAGTTGTTCCGGGCACCTCGGTCACGATGGCCCGCTCTTCGCCTAGCAAGGCATTATAGAGACTCGACTTTCCACTGTTCGGTGGACCGGCAAGCACCGTCAGGGCACCTTCCCTCAGGAGCTCACCCTCCGGCGCCGTCTCCAAGAGCTCCTCCAGGGCCTCCCGCAGTGCCGAGGCCGCATCCACGACCCGATCCATCGACACGGGCGCTTCGTCCTCCTCCGGGAAGTCGATGTGATGGGCCAGGTACGCTTCGACCGTGACGAGTTGCTCTCGGAGCTCCGCGATCCTCCGGCTCAGACCTCGCTCCACCTGGAACAGAGCCGCATCGTGCTGCGCCTTACTCCGTCCTTCGATCAAATCGAGCACGGCCTCGGCCTGCACCAAATCCATCTTCCCATGTAGGACCGCGCGGCGGGTGAACTCACCCGGCTCGGCCAGCCGTGCACCCCCCGCGACGCAAGCATCGAGGATCATCCGGGGCACCAGCCAACCGCCGTGGCAGGAGATCTCGACCATGTCCTCACCGGTGTAGCTGTCCGGCCGTGGGAATGCGGTCACGAGCGCCCTGTCCAAGAGGTCTCCGCCCTCGCCCTTCGTGATCGACCGTAGGGTTGCGGTCCGCGGTGGTTGATCAGCGTGATCGGGCGTGAGAGCCCGAAGGATCTTGAAGGCTTCGGGCCCGGACATGCGCACCAGAGCGATCGCGCTCAGCCCGGCGGCCGTAGCCAAGGCCGCGATGGTGTCCACCGCCAGCTCGGGAAGCTGGCTGGAGGTTTCGTCAGTCACCGCTCTTGGCGGGCTGCTTGCCCGGCCCCTTTTCCTTGAGCTTTTTGCGCTCCTTGGCGATCAAATACTGCTGAGGGATCGTCGCCAGATTGGACGTGGTGTAGTAGAGGTTCAAGCCGGAGGCAAATCTGAAGAAGAAGAACACCATCATGATAGGCATGAGCCACATCATCATCTTCATCTGAGGGTTGGGCGGCATGGATCGGGCCTGGATCCACTGCATGAGGAACATCGACAAGCCCATCAGAACCGGGAGGATGTAGAGCGGGTCGGCAGCGGCCAGGTTCGGCATCCACAGAAAGCTCTCCCCCCGCAACTGAATCGTGTTCCGGAACACGAAGAAGAGCGTGATCAGCACGGGCATGGGGAGAAGCATCGGCACACACCCCGCCAAGGGGTTGAAGCCGTGGTCCTTGTACAGCTTCATCATCTCCTTCTGGAGCTTCTCCGGCTGGTCCTTGTACTTCTTCTGGATCTCCTGAAGCAGCGGCTGCACCGCCATGTTCCGCATCTGGGCCCGCATCGCCTTCTGGTTCAGCGGGAAGAGCAGGACTCGCATCAGGACGCCGAAGAGGATGAGCACCCAGCCGTACCCGATGTTCAGATTGAGGTGCATAAAGGTCAGCAGCGCCAAAACGAGCGCCACCACAGGTCGGACGACCGGCCGCATCCAACGATATCCGTACGGATTGGCCTCTTCCAGATCGTTCCCGAACGCGGTCAGGAGGTCGCGGTCCTGCGGCCCCATGAAGAGCCGGTACTCAAGCACCCCGCTGGTGCCCATAGGCTGCGTGACCGTGATCGCCGCTTGGTCATCACCCGGGGCAGGGCTCGCGGTCAGTCCTCCTAGATACTGCTCGCTGCCTTCCAGGCCGGGAACCAACGCAAACATGAAATATTTGCTCTTGAGCGCCGCCCAAACGAGGGGCCCTGCATGGATGCGCTCGGAGTCCACTTGGCTCAACCTCTCGTCGTCGATCCCCTCATTGAGGTGGTTCGTCACGTACCCCATCACTCTCGACTCTTCCCTGTGATCGCTCTCGTTATACGCGAGCCCCGAGCCCATTCCCGTGACCAACTGGGCGCCATCCAAACCCACAACCCGAGTCCGCACCTGTATGACGTACGACGACGGATCGAACGTGTAGGCCGCCTCGAGTGTGAGGGGGGCGGAAGGATGCTGATACCGGAAGGTCAACGTCTGGGGCCCACCCCCCTCGTTGAGTCGCAGTCCGTTCGCCGGTTCGACCTCGAACGGCTCGAAGCCGAGATCGAGTTCGTCCTCGTCAACCCGCAGTTTCATGGCCAACGCACCGTCGCTTTCGGCGACGATCAGCTCCACGTGTTCCCCTTCACGGTCGAACGACTCAAAATCGAGCAACTGCGCAGAAATCAGGCGGGCACCCAACGTACTCCAAACGAACCTGTAAAGCGGGCCCTCGACCACAACCGTGTCTTCAGCGGGGCCGGCGGCGACCGCGGTCCCGAAAACGGAAGGCGGCGCGACCGCTGGCCGCTCCGCAAGGGCATTAGGTTCATCGCCGGCTGATCCCCCGCCGATGACTGCCCCTCCCAGGGGAATGCTCGGTGCACCAGCGACCCCGGCACCATCAAGTTGTCCGGGCTCCTCACCCGCCGGTCCGCTCGCCTCTTCGGGGGGAATGGGCGGAAACAGGATGTTCGTTCCCACAAGAACGAGAATCATCAGTGTAATCGCCATCAGGAACCGTGCTTCTTGCGGCATCTATCTCTTTCCCTCGGGTCGCACGTCCCGGGAATACGTGTTCTGTAGACGCGACTCCCCTACAATCGTGTCGCCAAGCCCAACCTCGGGAACAGGGTCATAACCCTGTCCGCCGAATGGATGGCAACGCAGGATTCGCTTGAACGCTAGCCACCCGCCTGAAAGCGCCCCGTGCCGGTCGATGGCGACAGCCGCGAACTCGGAGCACGTGGGCGTGAAGCGGCAGGAGGGCCCCGTAAGAGGAGACACGGCCCGTTGGTAAAAGCGAATGGTCTGGATCAGCCCACGTCCGAACACGGGTCCTCCGTCATCGATCTGAACACAGGTCCTCGGTCACCGATTGAAGCTCATCGCTCAGGGTACGGAACCCGACCCCATAAGCTTCCCGGCGGGCCCTCACCAACACGTCCAACGCCATCCCCTTCTCTTTGAGTCGGGGCAAGACACGAGTTCGGCCGATCTCGCGTAGACGTCGTTTGACACGATTCCGCTCCACGATGGAATGTCGATGTTTGGGGACGATTGTGCCCCAACGGCTGCCTGACCCGGATGAAGACAAAAAGAAGACGTCCAAGCTGGGCGTCTTCTTCCTCGATCCGTCCCTGAGGAGGGATCGAATGTCTCGCGCCTTGTGAATCCGCCCCGAGCGAGGCAAGCGGAATCCTCCTCCTCCCTGGCCCGTCCCCACAGCCGAGTGGGCTGCCGCCATTCGACTATTTCGAGCCGATTTTCACCACGAGGCGAGCGCGTCCCCGAGCCCGCCGCCTCGCAAGGATCTTTCTCCCACCGCGAGTCTTCATGCGTTCTCGGAAACCGTGTTTGTTCACGCGCTTCCGATTCCGTGGTCTGTATGTGGGCTTCATTACGTTTTTGGTGCCCTTCAACAACCTTTGGGGTCGTCGTCCCGTGGCCACGTCGTACAGGCCGCGCAGCGATGCAGCATGATAACATATCCGAGTGTGCGAGCGCAGGTCAAGGTCAGCGACCCCGCCGAGGACGTTACGCATCAGGAGGAAAAATTGACTTTTCGAGAATCAGAATCTAGGGTGCTGAGGCCCCGCTTTACGCCTACGCCAGCGAGCGTCAACGTCCACCTTTGGAGCGCATGGAGTTTACGGCTGACGAGCTCTGGTCTCGGGTTCTCGAGGCAACCCGTGATCGGCTTCAAGGACAGACATACCGGACGTGGCTCGCCGGCACTGTGGCGGTGGGCGTCACCGACTCGGAGATACTGGTCGAGGTGCCGAGCCAATTCCATGTCGAATGGATCGGCGATCGGTACGGACCGCTGCTGAGGGACGTGATTCAGCAGATCCTGGGTCGCCCCCTGGCCCTTACGTTCCGTTGCGCCGACCCGGCGGTGGCACCGCCGATCCCCACCATCGAGGTCACGGCCCAACCATTCGGAGCCGCCCCGCAGGCGACGGCCGCGGACCGTGCCGGACCTCCCGCGACCTTGAACCCGCGATATGTGTTCGAGCGATTCGTTGTAGGGAACAACAATCAGCTTGCCGCGGCCGCATGCCACGCGGTCGCCGACAAGCCGGCGCTCACTTATAACCCGCTTTTCCTCTATGGTGGTGTGGGTCTCGGAAAAACTCACCTCATGCACGCGATCGGGAACGCGGTGCTTCAGGCCGACCCCGCTGCGCGCGTTGCCTACGTGCCGAGTGAACAATTCACGAACGACATGGTCACAGCCATCCAGCAGGGAACAACCGCCGACTTCCGCCGGCGATACCGGCAGATGGACCTCCTGCTCGTCGACGATATCCATTTCCTCAAAGGCAAGGAGCGTACCCAGGAGGAGTTCTTTCATACGTTCAACGCCCTCTATGATGCGCGGAAGCAGATCGTCCTTACGAGTGATCGGCCGCCCAAGGAGATTCCCGGGCTCGAGGAACGGCTCATTTCGAGGTTCGAGTGGGGATTGGTCGCAGACATCAAGTCACCCGACTACGAAACCCGGGTCGCGATCCTGCGCAAGAAGGCCGATGACGATGGGCTCATGGTCTCTCACGACGTGATGGACTACATCGCACAGGCCTGTACGTCCTCCGTGCGGGAACTCGAGGGCGCGCTCATTAAATTGTTAGCGTATTCGTCCATCACCAATCAGGAAATCTCCGTAGATTTGGCGCGCAAGGCGCTTCATGGCAGTTACGTGACCGCCTCGGGAAACGCCGGCTCTGTGTTGACTCCCGAGCGTATCCGGAAATTGGTTGCGGATCGTTGGCAGGTTCGCGAAGAGGCTCTCAGTTCGAAGCGGAGGACCAAGGACTTGACGGTCCCTCGCCAGGTCGCCATGTACCTAATCAGAGATCTGTTGGACTACCCTCTAGCTCATATCGGCCGGCTATTCGGGGGCCGGGATCACTCAACGGTTATTCACTCGATTCGTAAAGTTGATGATGCGATGAGCACGGACGACGAGTTCCGCCGATCGGTCGAGGCAGTACGCGCCGAAATTGAAAGAGGATTCTGAGGGTGGCGGCAGAGGCATCATAAAAAGGGTGTGAATCGGTGAGATAGGGTATCCGAGTTGTGGAAAAGTGTGGCGAGAATCTGTGGGAATTTCTACGACTTTCAACATCCTCAGGAAGAAAGGGGGGTATTCCCGGTTTTCCACAACTGAAAGAATGACTAAATCCGTTGTATACCCACTGGTGAAAGTTGATTTCTGAACACTTTCACGCTCACTACTACTACTAAGTTTTTTATATTTAATCAGGTTTCTATATCTAGATACTGTTCATAAACCCGGCGTACCCCGACGCCGCTGGAGGTTCGATGAATTGCTTGATCACTCGGCAGAATCTGCATAAGGGACTTGTTGCCGTTTCTGCGAGTATCCCGACCAAGACAACTCTTCCCGTTCTTTCGAATATCCTTTTCGAGGCCGGGCAGGATGGGATACGGATGAGTGGTACTGATCTGGACGTTGCGGTTCGTGTGTGGGTTCCTGCCGAGGTGAAGGAGCAGGGGAGTATTACCGCTCCTGGAAAAAAACTCCAGGAGATTGTGAGAGAATTACCGGATCAGCCCGTAGAGTTGAGTACTCGGGGTGATCAGATCGAGTTGAGGTGCGGAAAAAGCCATTTTAAACTTAATGGTCTTCCGAGTGACTCGTTTCCCACGTTACCAGAGGTGGACTTCGAGCAGGGATGGAGTGTAAAGGGGGCAGACCTCCACGGTTTAATCAAGAATACGTCATTTGCAGTTTCTTCTGAGGAGAGCCGACCAATCCTCAATGGTGTGCTCTGGGAGTTGAGGGATGGGCATATGCGGATGGTTGCGACCAATGGGCATCGTCTAGCAAGGAAGGGTGTTGCTGCAGGATCGTCCAGCGCTCCCAGTGCAGATTTTATTGTCCCCCCGGTAGCGCTTCAGCAGGTTCAGCGGCTTTTTGAGAGCGAGGAGAACCTCCAGGTCGCCAAGAGTGGCAATCATCTTGGATTTCGAGCAGATGGCACCGAGGTCTATACGAGGCTCATCGAAGGGACGTATCCCAACTATGAACAAGTGATTCCAAAGGACAACGATAAATTTGCCATAGTTGACAAGGCTGCTTTTGCCTCCGCAGTTCGCCGTATGGCAGTGGTTGCAAGTGACCAGACGCACCGGATCCGCATGGCTTTCGAATCTGATCGTGTCCATCTGACGGTCCTCACGCCGGATCTCGGAGAGGGAGAGGATGAGCTGGAGTTGACGTATGAAGGCGAGGGAATCGAGATCGGATTTAATGCGGCGTATCTACTCGAGGTGCTGAAATACATGTCTACGGACGAAATAAAAATCACCTTGAAAGCTCCTGAGCGGGCTGCGACAATCGAGCCGGTCCCAGCCGAGGGCGAAGAGGCGGAGGATTACCTTTGTCTGGTGATGCCACTCCGGTTACTCGACTGAATGGGCGGGAATAGTGACTCCTCTCCCTCGAGCGTGTTCTTTCGAGCCGAACACCGCCCGCCCGGGCGTTGCGGGGCTTTGGCAGGTAGGTGGGTAAGCACTTTTGCTCGGCTTCGCCGAGAGCGAAGCGCTGGCCGGAGCGGGATCGTGAACCCCTCTTCCACCCTCTTGCAAAAAACGGAGGGGCCTCAGACGCCGATCCCGGGCGGTCGCGAGGCTCCGCCCCTCGCTTCCTTTGCCGCCGCAAGAAGCTCCAGGCCCGTAAACGCCGCGAGTAGAGGTACCCCGAGCTCATCCAGCTTTGCACGCCCACCCTCTTCTCGATCCACCAGGCAAATCACGCCGGCAATGGTCGCTCCGTGCTCCCGAACCGCTTCGATGGCCCGAATCACGCTCGCACCGCTCGTCACCGCATCCTCGACGATGACCACGCGGGCATTGGTGGGTAGGCCCCCCTCGATCTGCCGTCCGGTCCCATGGCCCTTCGGTTCCTTACGAACCGTGAAGCCATCGAGTACCCTGCTGCGTGTGGTGCTGTGATGCGTGATCGCATACGTAACGGGGTCGGCGCCAAGGGTCAGCCCTCCGACGTGTGTCACATCCCATCCCGCTTCTTCGATCAGGTCGTAGGCGATCTTACCGGTGAGCCTTTGCCCCTCGGCCGTCATGGTCGTTTGTCGCGCGTCGATGTAATACGGCGAATTGGCTCCGCTCGAGAGTGTAAAGTCGCCGAGGCGTACCGAGCGCTCCAAAAGTAGGTTCTTCAGGCGTTGGCGATCATCCATCGGCTGGTTCATCCGGCTATGTCCATCATTAAACAGACCTTCAGGGTTTGGGCGCTTCGAGGTCTTCGAACCCCTCCCGGACCTCCTTCGGAACCCGTATCGGACGGCCGTCCCCCCCGATCCAGACGGCCACGACGCGAGCTCGCGCCACCGGTGTCGAGTCGGACTCTCCCCCTCGGGGATCCCGACGGGCTTCCTGAAGGAAGACCATACTCGTGCGCCGGAACCCCTCCGTCCAGGTTCTGATCCGCAGGCGGTCTCCAAGAAGAACCTCGCTCAGATAGTCCACCTCAATGCGCACAACATGGATCGCCCACCCGCGTTGCGCGAGCTCGTCGTAGGTGAAGCCGCAGCCCGCCATAGCCTCGAAGCGGGCCTGCTCGAAATAGTTGAGATGCACGGCATGGTTGACGTGCCCGAAGGAGTCCAGCTCGTAGGCGCGGGCGTCGATTACCGTTTCGGCGACGCTCAGGATGTTTTGCCGGCTCCGCCCCCTTGCTCGGACCGCTGTCTCTTCTGGTCCCCAACGGCGGTGATCGCGTCGACCACCCCCGTGACGGCGCCGTCTGCGTTCCGGAGGGGCGTCGAGATCACTTCGACCGGCAGAACTTTGCCGTCCTTGTCGATGAGCGGCGCCCTGTACCGAGTACGTTTCTTCTCTCGCCGAGCAGTCATCCGCTTTTCCTGTCCCTTCCAATTCTTAATGTCGAATAGCAGCTCCTGGGCCTGCTTTCCGTCCAGATCCTCGGGGCGGTGCCCCGTGAGGTCGGTGATGCGGGGGTTCACGTACTCGATGCGGTCGTTCAGGTCGGTGATAATCAAACCCTCACGCAGTGATTCAACCACCGAGCGGAAGCGAGTTTCAGAATCGAGTAGCGAACGCTCGGCGTCCCGCTCCTTCCCGCGTGCCCTGTCCTGGACCGTAACGGATACACCCGTCGCCGAGGGACTGATAAACACGTCGAGCCAGGGTCCGTCGCGTTCCAGCTGGCGGCGGAGCCGAGCCGGCCCACCGCCACGCATCGCCTTACGAACCTCGGCCACGATCGACCTGTCCTTGACGCCCTTCATCGATTCCTCCAGAGCACGGCCTACGAGGGCGTTGCCGTCTACCCCGCGGTCGTCGAGCCACTGAAGGACGGTCGGGTTGAGGAACGTGAAACAGAGCTTCTCATCAAGATGGATGAAACCATCGACCTTACTGGTCGCCGCAGATGGAAGCGCCGCGGCCTCCTGGGGCTCCTCAGCGCTCGGGGTCCCTCTGGCTCTGCCGGCCTCAACGATGAGCGACATGCGGTCTCCAATGGACGCGGCAAAGTGCCGCTCGCTCAGCGTCCAGGGGCGATGTTCATGATGGGCGAGGACGAGCACGCCGACCACTTTCCCGCGATCCCGGATGGGGACATCCAAGCGACTCGCGGCGTCAGGCTCGACGCTCCCCTGGCCCAACAGGGTAGGGGCATCAGGGTCATCCTTGACGTCCGAGGTGACCCTCACCCGGACCTGGTCGAGCGCCCGGAGATACGGCCCTGTTTGCGGGACCCGGACCTCTGGTGTCGAATTTTCCTGTCTTGACGTCGCGTAGCTCAGATGCTCGAGCATCCACTTGGTCCGGGATTCATTGAGGGACCAAAGCTCCCATCGGTCGGGCCTTAACGCGCCGGCCACGAGCTCTGCGACCCCGCGTAGCACTGATGTTTCGTCTGCCTCGGGTCCGCCGCTTTTGCGAGCCAGGTTGACGAGGATCTGGTCGAGTTCCTGGACGTCCTGGGCGTGTTGAGTGCCGGCGACCCCCTTCCTGGGTGTAACGTCGACGAAATAGGCGACACGCCCCCCCACGAGCGGCTTCTTCTCGATCACCTGACAGGTGTGCTCGATCCAGCGTTGATCCCGACCGTCCCGTGCCCGGACGGAGAAATCGAAGGGAGAGGCATTCGTGGCGGACATGTACGCTTCCAGCAGGCTGGACTCAACCACGTCCGGCTCCTCGACCAAGTCCTTCAGTTCCTGCTGAACGACGTCCGCAAATCCGCGTCCGATCAGCTCGCTGCGGGTCAGGCCGAAGAGATCACAGAACGTGTCGTTGGCCCAGGCAACGCGAAGTGCGGGATCGAGGAGGAGCGCGCCCACCGGTGATTGGTCCATGAGGACCTGGTCTCCGCCCCTGAGTGGGGAAACCGCCTTGGGTCTCCCGGACGCGCGAGTCAGGGCCCATCCACCGGCCAGGATCAAGGCGATCGCTGCGAAAATAAATGCTAGTGTCATACCGAACTGGGTCGGCTCGGCCTCAGGCTGCCTTCCATTGCTCGCATTCTCGTGTATGTATACCCCGCGGGCCTCCTTGCCGGTATTCGGGCCGCTACCTAACCTGGGCCACTGCCACCGACCAAATACTCCCCTTGTGTGGGCCCGCTAAACTGGCCTCGCAGGGGACCTACGAGCGGGTTATCGCTTGCCACTCCTCCTATCTACAGAATGGCTCCTCTGGGTGGCTGCTGTCCAGTTGTTCATGGCTCACCCGGCCAGCGCGGAGGGGATGCCAAGGACCAGTCGTGACGTCCCCGCCGCCCCAGCCGAGCTTGGGCGGGGACAGCGGCCCGCGCAGCCGCCCGAGCAATCGCCCGAGGTGTTGGTCGTGCTGGCGGCATCGAGCCTCCAGGACGTATTGCCCGTCGTGGCCCGAGCCTGGTATGCCGCTTCTGGGGTCCCCGTTCGCTTCAGCTTCGACGCGACTTCGCGCCTGGCGCCACAGATTCTCAGAGGTGCCCCGGCGGACGTCTTCATATCGGCCGACGAGGTATGGATGCGATGGCTCGAGGAACGGGGCGGCGTAGACGGTGCGTCGATCCGACCCGTGACGACGAATCAACTCGTGTTCGTGGTGCCTAGGGGTGCGTCTGATCCGCCCGGGGACCCCCGTTCGATTGCCCGCTCAGATCTCGCTCGGATCGCTCTGGCCGGAGAGAACGTCCCGGCGGGCCGATATGCGAGGGCTGCACTCGAGAGCCTAGGGTCCTGGATAACGGTCGAGCCACGCGTCGTTCGCGGGGGCAGTGTGCGGGGGGCACTCGAGTGGGTGGCCAGGGCCGAGGCGGACGGCGGGATCGTATACCGGACGGACGCATTGGCAGAGGACCGTGTGACCCTGGCGTTCGCGTTCGAGGGGGAGGACTATCCTACGCCGACGTACCTGGGGGCCGTAACAACCCGGACCGAACATCGCGAGGCCGCGGAGGCGTTCCTCGACTTCATGAGTGGCGCGGAGGCAGTGGCCTTGTTTGCCGCGTCGGGTTTTGGGCCAGCCGGAGAGGGGGTGACGACGGCGCAGGCCCCTTCGTCTGAGTCGGATATGCCGCCCCCGTTGGATCCATGGTCGGCGGTCCGACTGTCACTGATTGTCGCGTTCAGCGCGGTTCTCTTGGGACTGGTTCCTGCGGTCGCCCTGGGGTGGTTGCTGGCCCGCCGTGACTTCCTGGGGAAGAGCTTCGTTTCGATGATCGTCATGGCGCCGTTGGTGGTCCCTCCCGTGGTGACCGGCTTCCTGCTCCTGAGCGTGCTGGGCCGGGAGTCCGCCCTTGGCGGGTTGCTTGCCGCAGTGGGCCTACCGATTCCGTTCACACTTTTAGGGGCGACGTTGGCGGCGCTGGTCGTAGGGTTTCCTCTGTACGTCATGGCGATCCGGGCCGTGTTCGATACGGTGGACCGGCGTTTCGAGGAGGTCTCTTGGACGCTTGGCGTGCCGAAGGCGCCGACGTTCCGGCGCATTTCTCTGCCGTTGGCTCTGCCCGGCATTGCCGCGGGAGCCGTCCTCGCGTTCGCACGAGCGTTGGGGGAGTTCGGGGCCACCGTGGTGCTCGCTGGAAACATGGAGGGCGATACCCGCACGATCGCCCTCGCGGTGTACTCGTTGCTCGAGTCGCCCTCGGGCCAGGGTGCCACCTGGACCCTGGTGATCGCCAGCGTGATGCTTTCTCTCGTGGCCCTCCTCGGGTTCGAAAGGCTGTCGAGGTGGCAGCGCCGCAGAATGGAGGACCACCATGGACGATAAGGGGAGCACCGATGGACGCTGAGGGAAGCACGATGGGCGCGGGGGGGTGGGGGCTCCACGTTCAGGTTCGGGTTCCTCTCGACGCCATCGACCTCGACGTCGACTGGCGGCCCGAAAGCGACCACGTCGCGATCCTGGGTCCATCGGGGTCGGGGAAAAGCACCCTTCTGCGGGCGTTGGCCGGACTCGAACCCAGCGCCGAGGGCCGCGTGAGCTTCGGTGACGAAGTCTGGCTCGACTCCGACGCCGGGGTCAACATGCCCGCATGGGAGCGAAGGGTCGGGTGGGTGCCGCAGGACGCCCTGCTTTTTCCTCACCTCTCACTCAGAGAAAATCTCGCCTACGCCGGCGCCGGCCCGTCCGAGGTCGAGAGTATGGCCGAGTCACTGTTTCTTTCCGGCTTACTCGACCGGCGCCCCCGGTTTCTCTCCGGAGGGGAACGCCAGAGGGTGGCGTTGGGCCGGGCTCTTCTCTCGGCCCCACGGGTGCTGCTTCTCGACGAGCCATTCTCTGCGCTCGACCGGCCGCTTCGTTCGGAGATTGCCGCCATGGTACGCACGTTCGCCCGCGATAGCGGCACGCCCATCGTGCTGGTGAGCCACGACGAGCATGACGCCGAGCTCCTGGCGGACGAGCGCTGGGTGCTCGTCGCGGGCAGCCTCTCTGCGGATGGCGCCTCGGCGTAGTTCGACGACGGCTCCGCGTAGTTCGACGGAGGGTTGGGCGGGTTCAAGTGGGTGTGCCTAGCCCGGAAGAAACCCGGGACCTCAGCCGGGGACCACCACCCGGAGTGCCCGAGGAACGGCTTCGACGATCACCTCCGTACCCTCGGCCTGCCACAGCTCCCCGTCGACTTCGTACTTCGGTGGCGTGGAAAAACACACCGAAAAGCGGGCGCTCTGGCGCATCTGGACATGGGACGAGCGAACATGGCGCCCCTTGGGCGCCGCGTTGAAGAGACGCCACCGCGTGAATGGCGTGGTGTTACCGATAGCACAGGCAGTCAACAATCCGTCGTCGAGTTCGGCAGCGGGAGCGATCAGGTAGCCACCACCGAAGAAGGGCGCGTTCGAGATCGTGAGCATGAGCTGGTCACCGTCCACCGTAGGTCCATCACTCTCGAGCACCAACGGAACGCCGGGGTAGGAAAAGAGATTCTTCAACGCCGTCAGCTTGTACAACAACTCTCCCCGCAGGAATCGCGCGCCTAACGCGTCTTCGATCACAGCGATGTCGAACCCGAACCCGACCAGGTTGAGGAAGTGGCGACCCTTCAGTGTTCCGAGTGGGCCTGCCTCTGCTCTCAGCGGGGTCGCACCCGTGACGACCCTGCCCATGTCGACGCTGCGAACGACTCCGTTCGCCAGGGTCTGAACGGCGAGCTCGGGGTTACGAATCGACATGCCGAAATTGCGGCCGAAATCGTTTCCCGTGCCGGAAGCGAGAATGCCCAGCGCTACGTTATCCTTGCCCGAAGCCACGATCCGGTCGGCGACGTTACTCCACGTCCCGTCCCCACCGACCGCAACGATGAGGTCGAACCCCTCGGCAATCGCCTGGTCCGCGAGAAGACTCTCCTCGCCGGGGCGTGACGTGCCCGCGTGCGTGAAGCCCGGCATGTATCTCTCGAGCAGCGAGAGGAACCCATCGATCCTCCGCGCACCGCGACCGCGGCCCGACGCCGGGTTGAAGACGACAAAGACGCGGCGACCGTCCGTGTCGGACCGCATCTCAGATGGCTTCGAGGGGAGCGAAGACCTCCACTCCCTTCTTCATCCACTGCTCGCGAAAGGGGGCGTCCGCGATCTCGTCTCTGGTCAGCCCCTCGGTCATCTCGTGGGGATGGATCACGAGCGAGCCTGTCTCGAACTCATGTTCACTGTAGCTCTCGCCACGCATAGTAACATCCGCCTTATAGCTCCCTCCGGCGTCGGCCATGAAGGTGTGAAAGAGCAGTTCGGCGGGCTCGAACCGGTGACTCGTGCCAATCAGCTCGAGTATCGGTTCCCCATCGGCGCTTGCTGCAACGGAGATCTGACCGTCCCCCTCGGTGAACGCGACCTCGATGTCTCGCATCAGGTGCGGCAGCTTCCAGCGGTCGACCCCCTCCCTGCGGCCCATCTCCGTACTCGTGGCTACGACGAAGGGGTAGAGGCCGGCCTTGGGAAGCGGATCACCGGGTTTCACGAGTGGTGGCACCAGGACAGAGAGCACCAGCTCCTGGAACGCGCCTGCGTCGCCCTCGCAAAAATCGAACACGGTGACCGACAGAACGCTGCGCTCGTGCTGGACCTCGAGGGGTTGGAGGTGCGATGGCACCAGCCGCCGCGCATCGGACGTCGGCATCTCGAAGAGGCAGTTCAGCCCGTGGTTGAAGTAATAGTGCCCTCGGTCGTCGGGCATATGCCATACCTCTGCAGTACGCTTGTGATGATCCGAGCGCCTTCCTCCAGTTCCTCACGGGAGTGAGCGGCGGAGATCGACATACGGAAGCGAGACCTGTGCTTCGGCACCGCGGGATACTTGATGGGGTTCAGGTAGATCCCTTCGTGCATGAGCGTCTCACCGATCTCGAAGATTCGCGCGTCGTCCCGTACCATGAGAGGAATCACCTGCGACTCGGAGTCCCCTACGGACACACCGGCGTCGCGAAGGCGCTTCTGCATGTAATCGACGTTGTCCCAGAGCTTGGCCCTCAGCTCGGGTTCCTCCAAGAAAATCTCAAGCGCCCTCAAGATCCCTGCCGTCACCACAGGTGACAGTCCGCAAGAGAAGGTTCGGGACCGGGAGAATCCGCGGAGATAATTGATCAACTTCCGAGATCCGGCGATGAATCCGCCCTGGCCACCCAGGCTCTTGGAGAATGTGCCGACGTGCATGTCGATTTCGTCGTCATACCCGAAGTGCTCCGCCACGCCACGACCGTTCTTTCCGTAAATGAAGGTCGAGTGAGCCTCGTCGATCAGGATGCGCGCCCCGTAGCGTTGACAGACCTCCACGATGTCGGGCACGACCGCAACGTCGCCGTCCATCGAGTAGACACCTTCGATCAGGACCAGCTTCTTGCCCTCGTAATTCTTCAGCTTGCGCTCGAGGTCGTCGACCTTGTTGTGCCGGAAAAAGCGGCTGTTGGCCTTCGAGAGGATCATGCCGTCGACCAGGCTGGCGTGCGCGTACTGGTCGGCCACAATGAGGTCGCCCGAGCGCATGAGTCCGGAGATGACCCCTACGTTGACGCTGTAGCCGGTCGGGAAGAGGAGGACGGCTTCCTTACCCTTGAACTCGGCCAGGCGGTCGGCGAGCTCGTGGTGTACCTCGAGCGAGCCACTGAGGATCGGGGATCCCGAGGCACCGTTTCCGTAACGGCTCACGGCCTCGATTACAGCTTCCTTGACCTCGGGTCGGTACGACAAGCCGAGGTAGTTGTATGAGGCGAAGTTAAGGAGGTCGGTGTGGACCTCGCCCGTCTTCGTGTCACGGACGTCGACTCGTGTGGTGGGTGCACCCTGCATGGGAAGCCCGTACAGGTAGTAGCCGGAGGGCTCGGAGTCCTTCCACCACTCGTCGAAGGGGTCGAGCATGGCGAAGGCATCGTCCCCTGCCCCGAAATAGAAGTTGGTGTAGTCGTACTGCATGGCGAGCGGGAGCTGTTTGCCGGACTTGTCGTGGAACATTCCGCCCCGGCTCGTACTGCTCGCTTTTTCCTCGCCCATCGAGCCCTCCAGCCGACGTGCTCTTCGGTACAGCGCTAGTTTACGAGTCGCCAACCCCTGAATCCCAAGAGCCATCTAGGGTCGGAGCCGGAGGGGACGCGCAAGCCCTGAAGCTAAACGAACGGATGTTCAGGTCCAAGCGTCGTACGATCAGGGGGCGTCGGGCACGATCGACCCGAAAGAAACTCCCGCGGCTGGACTCGAACCAGCGACAAGACGGTTAACAGCCGTCTGCTCTACCAACTGAGCTACGCGGGATCCTTTTGCACCAAGTGTAGGCAGACAGAAATACTCTACGTCTGGGCCGGGGGGTGTCAAGGACTTCGCGTGCCGGGGAGTGGGCCTCAAAGTGACCCTTTAACAGGGGGCCGTGTTAGGTGCAGTCGAGGGGTCGGCTCGGCCCCGCGCCCCGAGGTTCTACTGGGCGATCAGGATGATGAGAGTCACAAAAGTCAGGAGGGTGCTCGCCAGGGTCCCATAGAAGGTGATGTTCTGTCTGAGCTCGGAGCCTATGACCCTCGGCACGTAGAGCCAATCACCCGACTGGACCCGCAGTTCAATGACCTCCGGGCGTATTTCGAGAGGACGCATGTCGATCACCGTGGACACGCCGTCACGGACGAGTCGAACCCGGCTGGGATCGGATCCTCCGCCCGCAATGCCAAGGTCGACCTCTGACGTCACGCCGCCGGCGCGAGCCAGCGCGTCGACCAACGTCGCCGAAGGCGGGACGAAGAACTGGCCCGACTCTCTGACCGCGCCCGTGATGTTGACGGTGACGTTCGTGACCACCTCGACCACCGGATTCGAATAGAGTGTGCCATAACGTTGCTCCAGAAGCCTCCGGATGCCGTCGGTCTCCAGGCCGATCACGGAGACCGTCCCGAGAAAGGGAAGAAAGATTTCACCGTTGGGGTCGACGATTCGTTCACCGGAGACCTCGGTGAGTTCTATTCCGGCCGCCGTGTAAAAGGCGATGATCACCTGGTCGCCCGGCTGAACCCCTATCCGCGTCACCCGTGGGAGCTCTGGGACCGCCACCGGGA
>Ga0114950_10001261_pt1 | contig 18887 bp, 22 predicted proteins | sample N075metaG_FD_83503 | JGI IMG/M metagenome (GOLD analysis project Ga0114950, IMG submission 83503) | Deep subsurface microbial communities from Kermadec Trench to uncover new lineages of life (NeLLi) - N075 metaG | ecosystem: Environmental > Aquatic > Marine > Ocean trench > Sediment | place... | reverse complement strand
TTCTGAAAGGAATAAGAAATGTGAAATGTCTTTTTTGTCGTACGACTCACCCTCTTGATAACACTGTAGTACTTCTTTTTAAAGTAGGGCAAATGTTTTTCAGCAAAAGTGAAATGTGTGTAGACATCGTCTTCCACCGAGGCATAAAACGCAGCCTCATACAACTGTTCTTCAAAAGCCGTGGTGGTATATTTAATGTATTTATGAAAAGGGATCAATCCCTTCGGCATATTGCCATAGTTGAGCCCCTTTTCATCCATCATGGCCTTGGCAAAGTAATAATAGCGCTGTCCTTTAGTAGATTTTTTATAATCCGGATAATTTTCCCTTATTTTTTTCCGAACCAAATTGATAAAGGCAAAATCCTGAGTAGAAGTAAAAAAAGTGACGAGATTTGTATTCGGGATTTTCTTCACATAATCACGAAAGAGTTCACTTTCCGGATCATAATTATCTAAAAATTCATGTAAAAACCGGAACATCCGGGTCGCGGCACCGGAAGCCGGCACAAATTTCACTATATCCAGTTTGTCTTTCTTTCTTTCGTAAAGGGCTTCGAACCTTTTTTGCTCATCCGAAGATAATAGCTGTATCCCATTTCCGGCTGAAGCTGTCGTAACTATATTCGCATACGGAATTCCACGCCTGAAAATCTCAAGCTGATCATAAACCTGATCGATGTTAAGTCCGTGTTTTTCTATTTGCTTAATGTCCTTTTCGGTCAGCATTTAGTTTTATTTTCAAAGTTGCTAGGACCTGGGTAGCCTTTTCAAATCGTTCTTTCTCGTCCCCTTTCAGCAGTGTATAAGGAACTTCGTTTTGTTGCAATTCCTTTTCAAAAATACGAAATAGTTTCTCCCTTTCATAGGGCCGATCTCTCAAATCATCCACTTCCCATGGTGTGTCAATATGTGTTAGAAGGTAATGATCGTAATGATTGTTTGAACATGCTTTTAGAATTTCAGACGGACAAAAACCATCATAATAGAACTGTGAATATACTTTTAACTCCAGTAAATTTGTATCGCAAAAAAGGAATGTATCTGATCCTGCAGCAGCATTGTTTTCCAAGATCATCTGCCCCCTGGCAATGGGTAGTAGATCATCTCTGGTAATTTGTTCATTTTTTGTATCCCACTTCTCCTGAAGGTATTCCCGCATATATTCCGGCACCCAAGGGGCCTTAAAATAAGACGCCAATTGTTTCGCGAGGGTTGTCTTTCCTGAAGACTCAGGTCCAAACAATACAATTCTTAGACGATTACCGGGTTGTTGCTCAAGTGTTTTTTCCATGCGAAATAGCCATAGATCGCTATAGCCGTAAAAATAAGATATTGGAGAGACGTAAACGTAAATCCCTTATAAAAATATAAGGGCACCGAAATAACATCTCCAATGATCCAATAGATCCAATTTTCTATTTTGCGTTTGGCCATCAACCACATCCCGACAAAGAAGATCGCAGTTGTAATTGTATCGACATACGAAGTCCAATGGTTCCATTTATCAAAGTATCTGTATACGACAAAAACGAAAATGAGAGTTGCTCCAAAAATAAGACCCGAGTAAAGTTTTTCTTTTTTCGTAGTTTCTGAAATGGGCGTGACATGGGTCGCATCTACTTTCCGAGTCCAAATATACCAGCCATAAACACTCATAATGAAGTAATACCCATTGATCATCATGTCGCCCAACAAAGTCCATTTCAGAAGTAAATACACAAAAATCGCTGTGCTTACCATTCCTGTGGGGAAAACCCAAACTTTATTGAATGAAGAAAATAAAACCGATAGTAAACCAAAAAGGACCGCTACAATTTCCAGGAAAATATCTATGGTATCGTATTCGGCATACTGACCAAAGAAAAAATCCAATATGGTGTTCATAATTATTGCGATCATGGGTCGAATCGTTCAAAGGCAGTTCCCATCACCACCATATCCGCACCAGCTTCATAAGCCACCTGTTTTTGAGTTTCGGATCGAATTCCGCCTCCTACGATCAGCGGGACGTTAATTTCTTTTTTTACCTCGGAAATAATTTCGGCCGCAACCGGAGTTGTCGCGCCACTTCCCGCTTCCAGATAGATCAATTTCATTCCCAAGAGCATTCCTGCCTTGGCGGTATCAACGATTTGCTGCACATTATCTTGAGGTATAGCCGAGGTTTTGGTCACTTGAGCCACAGCCGACTCGATTCCACCATCAATTAATAAGTAACCTGTAGAAATCACCTCTAACGAAGTAGTTCTCAAATTCGAAACCGCCTGAACCTGTTGACCTATTAAATACTCAGGATTTCTACCGGAAAGTAAACTCAAAAATAATAATCCGTCTGCCGCGTCCGTAATTTGGGAAGAGTCGCCCGGGAATATGAGGATGGGCCTTGAAGTGCATAACTTAAAAGCATCGACCAATACTTCCATCAAGCCATTGGGAACCGTACTTCCGCCTACAAAAATATGAGTAGTTTCCAGGGGGATGCTTCTTAAAAATTCGGCAGCTTGTTCTATTCTGAATTTATCGGGATCCACCAAAATCGCAAGCAGTTTTTTCTTTAGTGTAATGGCTTCGGTGAAAGTTTGATATAGGTTTTTCTTGATCATTTACTTCAGGATTTTAGCATAAGCACAGGTAAAACCTTCAAACTCTATGAACCAAATATGGTAATCCTGGGTTTTGCCTTCATAACTCACGCCGGCCGTGGTTTCACAGTGATCCAATCGAAAATCTTCCACATAAATATGCTGTAAAAAACTAACGCCCTTTTCGGCAAAACTTTTATAAATACTTTCCTTGGCTCCCCAAACCATGGTTAATTTTCGTGCTAAAGTGTTATAATCATTCAACGTTCTATAGTCTTCCACGGTTGTAAACTTATGAGCTATCTTCAATATTTTGGAGCGCTGCTTTTCAATATCGATACCCACTTCGACATCACTTAAAATAATTGCTGAAAACGTAAACGAATGCGTGATAGATATTTTAGTTCCGTCTGTCAAATGCGGCTTTCCCTTATCGTCATAGTACAGATCGCTGTCTGTATAGCCCATTTCGGCAAATAAATGACGAACACTCATAAAACCCCTTCGGTGGAGATCGCTCTTCATGCTGTCCACCCTTTTCCGGCAATGGTCTGTAAGTTCGATGCCTTCAGACAGTTCCTCGAACGGCTCTTCGATCTTCCAAATGAGAACTTTAGTAGCAGGGTTTACTGTTATAGTTTTGTAAAGAGGCATATAATTTGACGGATAATGCTTAATTTTGCATTCGGAAATTTTAGTCGATAATCGAATTAACAGATTTTCCCTTCGTGGGAATGTAAATATAATAATATGTCAACGAAAACAGTACCCTACGTACCGTATAAAGTAAAAGATATTTCCCTTGCAGATTGGGGACGTAAAGAGATTGAACTAGCCGAGGCTGAAATGCCTGGTTTGATGTCCTTACGTGACGAATATAAAAATGAGACGCCATTAAAAGGCGCCCGTATTGCAGGATGTTTGCATATGACCATACAGACTGCGGTATTGATCGAAACCCTGCAAGCCTTAGGCGCCGAAGTAACATGGAGTTCTTGCAATATTTTTTCTACTCAGGATCAGGCGGCAGCGGCAATTGCGGCGGCAGGGGTGCCTGTGTATGCGTGGAAAGGAATGAGTGAAGAAGAATTTGACTGGTGTATCGAGCAAACCCTTTTCTTCGGGGAAGATCGTAAACCACTGAATTTGATCCTCGATGACGGGGGCGACTTGACGAATATGGTACTGGACAAATACCCCGAGTTGGTGGAAGGTATCAAAGGAATAAGTGAAGAAACCACTACCGGAGTTCACCGCTTATATGAGCGTGTAAAGAATGGTAAGCTACCCCTTCCGGTGATCAATGTAAATGACAGCGTTACCAAATCAAAATTTGATAACAAATATGGTTGCAGAGAAAGCGCTGTGGATGCTGTCCGTCGGGCTACAGACATCATGATGGCTGGAAAAAGAGTTGTTGTTTGTGGATACGGTGATGTAGGGAAAGGGACTGCCGCTTCTTTTAAAGGTGCAGGCTCGATAGTTACCGTTACCGAAATAGATCCGATCTGTGCGTTGCAAGCGGCCATGGATGGTTTTGAAGTGAAAAAACTTGAATCTGTGGTTGGAAACGCAGATATAGTGATCACGACTACCGGAAATAAAGATATTGTTCGCAGAGAGCACTTCGAGGCGATGAAAGACAAGACCATCGTATGTAATATTGGCCACTTCGATAACGAGATCGATGTTGCCTGGTTGAACGACAATCACTCAAAAATTGAGATCAAGCCTCAGGTAGATAAGTATAGCGTAAATGGAAAAGATATATTATTATTGGCAGAAGGCCGATTGGTGAACTTAGGATGTGCTATGGGCCACCCTAGTTTTGTAATGAGCAACTCATTCACCAACCAAACCCTGGCGCAACTCGAACTTTGGACTAACAACGATCAATACGAAAATGATGTGTATATGTTGCCCAAACACTTAGATGAAAAAGTGGCAAAATTGCATTTAGCGAAGATCGGTGTTGAGCTAACGGAACTTAGTAAAGACCAGGCCGATTATATTGGTGTGAAGGTAGAAGGCCCGTATAAGCCGGAGTATTACAGATATTAGATTCTACACCGTCCGCCTGTTGGTGAACTGTTAGATGTTAGAATATAGACCCTTACCGTTTTTTTGGGGGGTTGGGTTTGAAAAATTCAATTCACCTTTTTTTTCTGAAGATATAACTCATCCAAACAGGATCATTATCATCCGAAACAACCGCTCGTCGATCAAAGAACTCCCAATTGGCAGCATTCATATAATTTAACAATGCCGATGTTTCCTTAATATCCTCTATCTCCTCGATCGTTATTACTTTCCCTTCCAATGATTTTTGCTCCTCAACCTTTATTCGCTTGATCTTCCCGCGATTATTGGCTTTCTGTATTACAATAACTTCCAAATAATCATACTTCTGAATTTCTTGGGACATCCCTTTCACCCCGGCAAACAAAACCAAACTTACGAACAAAATATTTGTGATTAACTTCCTCATATGCTTCTAATTTAAAACAAAACTCAATGTACAATTTATAGCATTCACTTCAATTATAAGTAAGATAAATCTGTTGTCGAGTATTAAGAATACGAATCAACAAAATAGAAAATCCTTCTTTGATCCATAATTTCCTCTCCAAAGGTGTTTTGGTATAGCCGTGCAAATACCAATGTAAGAAAAAGTTAGGCATGGTCAACTCCTGCTTCCTTGAAACCGGTGCAATTATCGAACAATTGTGACACTAAGGATGCGGTAGTATTCGAATCAAAAAAACCCTCCTTCGCATAGTGCTTCGGAGGGTTTTAATAGTCGGTAGATAAAATTTCTTACGCTTCTGCGTGAGGTACGATAGAAACGAATGATCTGTTATTTTTTTTCTTTGTGAATTTTACAACACCATCTACTTTGGCGTGTAAGGTGTGGTCTTTTCCACCATATACATTCTCACCGGGGTGATGCGTATAACCTCTTTGTCTTACGATGATATTTCCAGCGATAGCAGCCTGACCACCAAAGATCTTCACGCCCAGGCGTTTCGATTCTGATTCGCGACCGTTCTTAGAACTACCAACTCCTTTTTTATGAGCCATTTTATTTCGGTTTTATGCCTGCCTTTGGACAGGTAGGTTATTACTTGCTTAAGGCTTTAATCAGATCAGCTTTCTTCATCGAAGAAATTCCTTTGATACCTTTTGCTTTTGCCATTTCTTTCAATTGCGCAACGGTAGATTTACTCAAATCCTGTGTTGGTGTAGCTTTTTTAACCGGAGCCTTTTTAGCTGTTGGTGCTTTTGGCGCAGCAGCTTTTGTTGCTACGGCAGCCTTGGTCTTAGTAGCGGCCGGTTTTTTAGGTGCAGCTTTCTTCGCAGGCTTGTCTGCCTTTGCCTTAGCGGTAGTTGAAATAGTTTTTTTACCTCCAGAAGCCACAATGCTCTCAATAACGATCTCAGAAAGTAATTGACGATGACCGTTTTTCACACGGTATCCTTTTCTTCTCTTCTTCTTGAAAACAATAACTTTATCCCCTTTGAGGTGCTGAACGACTTTAGCTCCAACCTGAGCGCCGTTTATAGCCGGGGCGCCAACAGTAACTTTGTTTCCGTCACCGATAAGAAGTACATTGTCAAAAGACACTTTTTTACCTTCTTCCACGGCCAAACGGTTCACAAAGACTTTCTGGTCTTTTGCAACTTTAAATTGCTGCCCTGCTATCTCTACAATTGCGTACATAGCGTAAACGTTTATTAATTAAATTTCATTTTCCTGCTTAAAATTTCAGCGGGCACACCCACCGAAGCGAACAAGGTTCGCGTAGGAGGGTGCAAATATAATTCTTATAATGAAAACAGCAAAAGGTTTTTTAATTTAAAAAGGGTGGAAATCGATGTTATTGATTCCAGGATTCTTTCAACAATTGCATAAATGCCAGTGTAAGTATAAAAGAGGTCGAAAAACCCATGATCACCAATGACATGATAAGGATGAGTGCTCCCTTGTTAAAGTTGAGGTTCCATGTATCCAAAACAGCCTCAGCGAATTGAGTGTCTATTTGAAAAATATAAACGGCCATAAATACAGAGAATAGTATCGTCGCCAAACCCCCGGTAAACAAACCCAATTGAAATCCGTCCTGATATTCGAATGATTCCGAGTCTGATTTATAACTTCTAAGGGAGAAAAATATTCCAGCACCTATAATAACTCCATTTAAAGCACTTAACATCGGATATTGATGTAGACCCATTAATTTGGTCAATAAGAAATACGCTATCATGGCTATTGCGATTCCTATTCCATATTTCGTATAGTATTTTCCCATGGCGCCTCAATAATATGATTCCTATAAATTTCGGGAAAAAATTCAGAATAATCTAAAAACAAGTATTTTAATTACGCTTTTTATTGGTCATATAGACACCGATAAGAACAATTGCAGCAGCGATCACCTGCATCAAACCAAATTTTTCTCCATCAATCACTCCCCAAACAACGGCCACAATGGGCATTGTATAAGTAACCGATGAGGCAAAAACAGGAGTTGCAATTTGCACCAGTTTATTAAAGATCACTTTAGCAATCGCAGTGCCAAATAAGGAAAGTATGGCGACGTATATAAAGGAGAGCTGCATTTCCTTATTCTGAAAGATAGTTTCAAAGAATCCCGAAAAATAAAGGATCCCTAAAGCCGGAAGAAAAATAAATATAAAATTCCCGGTGGTCACCGCCAATGCGCTAATATCATTTAAGTACTTTTTAATGATATTCACGTTTAGAGCGTAGCCGATGGCAGCGATTATAATAAGCGTGCTATACCAGTAATCTTGATCGCTATTGAAATGGGCTCCGACTAAAATAAGCATTAGTGTTCCCCCCAAACCCACCAATACTCCCAAAATCTGACCCTTGGTGCATAAAATCCTAAACATGATTATTCCAATGAGAACCGTAGCTAAAGGCGTGATAGAATTAAGAATTGAAGCCACTGCACTATCGATATGATTCTGTGCTATGGCAAACAAAAATGGGGGGAAAAATGAACTCACAAAACCGGAGATCACGATCCAGATCCAATGTTTCTTTCGTATTTGCCTGATGCTTTTAAAGCCAACAGAAAATAGAAATATAGAGGTAAGTACAATACGAAGCGAGCCCAATTGATAGTCTGTCAAACCCACCAAACCCTTTTTTATAAGTATAAATGAACTTCCCCAAATAATGGAAAGAATAAGGAGGTAAAACCACTTGAGGTTGTTGTTGTTCATCTCTTTTTCTAGAATAACAAAATTGAGAAAAAATTTTAAGATGATGTGCCGCTAGTGATAGATTTTGGAGATGTGAATATTAGGTGCGGCTTTTCAGAATAAAGTGAAGAGTCGGAGGTTAAAGGTCAGAATTGAAAACTGAGATTTGTCATTCCTCCCAGGAAATTGTCTCCATGATCCTTCGTATGTCATCCCGCAAATAGACTACCGCAGGATAAATGGAATCAAAATTGGGTTTCATTTCAAAATAGAGGGAGCCGGTAACAAAATGATTCAGGCTATCGGTAACGTAAAATTGAGATTGTGTTGCTGCATTCCCATTGATGATATAAAACATTCCGTAGACATTATTGATAGAATCCACCCGGGGTTGTTCGAAGATCTCATTTGCTTTCACCGTATGGTCATAGGTCAATTTTTGTGCATCCAGCAACAGCGCCTTCAAATTGTCCTCCTTTATGCGTTGATAGGTGAGGTAAAGGGTTGCCTTCATTTTTGGATATCTGATATTGATCCCACAATTCGTTTTTTGTTCTATGAACGCAACATCGTTTTTAGCAAAACTAAATGGACAGTCCAATCGCAATCTACTATACGATTGCAAGGGATATTCCAGGCTAAGTTTGGCGGCTGGCTTTACGACCGTTTCATCGGCGCAATTAATCATAAAAAAAGAAAAAAGTATGATTATAAGAAAGCGCATATTAAGGTTTGATAGATATTTTAATTTGTTTGATTCGCTTATTCTCGAAAGCTTCTATAGTAAACGAATAGTTGTGAAATGTTATTATCTCATTTTTCTTCGGAAATCCTCTGGTGATCTCCAACAAGAACCCGGCAAGGGTTTCCGCCTCACCTTTGGCATCTTCAAAGGGTTTTATATCTAATATCTTTACGGCTTTGTAGAAATCTTTCAGGGGGGTTTTGCCATCGAATACAAAAGTAGTGTCATCCAATTTTGAAAACACCAGATCGTCATCGTCAAATTCGTCACTAATTTCACCTACAATTTCCTCGATAATATCCTCCAGGGAGATAAGTCCACTAGTTCCACCATATTCATCCACTACAATGGCGAGGTGCATTTTCCGGTCTTTGAATTCGTTGAGCAGATCATCCAGTTTTTTATTCTCCGGGACAAAGTAAGTTTCACGTTTTAAGCTTTGCCACTCGAAGGTCTCCCGGTCAAAATAGGGAAGTAGATCTTTGGCATACAAGATTCCCGTAATAGAATCGATACTTTCTTTATACACAGGAATTCGCGAATAACCCCGTGAAATAATTTCGGGCATTATGTCTTCGAAAGACGCGTCTTCGTTCAAGGCAAAAATATCCATACGAGGGCGCATTACGTTTTTGGTATCGGTATTTCCGAAAGTCACGATGCTTTGTAAGATCTTTTGCTCTTCCTGAGTGGTGTCTTCTTCACTGGTCAGTTCCAGGGCCTGTGATAATTGATCGACGCTGATGTTCGACTTTTGCTTCCCAAAGCGCTCTTCCATAAATAGTGTTATTGAACGCATCGGATTACTCAATGGTGTAAAAAGGGTGTTCAATACATTTATAGGATACGCCATAAACGAAGAGAAGGATATCTTATTCCTGCTCGCATAAATTTTTGGGAGGATCTCTCCAAAAAACAAGATCAAAAAGGTCACGATGACTACTTCAACAATAAATTTCAACCGTGGATTGGCAATACCATCAAAGAACAAGGGTGTTATAGAGGCAAAGAGTAAAATTATCGCAATGTTTACCAGGTTATTTGCCACCAGGATAGTCGCCAATAATTTTTTTGGGTCGGACAAGAGTTTTTTCACCAAAGCTATTCGCCTTGACTGAGTCCGGTCTTTGTCGGGGTTTAAATCGATCGACGACAACGAGAAAAAAGCTACTTCGGCTCCGGAAATCAGGGCCGAACATAACAGCAAAACAAGTAATATTGCTATACTTGTTATTTGAGGAACAGTAATTAAATAAATTAATAATAAACTGGGAGGTTCTATATCCAAATTCTTAATATTCGCCTGCCTTCCGCAGGCCGGTTCAACTTAGAAGGGAAGGTCGTCTTCCTCTTCTCCAACTGGCTGTTGTTCTTGTGACTGTGGCTTTGTCTGCCCTGTTGTATTTTCTTGGCCTTGTGTAGGCGCACCGCTGTCGGATTTTGGTGTTAAAAAAGTGAAATCCGTGCACTGAATTTCTGTACTATAGCGATCGTTTCCCTGGTCATCTTGCCATTTTCGGGTTTTTATACGCCCTTCTATATAAACTTTATCGCCTTTTTTCAAATATTTTTCACAAATTTCAGCTCCCTTATTTCTTACAACAATATTGTGCCACTCGGTATTCGACACCTTTTCTCCTGTGGTTCGGTTGGTATAGGTTTCATTGGTCGCCAGAGAAAATCTGCCAATGCATCCACCACCTTCAAAATAATTCATTTTAACCACGTCGCCTGTGTGCCCGATAAGCATCACCTTATTCAATGTCCCGCTCATAAATTTCCTTTAATTTAAACTCACCTGCAAAGGTAGGATTTGTAAATTAAATATAAGTAATTTTTCAATCTTTGAACAGTGAAAATTCTGAAATGAAGTTTCCTATAAGAATTGGTACAGGGAACGATTGTGTTTCACTGAAAGAAATTCCATTTTCTTTTAATTCTGAAACCTCCGCGATCCAAAATCGGGTATACAAATGCTTGTGTGATAATTTGTGGACAACTGAGGTCGCCATATGAGGTACGAGGGATTTTATTTTTAGTTTCTCTGAAATATCTTTATATGCTGAAATATCCTTTAGCCTGGTCACATCGACTTCCGAAGGGCTTTCCACTAAAGGGAATTGATACAAATTTTGCCATATCCCTTTTCCGGTTCGTTGTGTCAATAATGTTTTATGGTCTGATGAAACTGGCACTATATAATTATAGTAATGCTTTTTGATCTTGGTTTTATTGAGTTTTACAGGCAGCTGCATAACCTTATTCCTTTCCAGGGCCAGGCAAGTTGCAGAGAAGAGACAGCTATCACAATCCGGTTTCTGTGGCACACAAAAGCGGGCGCCAAATTCCATAATTGCCTGATTAAATGTTCCGGGTTGGACGGGATCGATAAGGAGTTGTGCCATCCGTTTAAACTCCTTGATCCCCTGAGTACTGTTTATAGGTATTTCGATATTAAAAACCCGCGAAAGTACCCGATATACATTACCGTCTACAACGGCCGCCGGTTCGTTAAAACATATGGAAGCAATGGCGCTGGCCGTATAATCGCCTATGCCTTTTAGCTTAAGGAGGTCTTTATAATTATCGGGGAAGATCCCCTTCAGTGAAGATGAAATATATTTGGCTGTAAAGTGAAGGTTTCTCGCTCTGGAATAGTACCCCAGACCCTGCCACAATTTGAGTACTTTTTCCTCCGGAGCATTTGCCAGATCGTGAACGTTCGGAAAGGCATCTATAAATTTTCTATAATAGGGCAATCCCTGTGTAACACGAGTTTGCTGTAATATAACTTCGGAGATCCAAATACGATACGGATCTTTGGTTTCACGCCAGGGCAGCATTCTTCCGTTTTGTAAATACCACATTATGAGGTTTTTAGAAAAATATGTCGTATTTTTTGGCATTTGGCTAATGTAACAGTTATCTAATTATATTTTAATGGATTACGATATGATATTATTATATTAAAATCCTTATATTTGCCCTCTTGAAAAAAGCAAACCTAATATTTGATCGAACATATTTATTAATTATTAAAACCCCATTTAAATGACAAAAGCAGATATTGTAGCGAAAATTTCAGAAAAACTAGGAATGGAAAAAGGTGACGTACAAGCTACCGTTGAATCCTTTATGAGCGAAGTAAAAATCTCACTTGAAAGTGGAGATAATGTATATCTTAGAGGTTTTGGAAGCTTCATAATTAAGAAAAGAGCTGAAAAAACCGGAAGAAACATTTCAAAAAACACGACCATCAAAATACCGGCGCACAACATACCGGCATTTAAACCCGCAAAAGTTTTTGTAGAAAGCGTTAAAACGAATGTCGAAGTAAAATAATAACAACTAATCCCATTTTTTGGATTGGGACTTTTTAAAAAAACGTTAGTAAGTATGCCAAGCGGTAAAAAAAGGAAAAGACATAAGGTTGCAACGCATAAGCGCAAGAAAAGACGTCGCGCTAATCGCCACAAGAAGAAGTAGTTTTTGTAACTACTTTTTTCTTTTAAAAGTTTTAAAAATAGTTCTTTGACAACGAGATTATAGTGTGAAGTAGCACTGTGATTTCTACAGGTTTTATCTATCCGCCATCGGGCGGAAAAGACCCTGTGAAAAATATTGTTTAATCCATCTGTTCCTAAATTTTCGGAACGGATATAAATCATGAAACGTGAACTACGAATTAATTATCAGATCCAGTTCACAAGAAGTAGATTTTGCCCTTTTAAAAGATGGAAAACTAATCGAATTACACAAGGAAGAAGAAGGCAATAAGTTTTCGGTAGGTGATGTGTTTATCGCCAAAATACGGAAAACAGTTCCTGGTCTCAACGCTGCATTTGTAAATGTAGGGTATGAGAAAGATGCATTTTTGCATTATCATGATCTAGGCCCCAAAGTACTTTCGTTGATGAAATTCGTAAAACGTGTAAGCACAGGTAAATTAAGAGATTTCTCTTTAAAAAATTTCCCATTTGAAAAGGAGATTGATAAACATGGAAGTATCAATGATGCTCTCAAAAACAATCAATCTATTTTGGTACAAATCGTAAAAGAACCCATATCCACAAAAGGACCACGTATTAGTTCGGAGCTTTCAATTGCCGGACGATATATTGTCCTTGTACCATTTTCTGATCGAGTTTCTATTTCACAAAAAATAGAATCCCGCGTAGAAAAAGAGAGGTTAAAACGCTTGATAATGAGCATTAAACCAAAAGGATTTGGAGTAATTATACGAACTGTAGCAGAAGGTAAAAAAGTAGCAGAACTGGATAGAGATTTACAAAATCTCAAGGATCGCTGGATAGCGATGTGTAAAAAGCTACGGGGAGCGCACCACCCCAGCAAGGTGCTAGGAGAGTTAAATAGAGGAGCTTCTATTATTAGAGACATTTTTAACGATTCGTTCTCTGCTATTCAAATAGATGACGAAAACCTTTATTTACAAATAAAAGATTACGTGCAAGAGATTGCACCCAAACAGGAGAATATTGTTAAGTTTTATAAATCCTCGGTTCCTATTTTTGAAAAATTTGGAATTGAAAGGCAAATTAAAACTTCGTTTGGTAAAACCGTTTCCGGAGCAAAAGGTGCTTATTTGGTAATTGAACATACGGAAGCCCTTCACGTAATTGACGTGAATAGTGGTAACCGAAGTAATAAATCCAAAACCCAGGAAGACACAGCATTCGAGGTCAACATTATAGCCGCTACCGAGGTAGCAAGACAGCTAAGACTTCGAGACATGGGAGGCATCATTGTGGTTGACTTTATCGATATGGGCAAAGCCGAACATCGAAAAAAATTATTCAATCACCTACGGGAAGAAATGAAAGACGACAAAGCCAAACACAAAATTCTCCCGCCAAGTAAATTTGGCTTAATTCAAATTACACGCCAACGAGTAAGACCGGAAGTGAATATTGAAACCCGCGAAGAGAACCCAAATATGGGTGGAAGTGGGGAGATTGAAGCTCCTATTCTAGTTGTGCAAAAGATCACGGAAGAGATGAAAATACTCTTTCAAAAAGACTATAAAAAGATAACTTTAAACACACATCCTTTTATAGCAGCCTTTTTAACAAAAGGATTTCCATCTGTGCGAACCAAATGGTTTATGGAGCACAAAAAATGGGTGACTATTCAACCTAGAGATGCTTACACATACCTTGAATATCATTTTTATGACAAAGATGGTAACAAGATCAAATAACCTGAAAAACCCCTTCCTCCCGATAGTTATCGGGATTGGAGGGGTTTTTTTATGGGTAATTCTTAAAAGAATTCCTTAATTTTCAATTCTGAAAACTGCCAAAACATACTCGGTAAAAGAGGCGAAATCCCGCCTGGAAAACTACTGTGCATACCAGGAGCGATGTCACAAAGAAGTACATCAAAAGCTGAAGGAAATGCGTATGATCCGGGATGCCATCGATCTAATTATACACCATTTGTTACAACACGATTACCTCAACGAAACCCGGTTTGCACAAGCCTTCGCCCGAGGTAAGTTTAGAACGAAGAAGTGGGGTAAGATACGGATCATTCGTGAGCTAAGGTTGCGGGACATTTCAAAGTACAATATCGATCTGGCGATGAAAGAAATTCCGGATAATGATTATATAACCACTTTTGAGGAGTTGGTTGAAAAACGATTCCGGCAATTGACTTCAGAAAAAAACCTTCAAAAAAAAAGACGAAAACTAGCCGATTATCTATTGTATCGAGGCTGGGAATCTGATTTGGTTTGGGAGAAGGTAAGAGAACTAATCTCCTAGTATTTTTATAACATCATGCTCTTCAAATTTTAAATTATATCAGGCCTAACTTACGGTGCGTATTCATCACTGCTTTTTCGTTTTTAGCATCGATCCAGGACTGCCCTTTCATCCTACGCATTAAGTTATCGAAATGTCGCATCACAAAAATGTTATATATCGCCTTCCCTAAATTTTTTGGATTACGGGCAATGGCACGTAAACTCATAGAAAAACCCGGGGTTAGATAACGCATAAGATGCCAATAGCCTTCCGGTATGTATAAGACATTTCCATGCTCGAGATTGCCAACAAAACCTTTGGCTTTTTTTAAAGCCGGCCATTTGTCAAAATCCGGATTGGCGAAGTCTATATCTTCACGCACGATCAATGAATGAGGAATTTTATACAAATAATCTGTCTGGTTTTGATCGAAAAGAATGGCTTGTTTCTTTCCATGAAAATGGAAATGAAAAATATTTGCCAGGTCGATGTCATAATGCATAAAAGTGTAGCTGTCTTGCCCTCCAAAGAACATCATTGGCAATCCCTTCATTAACTTTAGACCAAAATCAGGATATGAAAAATCCTTTTGCAGTTCTGGAACTTCTTTTAAAATATTCCATAAAAAGATTCTGTAACGCGTGGGTTCTTTCTTCAGTAAATCTATATAGTCGCTCATCTTCATTTTGGCATGGGGTTGATTAAACCCTTCTTCGTGGCGCACAGGACGATCGTCGTATAAAGGCACTGTTATATCACCGGCAAGCTCCGACATATATTCAAGATTCCATTTACTCATGGCAGGCCAATCATTCACAAACCGTTCAATAATAACCGGTTTTTGCGGTTTAAAATAATTATTTCGGAAATCTTCCTTAGTAATTGTCGTAACTCTATCTATTACTTGTAAATACATAAAACAAAATCGTCATACGAAATTACAAAACTTTGATAAAACTATTGTCAAAGCAGATGGGCCAATCCAATGACCGGCCTTTTATTTATAATCACTACTTACTCTCCGTCTGTAGTTACAACAAGTTGATCGGAAAAATCACTAAATCCGTCTACACCACAATTCGCTCGGACGTAGATTTCGTAGGTCGTGGATGCGGTTAAATTTCCTATTTCAAAATTGCTTTGCGAAGTTTGAATGCTTGTTCCGGTTCCTAGTGGAAATCCAGATGGACCATATTCAATTTCCCATGCTGTTTCATTATTTTCATTCCAGGTTAATTCGATCGTTGTGGAACTTACCGAAACCAAGGCTAAATTTGTTGGTGTATTACACAACTCCACGTTTTCCAGGGTTAAAAATAAAGCCGAAATATAATCGCTAAAGCCATCACTTCCGCAATTGGAACGTAAAAATATCTCGTAATTAGTGGAAGAATTTAATTCATCGATCAAATATTCGGTTTGAGAAGTTTGCACTAAAGAACCGGTACCTAAGGCAAAACCTCGCTCTCCGTATTCAATTTCAAAAGCCGATTCACCACCCGTTTCCCAACTAAAGAAAACCGAAGTGCTATTTACCTGGTCAATTGAGATATTTTCAGGTTTTGAACAATTTTTGTTTGAGGAATCGTCATTCTTGGAACAACTCATAATAATGGAGCAGGCCAAAGCCAAAAAGAACACTTTTTTCATAATATCAGGTTTATAGATTTATGTAGTATTTGGCAGATTCCTAAAACGCTGTTTCCCGGTTAAAAATTGTATATGCGTTGGATTCCGAAGAAAAAGCAAAAAGAAAATTAGTTCAGTAAAGCCTTGGTTTTAGCTTCTTCGTTGTGCTAAATTGTAGGTTTCGACCAGAGCCATTTTGTTATTTCTGAAGTATAGGTCGCACAACCCACATTTCAAAATTAAGTATCTTTAGATTACACTACACCTATGGTACACTATAAATCTGCATCGACGATCGAGGAACTCAACCAGATACTTGCCCTTCAGCTAGAAAATCTACCCGGGGCTATTTCCGAAGAAGAACAAATACTCGAAGGATTTGTTACCGTACATCATACCTTCGATCTGCTGAAACGAATGAACGATGTTTGCGCGCACATAATTGCGATTTTTAAGGGCCAGGTAGTTGGTTATTCGCTTTGTATGCACCCTAAATTCGGTGATGAGATCGAAGTACTACAACCTATGTTCGCTGAAATTAAGAAGGTTGTTACTGCTGGGGAAAATTTTATGGTTATGGGGCAAATATGTATTGATAAAGAATATCGAAAGCGAGGGGTTTTTAGAAAACTATACGAGACCATGCTAAAGGAAATTCAGCCACAATTCAATACTATCATAACCGAAGTAGATATAAAAAACGGTCGTTCACTACAGGCTCATTATGCGGTAGGATTCAAATTACTGTCGAGCTATCATTCCGGGGGTCAGGATTGGGCATTGATCTCATTGTCCTGATCTCCCTAATAAAAATATCGTTTGAACGCTTCAATAGCAGCGTAGTCCGCCAGGCCTAAATTGTTATACTTTACGGCCGTCGATCTATTTCTATCTTCCACACGAACCCAAAACTCCCTGGAGTCATCACCCTGATACATCACGCCATCCTTTTGGGACTGATGATAAAAAATAGCGTGTCTCTTCTTGAGTACCTGATCCGGACTCAAAGGAACAGCCATTTCGATCTCGTACGCTTCCCATTCTTGCCAGGCACCGCGATACAGCCAAACCCAACAATCTTTCATATACGGTTTGGATTTCAATTTGTCCAATACATTGATCAACGCATCCAAGCAAATTTTATGTGTGCCATGAGGATCTGACAGGTCTCCTACCGCATATATCTGATGAGGCTTTATTTCCTCGATCAGGTCATACAACAGATCGGTATCCTTTTGTGATAACTTATTCTTCTTGATCGTGCCGGTTTCATAAAAAGGCATATTCAGGAAATGCAGATTTTCCTCTTGCAATCCTAAATAATTCGTTGCGAGTATGGATTCGTTCTTTCTTATTAATGCTTTTAATTTTTGCACGTCCAAAGGATCAACCTCATCTTCTTTTTTAACAGAGAGAAACGCTACGATTTTCTCCGTTCTTTTAGAATTTGGAGTCAATGCCAAAGCAATTTTTGCGAATTTCAACGCCTCATCATCAGACACAGAAATATTTCCGGAAGTTTGGTATGCAACGTGAACATCATGGCCTTGCTCTACAAGTCTATCTAACGTTCCGCCCATGGAAATCACATCATCATCCGGGTGTGGACTGAAAATGATCACTCTCTTCTTCGAAGGTTTCGCTCTTTCCGGGCGATTTGAATCATCGGCATTTGGCTTCCCTCCCGGCCATCCAGAAATAGTATGTTGCAACTTATTGAACATTTCAATATTCAGATCATATGCCGTTCCTGCTTCAGCCAATAGACCGGACATTCCATTATCTGTATAATCCTTATCTGTTAATTTTAAGATCGATTTTTCCAATAATTCGCTAAGCCATACTACCGCTTTCAATCGCAGTGTCGCTTTCCAGATGCAAGTAGTAACCAACCAAGGGGTTTTTATACGTGTAAGCTCTGAAGACGCCGCATAGTCTAACACAAAAGTTGTATTGTGATGATCCTGAAGGTAGGTAGCAGGAACATTTGACGTTACGTTTCCTTCGATCGTTTGCTTTATTATACTCGATTTGTTGATCCCCCATGCCAACAGTACAATTCTTTTAGCACTTTTGGTCGTACCAATCCCCATGGTAATGGCTTTTCTCGGCACATTATCCATTCCCAAAAAGGCCAGGGCTGCATCCACACGTGTCAAATTGTTGAGTGTTATTATGCGCGTAGCCGAATTTACATGTGATCCAGGTTCGTTAAATCCAATATGGCCTGTCCTTCCAATTCCCAGCAATTGAAAGTCTAAACCGCCGGCTTTTTTTATTTTCTCCTCATAATCCAAACAGTAATTTCGTAATTCTTCAACGTCGATCATTCCATCAGGAACATTTACGTTTTCCGGCGGAATATCTACATGATTAAAAAGATGCTCATGCATGAAGTAATTATAACTTTGGATATTATGGGAATCCATACCCAAATATTCATCGAGATTAAACGTGATTACATTTTTGAAACTCAGGCCTTCCTCCCGATGCATCCTTACAAGTTCTTCATATACCCTAATAGGGGATGATCCCGTGGCTAATCCTAATACAAAAGATTTCCCTAGTCTTTGTTTTTCTTTAATTAGATCGGCTATTTCTTTAGCGACTAAAACCGATGCTTCAACAGAAGAATTGAATATGACATTGTGAATTTTTTCAAATCGTGTTTCTTCAAACTTACCGGGTTCTTTATATAAAATCGATTGGTCCTGTGATATTTGCATATCATAAAAAATGTTACGAAGTTAAGCTAGCTAAGTTAGCAAATTACTTAATCACAAATAGATATGGATAAAAAAAAGCCTTTCGAATTGGAAGGTTTTCTAACTTTTATTAATTTTTATTTGCTGAATCAGTCTGCTAAAACAATTATTTTGTTATCGTTCATTTGAACGGTACCACTGTTTATTTCCAGTACCCATTTACCATC
>Ga0114950_10001260_pt1 | contig 18889 bp, 11 predicted proteins | sample N075metaG_FD_83503 | JGI IMG/M metagenome (GOLD analysis project Ga0114950, IMG submission 83503) | Deep subsurface microbial communities from Kermadec Trench to uncover new lineages of life (NeLLi) - N075 metaG | ecosystem: Environmental > Aquatic > Marine > Ocean trench > Sediment | place... | reverse complement strand
GAGGCGAGCGGTTCCTCTCCAACCTGCACGATCATGTGTACATGATTCGTCATCCAACAGTAGCAGTGAATTCTGGCTTCGTAGCGGATGAGCGCAGTGACCAGAATGGACTCCCAAAATGACCGGTCGGAACCTTGAAAGAAGATGGGTTGGCGATCGTTCCCACGCAGAATGACATGGTAAAAAGCGCCGGGATAATGGACTCGGGGTTTGCGCGCCATGGGCCCAGCATAATGCTGGATATTCGTCGGCTAAATCCTCGAATGCGGCGAATAACTTAAGAAACTGTACACCGGCACCACTCAATTAATCTCGTTGCTCGCGCCAATTCAGAACTAATGCGTAGATAACGGGTAGTACCAGCAGGCACAGTAAGGTAGTTGTCAGCATCCCGCCAACCATCGGGGCGGCAATCCGCTGCATTACATCGGATCCTGTGCCGCTGCCAAGCATGATGGGTAACAGCCCGACGATGGTTGATGTTGCCGTCATTGCAACAGGGCGCACCCGGCGTGAAGTGCCGTCATGTACGGCATCAAAAATTTCCTGCTGTGACAGTTTCGGGCTGTCGACGTCACCGTTGCTGAATGCTGCGGCCTTAAGTTGTCTGCGCTTGCTGACAGTTTCCTCGATAAAAGTCAGAACCAGAATGCCTGTTTCTACCGCCACGCCGGCGAGCGCAATAAAGCCGACGGCTACCGCTACAGAAATATTGAAGCCCGACCAGTAAACCAGCCAGAACCCGCCGATCAATGCGAAGGGTACCGACAGCATGACCACGGTCGGCGCTGCAACATTGCGGAAATTTAAATACAGCAGGAGAAAGATCAGGACCAGTGTTACTGGAATAACGATGCGCAGGCGGGCATTGGCGCGTTCCATGTATTCGAATTGTCCTGACCAGATAATGGTATAGCCAGCCGGAATGTCGACCTGAGCCGCAAGTGCCTGCTTGGCCTGCGCAACGAAACCGCCAATATCGGAGGTCTTTAAATCCACATAGACCCACGCATTGGGCCGGGCATTTTCACTTTTAATCACGGCGGCACCACGCGCAAGTGTGATGTCAGCCAGTTGACCAAGGGGAATCTGGGCCCCGCCGGGCGTGGGGACCAGAACGCGACGCAGGCTTTCCGGGCTGTCGCGAAGTTCGCGTGGGTAGCGCAGATTTATGGGGTAACGTTCCAGGCCTTCAACGGTTTCGGTGACCTGCATACCGCCGATGGCTGACATGATGACGTCCTGCACATCACTGACATTCAGGCCGTAACGGCCAATCACATCACGACGTATATCTATATCTATAAAGTAACCACCCACCGCCCGGTCGCCAAATGCAGACAAGGTATCCGGGAGTGACTTCATCACCTGCTCTATTTCCTTGGAAAGACGCTGTAGCTCGTTCAGGTCGGGTCCGCTAATCTTGATTCCGACAGGTGTCTTGATGCCGGTCGATAGCATGTCGATGCGGGTTTTGATGGGCATCGTCCAGGCATTGGCAAGGCCGGGAAACTTGATGGCAGCATCCATTTCCTGCATTAACTCTTTGGTGGTTTTATCAGGGTCGGGCCACTGGTCACGGGGCTTCAACCTGATAATGGTTTCAAGCATTGACAGCGGTGCCGGATCGGTTGCAGTCTCGGCTCGACCCGCTTTGCCAAATACTGATGCCACCTCAGGAAAGGTGCTGAGTATTTTGTCGGTTTGTTGCAGCAACTCTTTTGCCTTGGTAATGGATATCCCCGGGAAGGTTGTAGGCATGTACAGAATGTCACCTTCATCGAGTGGTGGCATAAATTCGCTGCCCAGCCTGGAGACCGGGTAGTAGGTTAGTGCCAGCAGGCAGGCCGTGATGAGCAGAGTGGTTTTACGCCAGCGTAAGAGTGCTCCAAGTGCGGGTGAATGCAGCCTGTGCAGGAGCCTGTTGATTGGATTCTTCTGCTCGGGGAGAATGCGGCCGCGAACGAGAAAGCCGGTGAGTAGCGGTGCCACTGTAATTGCCAGGATTGCAGCTGCGGCCATCGAATAACTGCTGGTAAAGGCCAATGGTTTGAACAACCGGCCTTCCTGTGCTTCCAGCGTGAAGATGGCAAAGTAGGAAACAACAATAATCAGCAGCGAGAAAAATAATGCGGGCCCGACTTCACGAGCAGCGCTACCTATCGTCTGCCAGCGTTCCGTCGCAGTGAGTTCACTACCCTTGGTATCCCGCGCACTGGCCAGGTGTTTGTGTGCATTTTCTGTCAGTACTATCGGACCGTCCACCATGGCGCCGATGGCTATGGCAATCCCGCCCAGCGACATGATATTGGCATCAATGCCTTGCAGTCGCATGGCAATAAAGGCGAGCAGTACGCCAATGGGTAGTGCGATGATAGTGACCAGTGCTGATCGAAAATGCAGCAGGAACGCGGCGCATACAAATGCGACGAGGATGAACTGGATCAGTAAGGTTTTGCTCAGATTTTCAACAGCACTTTCTATCAGAGAGCCACGGTCATAGACGGGAATAATCTCAACGCCATCGGGCAGGCCATCCTTTAGTTCGTCGAGTCGTGCCCTGACTCGCTGGATGGTGGCCAGCGCATTTTCGCCATAGCGCATGATGACTATGCCACCAACGACTTCGCCGGTGCCGTCCAGCTCAACCAGACCACGGCGCAGTTCCGGGCCGATCTGGATATTTGCGATATCTTTCAGGCGTATCGGCGTGCCATGTTCATCTACATCGATGGTTATAACTTCCAGGTCTTCCAGAGACTGTATGTAGCCGAGACCACGCACCATGTATTCGGTCTCTGCCATTTCGATCAGGCGCCCACCCACATCACTGTTTGACCGCGCGATCGCACGACGTACCTTGCTCAGCGGAATGTTGTATGCCGACAGCATGTTGGGATCGACTTCTACCTGGTATTGCTTGACGTAGCCCCCGACTGAGGCAACTTCGGCTACGCCTTTAACGGTCTGTAGCGGGTAGCGTAAATACCAGTCCTGAATCGAACGTAATTCGGCCAGGTCATGCTGGCCAGTCCGGTCAACGAGTGCGTATTGGTAGATCCATCCGACCCCGGTAGCATCGGGGCCAAGATTTGGCGTGACGCCATCGGGTAATCGGCTGCTTACAAAGTTCAGGTATTCCAGCACCCGCGAGCGGGCCCAGTACATGTCCGTGCCATCTTCAAAGATGATGTATACGAAGGAAAAACCAAAAAATGAATAGCCCCGTACCACTTTTGCATAGGGTACGGCGAGCATGGCCGTTGTGAGTGGGTAGGTAACCTGATCCTCAACAACTTGTGGAGCCTGCCCCGGATACTCGGTAAAAATTATCACCTGCACATCTGACAGGTCGGGTATGGCATCCAGTGGTGTTGTGCGTACGGCCCAGAGTCCTGCCGCAAGCAGTAGTACCGTTGTAATAATGACCAAAAAGCGGTTTTTCAGACAACCATCAATGATGCGCTCAATCATTGCGGGTCTCCCGCATCTTGGCTGCGGCCTCCCGAAGTTTTGATTCAGAGTCAATCAGGAACTGTGCTGAGATTACAATTTTATCACCTGCCTCAATACCTGATTTGACTTCAGTCCAGCCTTCACTGCTAATACCAATAGTGACGTCGCGAGGCTCGAACTTGCCGGGTGCGCGCTGCACAAAAACCTGTTCGCGTGCGCCTGATCTGACTATGGCTTCTGATGGAATAACTATCGCATCAGGCAGTGCACTGGTTTCAATCACAACATTTGCGAACATGTTGGGTTTCAGCAAGCCGCCAGGATTGTCGAATACCATGCGAACCTTAATGGTCCGGGTTTTGCTCTCAGCGTAGGGATAGATATAGTTGAGTACACCCTCGAACCTTTGGCCTGGCAGTGCAGCAACATCGATAGTGGCCTTGTCGCCAACGGCTACCCATGGCAATTCATCCTCGTAGATATCGATATACACCCATACCTTCGACAGGTCGGCGATCGTGTAAAGCTTGGTTTGCGGTGTTATATACTGTCCCTGTCGGGCGCCTATAGACGTCACAATGCCTTTGGCGGGTGAGTGTATGTGGAGATTCTTCTTGACCTCCAGCGTTTCGGTCAGATTGCGGATCTGGTGCTCGGGCACATCCAGCAGGCGCAGGCGCTCAAGCGTGGTTGCCACAAGTTCTTCAGCGCCACGGCGGACATCTTCGAAGCCACTGGCTTGCAGTACCTCCAGATTTTTCAGTGCCAGTACATACTCTTGTTGTGTTGATACGAGTTGCGGCGAATAGAAGCTAAGCAAAATTGTATTTTGTTTAACAGCCGCGCCGGTTGTATCTATAAAGAGCTGTTCCACCCAGCCATCTGTTTTCGGATGCAGTTCATAGATTCGTTTTTCGTTATAACCGATACGGCCCACAGTCTGAATCACGTGTGACATTGAGCGGCGTTCTGCCAGGGCCGTGCGGACGCCTATATTCTGCACAGTTACGGGATCAATCCTGACTGTTCCGGCGGGAGCAGAATCCTGCCCATCATCCGCATACACGGGAATGTAATCCATGCCCATCTGGTCCTGTGCCGGTACAGGTGAGGTGATTTCCGGGTTCATCGGGTTGCGATAGAACAGCGGTTTTCTTTCAGTCTGTGCTGCAGTTGAGCTGGTCTTTGCAGAATCGCTTGAGCTATTGGCGAGCCAGTATCCACCCGCACCACCTGCAAGAACGGCAACAATAAGTAAGATTATAATTTTGTTATTCATAGAGATTCTCCGAGCCGACCGATGCGGCAAGGTTGGCCAATGACTTCTTGGCATTACTGAGTGCTTCCCAATAGCTGATCTGTGCGTTGTACAGGGTGATCTGCGTGTTCAGCACATTAAGAAAATCAACCTGATTAACCTGATACGCGGACAACATTGCAGACACTGTTTGCTGTGCCTGCGGAATGATGGCTTTGCCATACAGGGAAACCTGGTTGCGGGCTGCCTGGTAGTAGGCATAGTTTCTGCTGATTGCCGCATCAACTGATCGAACTGATTCGTTAAACGCATGCTTGCTCCCGAAATAATCGCTGCTGCGTTGTTCATATAACTTGCTCTGCTTTGAACTGGAGTAGATGGGCAGATTGATGCTAAAGCGAAAAGAGGCCAGATCAGGCAGGTCCCGCCCCGTCGCATCGGTTGCATCCCGGAACCCGTAGGCTGCGCCCAGCTTGAAATCCGGATATGAGTCTTTTTTAGCTACATCCATCCGTAGCCGTGCGGCTTCAACACGTGCCCGCTCAACATCAAGTATGGGCCTCGCTCCCAGTGCCTGATTGAGTAGCTCGGGTTGCGATGCCAGTTCCGGAAGATTGGTATTCGGTGCTGTTTCGGGCAATCGCACCGGTTGATTGGCAGGCCTGTTCATCAGTGTATTCAGATCGGCTTGTGATGCGCTACGCATACCTTCCAGCGGAAGCTGACGGTTCAGTAAACCGGATAATTCCAATTGGGCAAGCAACACATCTTGCTGTAATCCTTTGCCAACTTTGTATTTGGTTTGTGCTATTTGGATAAAGTCACGCATCAGTCCCTGGTTTTGCTGAATAATTTCGATGGCATGATCAAGATAGGCCAGTTGCCACCAGGCCCCCCTGACTGCGGCGGCAATTTGTAGTCGTTTCTCGAGCACTAGTTTTCTTGCTGCTGAGGCATCATGTTCGGATGCTTCGCGTTTTAGACCGCGTTTCCCGGGAAAGGGGAAGGTCTGGCTTAGCGAAATCTGCATCTGGGTCATCGGCTCCTGATCCCGATCGAAAGTATCGGTGGGGAGGTTGAGCGCATTAAACCCAAGTATTGGGTCCGGTAATGCACCATCCTGTGATGGCACCGCATTGGCTGATTCGGCCATTCGCTGGAGTTCGGCAAGGCCCTGATTGTGGATGAGTGCAGTCTCCAGTGCTTCCTGCAGGCTCAAGGTTTTGCCGAATGCACCAGGTTGGGTACTTCCGGTCAGCGTATCGTCCGCGTGTGCAGCGGATGCGATGATGACAGTGGCCCAAAGGGCAGTAAAAAGGGCGCTAATAAAATATTTGTGTGACATAACGTTATCCAAAAACCAGTAGTGGATTGCGTCGTTTATCACTCACGGTGTACGCACAGACAGCGATTGCCGGGAGAAGAACACGACACAGATGCTGGTCAGCGAAGACCAGGTAGGGATAACGGCGCTATTTCAGAAAAACGCAGTAAAGCAGATTGAGTGCGGGCGGGGAGTCGTGCGCTATAGAATTATTATTCGCCATCTTTGCTGTGGCGAAAAGCCCATCAGTTTCTAGCCTGGGTAACGTGTAACTGCTCAGACCAACTGGTTTAAAACCGGAAAAATTATCGGCAGGCTTATCGTTTGCTGCTGCAAATTCAGACGTACATGATTCGACGCAGACTATAGGAGCAGGGTCGTGCTCAGAACAGTCGGAGTCGGAGCAAAGGGCTGCTGCCATGGCGCACGTCAGTGCCGCAACGTTGCTGATCAGCAATGTGACTGCTATCGCAATAATGCGGCTATACCAGTGATGTGGCCTGAGTTTTTGCATAGTAAGTCGTTAAGCTATTACAGCTATCGGGGCCAAGTTTACGGTATTTCTACAGCAATTTTGCGTACTATGTACAATTTTTGGCGGGCAGTTGCTAACTAAGTGTATTTAAAAATGGTATTAATCAATGACTTGGCAGTATCTAATGGTCGGCCAGAGCCATTTTGATGGATTCCTTCGCCTTGCCGATAAACCCTTGAGTTACCCGCTGCCGTTAGTTTGCCGCGTGTCCCGGGCTATGTGATATTGAGAGCAGTGACCTGAGCTGTTTGGCTGCAGCATTAAAGATTGATGTCTGGACTATACTCCAGAGTCAACAGTTTCTGTGGCTGCGGCCAGAGTAATGCGCCCTCAGGGTTTGAGGCCGGGTGCCGATCTCACGGGTAGTAATCAATGGTGATAATGGTCGTTAGTTAGAGTTGCGTAATCTGTGGCAGGCGGGTTCTCGCGGGTTCTGAGCGGTGCCAGGGAGCAGGTTGCCCGCAATTATTCCGGTAAAAGCTCTGCTCTTGGGGTGTGCCCTGCAAAATTGCTAGAATATCGGGCTCGCCGGGGTTTAGCCCCGGCGAACTATGTCCGGTGCTTGGCCGGCTCAAAAACCAGAATATTTAGAGTATTGCAGCGAGTCTGAGATTGAAGTCGCGAGCGTTGGACGAAAGTCTGATGTGCGACGCAGATGATTTGTATAGATGCTGCGTTCCAGGAGTAGTTTTAGATGGCTGAATATCGCGCGCCGGTCAAGGAGATGCGGTTCGTTATAAACGAACTTGCCGGACTGGCAGAAGTTGCTGCATTACCCGGGTTTGAAGAGGCAACGCCGGATCTTGTTGAGGCTGTGCTGGAAGAGGCAGCCCAGTTGGCTGGTGAGGTCATTGCACCTACTAATGTCATTGGTGATAACAAGGGCTCGCGTGTAGAAGACGGGCAGGTGTATGTGCCCCAGGAATTTCATAACGCTTACCAGCAATATGTGGAAGGTGGCTGGCCGGGCATCAGTATGAGTCCGGAGTTTGGTGGTCAGGGTTTGCCCGGGCTGGTCAGTGTCGCTGTTGAAGAAATGATTCAGTCTGCCAACCTGGCCTGGTCGCTTTGTCCGATGTTGAGTTGGGGGGCTATACACGCAATCGAATCACACGGCAGTGATGAGCTTAAAGCGATTTTTCTTGAACATATGATCAGTGGTGCCTGGACAGGTACGATGAATCTGACAGAGCCTCAGGCGGGTTCCGACCTGTCTGTTGTGCGTTCGCAGGCAGTGCCTGACGGTGACATTTATCGTATTTCGGGTCAGAAGATTTTTATTACCTGGGGCGATCAGGACATCACCGAAAATATTGTGCACCTGGTCCTTGCACGTACTCCGGATGCACCGGCTGGTATTAAAGGTATGTCATTGTTCCTGGTGCCCAAGTATCTGATTACTGCAGATGGCAGCAGCGGTGAGCGTAACTCTGTAACGACTGTTTCGATCGAGCATAAATTAGGTATCCATGGCAGCCCCACCTGCGTGCTGGATTTTCAGAATTCAGCAGGTTATCTGCTGGGTGAATTAGGTTCAGGCATGGCCTGCATGTTCACGATGATGAACAGCGCGCGTCTGGGTGTCGGGCTGGAAGGTGTTGCGGTATCCGAGCGCGCGTATCAGCAGGCACTGGAATTTGCTGTCGACAGAGTGCAGGGGCGGGTGCCCGGGCGCGATGGCAGTGTGGCCATTATTGAACACCCGGATGTGCGGCGGATGCTGCTGACCATGAAGTCCGAGACGGAGGCCATGCGTGCGGTGGCATACCTTGCATCAGCTCATCTGGATCATGCGAGTCATGCTGCCGACCCTGACCAGCGAGCCTATCATCAGGCACGGGTCGATTTGCTGACACCGATTGTTAAGGGCTGGAATACCGAGACGGCGCAGGTCCTGACCTCTCTGGGTGTTCAGGTGCATGGCGGTATGGGCTATGTAGAGGAAACGGGTGCGGCCCAGCACTTGCGGGATGCACGTATCCTGACTATTTATGAAGGTACGACGGGTATTCAGGCGGGTGATCTTATCGGACGCAAAATATTGCGTGATGGTGGCACTGCTTTGAATTTGATGCTGGTTGAGATGGATGCTGTGGTTGCCGCGGCCGAAGCTGCTGGTGATGAAGTTGCTTCGGTAGGCACTGCTTTGCGTGATGGTATTGCGAGCATAAGAGAATCGCTCAATTGGTTGCTGGCTAATTATGCAGCCAGTGCATCTAATGCGGGTGGGGTTTCCTATCATTTCCTGATGCTGCTGGGTACGGTCACGGGTGGTTGGCAAATGGCCCGTGCAGCACTGATCGCATTAGAACGGCTTGAAGCGGGTGCGGTGGATAAAGAATTTTTTGCTGCCAAACTGATGACAGCCCGATTCTATGCTGAGCAAGCTATGCCACGCGCACTGGCGCATGCCAGAACGATTACTGCTGGAAGTGAGACCATGATGGCCTTTACTCTGGAACAACTCCGGGGTGATTGAGGGATAGGTATAGAACTAACGATGTATTATTTGATGGACATGTCCGCTTTGCCGAAAAAGGCGAGCAAGGTCAGGTCTTCGGTAATATTGAAGAAGGAGTGTTCTTCGGTGGCACGCACGTAAAGTATGGTGCCGGGAATGGCTTGCTTTTCACCGTCGCCGACTTTGAGTGTGGCTTTACCTTCGACTACGAAATAGATTTCATCTTCAAGGTGCGGAGCCTGCATATCCTTGGAGCCGACGGGCAGCCGATATATGGCTGAACTAAGGCCAGGCATACGCAGGTATTCCAGAAAACAGGGGTCTTCGCTCTGTACTTTTGGGACCAGCTCGTCAAGATGGAAAACTTTCCAGGCATCGTTAGTCATAAGGTTGCAGTTGCAAGAATTGATTGAATTAATAGTATAAAACCGAGTGCCAGATAATCTGCTATCGACCGGGCCAGTGCAAGGGCTCTGAACAGGTTGATAGTTTGCAGGTGGCACCCTTGAGGAGCAATGAATCATGGGATTCAGCACGAAACAGATTCATGCTGGTGTCGTACCCGATCCGCTTACCGGGGCTATTCTGACGCCTATCTATCAGACTACAACCTATGTACAGGATTCAGTTGATGAATATCTTGCCAAGGGCTATTCCTATTCGCGCTCGGCAAACCCCACGGTGCGCGCGCTGGAAAATAAATTAACGGCGCTTGAAGAGGGGCATGATACGACCTGCTTTGGTACCGGTATGGCTGCAATAAATGCAGTATTTCTTGCGTTTCTGAACGCGGGTGATCATGCAATTATTTCTGATGTGGTCTACGGCGGTACCTACAGGCTGGCGACCAAGATATTCAGTCGCTTTGGTGTGGAATTCAGTTTTGTCGATACGTCAAATGCAGCGAATGTTGCGGCGGCCATTCGTGATAATACTAAACTGATCTTCACAGAGACGCCTGCCAATCCCACACTTAAGTTGACAGATCTCGCAGCTGTATCGGTGATCACCAAAGAGCATGGTGTCCCCCATGCGGTTGATAACACCTTCCTTACACCGTATTACCAGCGACCGCTTGAGCTTGGAGCTGATCTGAGTATTCACAGTACGACGAAGTACTTTGATGGCCATAACGCCACCGTTGGTGGAGCAGTAATTGCATCTACTGCAGAGTTGGATGAAAAAGTGCGTTTTATACAAAATGCTACAGGGTCAATCATGTCTCCGCAGGTTGCATTCCTGACACTGCAGGGTGTAAAGACTTTGTCTGTGCGCATGGATCGTCAGTCCGAAAATGCTCAGAAGATTGCTGAATTTCTGCTTGCGCATGACAAAATTGAGAGTATTTGTTACCCGGGACTGGCCTCATTCCCGCAACATTCGCTGGCCAAGCAGCAGGCCAGTGGTTTTGGTGCCATAGCCTGGTTCGAAGTTAAGGGTGGGCTGGCGGCAGGCAAGCAGTTGATGGATACCATCGAACTGTGGAGCCTGGCTGAGAATCTCGGATCACTTGAATCACTTATTACGCATCCGGTAACGATGACACATGCTGATGTGGAACCTGAGGAACGTGCACGTGTAGGTATAACGGACGGGCTGGTGCGTATTTCAGTCGGCCTGGAAGATGCAGAAGATCTTATTGCCGCGTTGGATAAGGCGCTGGTCAACGTATAATTTGCATACCCGGGCGGCCCGGCGTGGCGAAAGACTTAACATAAGCTACTGAAGGCTATTGTTTTGTTGCGGTAACCCTGCGGTAACCCTGCGGTTACGTTAGTGTATCTTCAAACAAGTAGCCGCGGGTACGGCTGGCTGCAAAAAATACTAAATTTGCGGGGGATTCACCATCAAATCATTAGTTGCGACAGTCTTGTTGTCTGTGTTCAGTGCTACTGCTCAGGCGGTAGTAATTAATTTCGATAATCCTGTTAATACCAGTTGTGGCTGTCGTGTCAGCAGTTATCAGGAATCAGGTATCAGCTTTACTGGCAGTTTTGGGCATGACAGCCTGGATCAGTCGGATGGTCTGCAAAGTGTCACTGCCTGGGTCGACTGTTCATTGTCCAGGCACATGAAGATAGCAACGCTGGATGGTTCTTTGTTCAGTCTGAACTCAATTGATCTCGGTGAATACAGTTCTGTATTCGAAGGTCAGCAGAAGGATATAACGATACTGGGTATTACAGCAGACAATTCTATTGTTACACAGACTTTCCGTATTGATGGTGTTATGGGTGGTTTGTTCGATATTGATCGCTTCCAGACTTTTGTATTTTCAAATGAATTTAGCGGATTGAAAGCAGCCTACCTGGAGAACACCAGTTCCAGATACGAACAGCTTTATGGGCCACTGCCCGCAGGCTATCCGGATGAGTTTAACACCAACGTGTTTGCGATGGATAACCTGTCCATCACGGCTGTACCGGTTCCGGCAGCAGTCTGGTTGTTTGGTTCAGCCCTGGGTTTGCTGGGCTGGTTGCGACGAAAAGTCTAACTATGATTCGGCCCTGGTGAGATAATCTGGTCGAGAAATCGGGCTTGAATTTCTTCCCATTCCAGCTTGAGCCAGGGTGAAAAAATATCACCATTGGCTGCAATCTCAGCTGTCAGTTCATCGGGTGTGACGAAGCGCCAGTCAGAAATTTCTTCGGAATCTATCTGCAATCTGCCTTCAAACTTTCCGGCAAAAACCCAGCAGTTTTCATGTTCTGATCCGATGTCACCAAATTTTTCATGGTAGACAAATTTATACAGATATTTGAGTTCGCATTCCACACCCAGTTCTTCATGAATACGTCGATGTGCTGCATCAGGGGTGCTCTCGCCAAGGCGTGGGTGACTGCAGCAGCTATTGGCCCAGTATCCGCCCCAGAGCATTTTATTTTCATTGCGTTGCTGAATCAGTACTTTGCCTTCAGGATTGAAGAGAAATACTGAAAAGGCCCGGTGCAGTTTGCCATCACCAAGATGACAATCGACCTTTTCGCAGGAACCCGTTTCGTTGTCCTGCTCATCAACAAGAATGAGCACATCTTTTTCTGACATATACCCTATTTCTTTTGGGTCTGCGTTCATGAATCACTGCCGATCTCAAATGCCAGCGTTTCATAACCGTTTTGCTTAAATGCGGCGCATACGGCATCGCTGTTGTTGTTATCTGCATTGCCGCATAAAGCTACCATCGCGCCACCGCCACCGCCACCGGTAAGTTTGGCCCCGAGTGCGCCGGCTTTGCGGGCGATATCGATAAGTTTTTCAAGTTCCGGTGTCGATACGCACAGTGCGTTAAGTAACCCCTGGTTAATATTCATCAACTGACCCAGATCTTCCAGCCGATTATCCTGGATTGCTGATACGGCCTGCAATGCCAGTGTATCCATATCATCGAATATCTTGTCGTACATGCGTGGCATCCGCTCGCGGGCCGCGTGTACGTCACTCACTGTTTTTGCGGTAAGGCCCTGAGTCCGTGTCATCGCTATTACCAGTGATAATGGTTGGGGAATATTCAGTAACTCAACCAGTGGCGGGCTGTCCTTGCGAAAGACCAGCGGCTTGCCGTAAGTGGCTAGCGTGTTATCGATCCCGCTGGGCTGACCATGCGCAATCTCTTCGGATTTAAAAGCGAGCTTATTGACCTGCTCATCATCAAGCCCCAGTTTGAAATGCAGGTCGAGCGCACGAACAATGGCAACAGCCAATGCGGAGGAGCCACCCAGTCCCATGCCACGTGGCACATCCGGAAATACTTCAATACGTATGCCTTTGCTTGCCAGCCCGAGTTCATCAAGAATAGCTCCGGCTGCTTTTTCAAATGAACGCCGCTGTTCAGGCGGTTTGGCCAGTTCGTATTCAACCCCCCAGCGTGGAATCAGTAGTTGCACTCCCTTATCCACATCTTCGACATGGGCGCGCACGCGCAGTGGCAACGGGCACGCAATTGCGTGTCGCCCATATACAACTGAGTGTTCACCCAGCAGGATAACCTTGCCGTAGCCTATGCCCAGCTCTGCATCACTCTTTTTAAGTAACTTGGATGATGCGCCTGGTGCAGATTCCACCAGCTCTTGCAGAATTTCTTTGGCGCGCCAGACTTTTATCTCGCCACTGCGTAATAAACGCTCCAGAACTTTTTCGAACAACGGTGCGGGTGTACCAGCTGCCTTGACGACACTGCGCGCATGCAAGGTCATGTGGCCTGTCTGTATCCCTTCGGTTGCCAATGCCCGTAATGCAGAGAAATTTTGTGCAAGTCCGGCCGCTGCCATAACCTCAGCCAGCTCAGTTGCGGATTCTACACCCAGCAGCCGCATATTTACTGCCACACTTGGGTTGGACTCAAGTGGCCCGCCGACCGTGCCTACTTTCATGGGCATTTCGAGTTCGCCCCGCAGGTTGCCGTCTTCATCTTTCCACCAGCGCGACATGGCAGTGTAGTTTCCGTCGCGTGCTGCCCATGCATGGGCACCGGCTTCGATTGCGCGCCAGTCGTTGCCGGTTGCGAGTGCCACCGCATCAACGCCGTTCATAATGCCTTTGTTATGGGTCGCTGCCCGGTACGGATCAACCTGGGCAAAATCAGATGCAATGATAATGCCGTCACGCACTTCCTCACCGCTGTAACCACGACCGGCCAGTTGTTCCGGCGACAACGTGACCTCGGCTTTGGCCAGGGCGCGATCAGCCAGGTTTGACAATATACGCAGGAATACTTTGCCGTCGGTGATGGATTCGATCAGTGATGCCACGCCTTCGCACATGCTGTTAACGAGGTTCGCTCCCATAGCATCACGCGTGTCTACATATAAATGTATGACCAGCATTTCGCTGTCAAAGGAGGGCAGCGGATAGCTGCGTGCATCGACATCGACGGCACCACCACCGCGTGCCACCATGCGCGGATGAAAGCTGTTAGCGAGGTCAATGATTTTCTGCTTCTGGCTCTCGATACCTTCCTGGGCCTTTGCCATATCGGGTATCTCGACTACCTGAATCTGGCCTATCAGCACCGGGTCGGTTGACTGTGTCCGGTAACCGCCGGAACTTCGAGCAGTCTTGGCTGCGGAGCTGATGGCTGCCACGATGGACGGCTCTTCCACCACCATGGGAATAACGTAGTCTTTGCCATTAATCAGGAAATTCAGGCCAAGACCAATGGGCAGCCCCATAACGCCGATGACATTCTCTATCATCTTGTCGGCGGCACTTAATTTCAGAGTGTGGTCGCCTGAGGCCAGCGCCTGATAATCGCTGTCGCTCAGCAGCCCGCGTTCATGTACAGCCTGTACACGTTCGTCTACGGACATCTTGTAAAAATGCGGAATTCTGGACCGGTCCACGCTTAGTTCCATCCTCTGGATTGATGGTCTGCCTGATCAACGCTGTAAGGCGCGCCAGCTACAATGAATAATAACAGCCCTCCATAGGCGGGTTGAAGGTAGCAGGAAATAGCATTTACTGCCATAGGGAAAAGTATTGGCTGGCTTATGTCCTGTGGGTATTGCGGGTGCAATCAGCCTGATCCGGTGCGACAATCAGCCACTAATTATGTATAGGATGAGTTATCCCGAATATAAGGGCGAAGGGAATAAAGTATGCAGGCTATATGGCTCAACAATTATCCTCCCGGGGTGCCAAAAACACTGGATCTTGACCCGGCGGAGACATTGCTCGATGTATTCGAATCAAGTGTTACAGCCTGGTCGGACCATCCCGCATTTCATAACCTGGGCCATAGCCTCACTTATGCAGAGATTGATCAGTTAAGCCAGCAGTTTGCGGCTTACCTGCAGGATGACCTGGGTCTTGATCGCGGTGATCGCGTGGCCATCATGCTGCCGAATCTATTGCAGTATCCGGTCGCTCTGTTTGGGTGCTTGCGTGCCGGTATGGTGGTTGTAAATGTTAATCCGCTATATACCGCGCGTGAGCTTGAGCACCAGCTGAAAGATTCGGGTGCGAAAGCACTGGTCGTCTATGCGGGTAGTGCCCATGTTTTTGCAGAAATAAAGCATGCAACCGACATAGAGCATGTGCTGGTGACCGAACCCGGTGATCTGTTGCCCACCATGAAGCGTTTGCTGGTAAATTTTGTTGTCCGCTATATTCGCAAGATTATTCCAGCCTATTCAATCTCCAGTGCAGTCCCGTTCAGGGCAGTTTTAAATTCTACGATCAGTGCGTACCGACGGCCCGAGAAACTCTCTGGCAACGATCTGGCAATCCTGCAATACACAGGCGGTACTACCGGGCTTGCAAAGGGCGCCATGCTCAGCCACAGCAATTTGCTGGCAAATGTTGCCCAGGTAAATGCCTGGTTCGGCGGCAAAGATATTCCGGGCAAGGAAATTATCATCACAGCATTGCCGTTGTATCATGTATATGCACTAACAGTTAACTGCCTGGCATATTTTGAGAAAGGCGCGTTAAACATTCTGATTACTGATCCGCGTGATACGACCGGGTTTATTAAAGAGATGTCCCGCTGGCCATTTACCGTATTGACGGGTGTTAATACCCTGTTTCAAAGTATGGTTCGGCACCCGGATTTTGCATCACTCGATTTTTCTGCACTTAAAGTGGTAGCGGCAGGCGGAATGGCATTGCAGCAAGCCACCGCTCGTGAGTGGGTTGATATTACCGGTATACAGATAACTGAGGGCTACGGCTTGTCAGAAACTTCGCCCGTGGTTTCGTCAAATCCGCTGGATATGACGGAGTTTAACGGCAGTATCGGCCTGCCTTTCCCGGAAACTGATGTTTCGATTCGCGATGAAGCAGGGGTTGAAGTCGCCCTGGGTGAAGCGGGTGAGCTTTGTGTCAGGGGGCCGCAAGTCATGCTGGGTTACTGGAACAAGCCAGAAGCGACTGCGAAAGCAATGACCGCAGATGGTTTTTTTAAAACCGGTGATCTGGCTACGATAGATGACAAGGGATATTTGCGTCTAGTCGGACGTAAGAAGGACATGATCATAGTAGGGGGATTCAAAGTCTATCCCGATGAAGTTGAGAATGTGGTAACCGAGCACCCGGATGTGCTCGAAGCTGCTTGTATCGGTGTGCCGGATGATGATGGTGACGATGATGAAGTTGTAAAGCTGTTTGTCATTATGCGCGAGGGCGCAGCTGTTACAGCAGAGCAATTACGTGCCTGGTGCAAGGAAAATATGACAGCTTACAAGGTGCCGCGGCTCGTGGAATTTCGTACCGAGCTGCCTAAAAGCAATATCGGCAAAGTATTGCGCCGGGAGTTGCGGGATGAGCATGCCTGCGGCTAATAACACCATCGGCTTCCTAAACTTATGACGGGGTTCGGTCGGCGCCATTCCTGAAGGATTCCAGTCGTTAAGGCCATGTTAAGCGCCTGGCAGGCGTAGCTTTTCTCTACCGCTATCTCGTCGAGGCTCGCTTAAACGCGAGCCCGGCATAAATTCGACTACAGATCTTTGCAGGCCGACTTCGTGCGGCATGCAAAGATAGTCTCCTTTAACCTAAGGAGTCCAGCGGCCCCGCTTGCAGGGGGAGTCCATTCCAGGCGGTGCGAAACGAACGCAACGGCCTCCTGTTCTTGTGTTGTTTTTAATATCTGGTCACTAATTTCATCGGTCGGACCGGGAATATGTCGGAACGCTTCGGCCATCAGCCGGTGCTAATATTGCCTCACCGAGGAATCTGAACAATGGATCACGTTCTGATTTATATGGCACTGGCGACGATCTTCGGCCTGTTCATGGCCTGGGGCATCGGTGCGAACGATGTCGCGAACGCGATGGCAACGTCGGTCGGCTCAGGTGCAATAACGATCAAACAGGCTGTAATCATCGCGGCCGTGTTTGAGTTCGCCGGGGCGGTGCTGGCCGGCGGCGAGGTCACGAAGACTATCCGCAAAGGCATCATCGATGCCTCCTCGCTGGGAGAGACACCGGAATTGCTGGTATTCGGTATGTTGGCGGCGTTGCTGGCTGCCGGTCTGTGGTTGCTAATCGCCTCGCGGTACGGCTGGCCGGTATCCACGACCCATTCAATTATCGGCGCAATCATCGGTTTCGCAATGGTCGGCATCGGCATAGAGTCCGTGGCGTGGGACAAGGTCGCGAGCATCGTCGCAAGCTGGGTGGCATCGCCGTTGCTCGCGGGCGTGTTGTCATTCTTTCTGTTTAATTCGGTGCAGTGGCTGATCCTGTTACGTCCCGACCCGCTCGCCCAAGCGAAGCGCTATGTGCCGTTCTATATTTTTCTCGCAGCGTTCGTTATGAGTCTCGTCACAATGTTCAAGGGTTTGAAGCACATCGGTCTCGAAATGACCATGACTCAGAGCTTTCTTATTGCGATCTTTGCCGCTGTGCTCGTAGCGCTGATCGGTAAATATTTTATCGATCGCATCAAGCCGAATCGTAAGGAGGAGAAGAAATTTCGTTTTTATGCGGTCGAGCGTGTGTTCTCCATCCTGATGGTTATCACCGCGTGCGGCATGGCGTTTGCTCATGGCTCGAATGACGTCGCCAATGCGATCGGTCCTGTGGCGGCCGTGTTCAGCATTGTGCAGGAAGGTGAAATCGGGCAGGAGGCACCCGTTTCGATCTGGATTCTGTTGCTCGGAGGCGTGGGCATCGTCATTGGGCTTGCGACATTCGGTCGGAACGTTATCGCCACAGTAGGTCGTAAAATCACCCACCTGACACCGAGTCGTGGCTTTGCTGCCGAACTCGGCGCCGCGATGACGATAGTTGTGGCCTCTGGCACTGGCATCCCAATTTCAACTACACATACGCTGGTTGGCGGGATTTTGGGCGTCGGCATGGCTCACGGCATCTCTGCGATCGACCTGTCAGTCGTCGGTCGAATTTTTATCTCCTGGTTCATCACGATTCCGGTCGGCGGCGTACTGGCAATCGTGTTTTTCTATATTCTGAGATTCATTTTTGGATGATCGCTGTCTTGAACTCTCTGCGAGCACAAAGCCACGATCTCAGAATCAGCAGTGATCCTGTATTTCTCTAGGATCATTCGATTTTGATGCCGATACGCAAATATTTAACAACATTAAATTCAGAACTACCGCCGGGACCATTAACGCCGGGGGCGCCACCTGGTGTCTGTCTTTTAGTTAGCATCCGGAAATTTTACGGTTATTCCTGAGCATTCAGGCAACCCGGTAGAACCTTAGCTGCCCGCGCTTATGGGGTGCCTTGGCTGGGCAGTTTTTTGCAGAATTTCAATTGTTACTGACTGTAGAAGTATCTGACAGCCATACAGTACCTCTGCCGCTATTTAAAGTAGAGGATATGCAGGGGGGGCTATTGAGATCAGGCGCAGAACTAAAGGCTCTTGTGCTCAGGGGTGGCACCCGGTAGCAGAACAATCGACGGTGTTGATTGCTGCTTCTGCCATAAAGGATTTTCCAGCGTAGGTTTCCCCGGAAATGTTCACCTCTGTGTCGCCACATTCGATGCCGCTGTCCTGTGTCGCGAAGACCAAAAGAATATCGCCGTGCAAATCTCCGTCATAGTCATCAAATACTGGTTGACTATTATTAACAGCCTCACCGGGTCCGAGCCTAACTGATGCAGGATCAATCTGGCTTGCATCAAGATTCAGCGTATGACTGGGGGCATCGGCAACGGTTAGCAGAGCCAGAGAAATCGGATTGGTTGATGATGGCCGCACTAAGTCCTCATCGCTCCATGGATTTACGTCAGCTCTTATAGACACCGGCCCACCACGAATTACATCTATCAGCATGTCCATGTCGTCTGCGAGCTTAGCCGCTCCGGCAAGGTTCACATGCAGCCCATCCTGATCATAGTCGGGTGTGCCGTCGGTACCATCGCTGATAATGACAGGATTGCCAGGATG
>Ga0114950_10001259_pt1 | contig 18891 bp, 16 predicted proteins | sample N075metaG_FD_83503 | JGI IMG/M metagenome (GOLD analysis project Ga0114950, IMG submission 83503) | Deep subsurface microbial communities from Kermadec Trench to uncover new lineages of life (NeLLi) - N075 metaG | ecosystem: Environmental > Aquatic > Marine > Ocean trench > Sediment | place... | reverse complement strand
TGCCTACTGGTGTATTCCCATTGCGATGTTCTTGCCACTGGTTTGGGCGGGTGCCGCAAAAATGGGTGCTACGGACTATGATAATTCCAGGCCCAGGGAATGGATGGCCAGGCAGGTGGGACGCGCTCAGCGGGCCAACTGGGCGCAGCAAAAATCCTATGAGGACCTTCCCGCCTTTTGCCGCTGCGGTGGATCGTTGCACACCTTATGGGCTCGGCTCAGATGACCATTGATGCACTGGCGGGTGTCTTTATTCTGGCTCGAATCATACATGGGGTTGCCTATATTAAAGACCAACCGCGTCTGCGTTCCTTAGCATGGGGTATAATAATAGCCCTGTTCGTTGTCTGAGCTGAGTAGCAATGAGCAGGATACTCGGATGAAGCCACTCAATATACTGGTACTGATAGGTTCACCTCGCAATGAGGAGAGCTGGACCTATAAGAGTATTCGCATCCTTGAGGAAAAAATGCAGGCCATCCAGCCTGTCTCGTTTGAATATATTTTTGTACAGAAACTCAATATTCCTTTTTGTGATGGTTGTCTGAAGTGCGTCAGTGTGGGTGAGCATGCCTGTCCCGACTACGAGACTATTGGCCCTGTTGCGGAGAAAATGGATAAGGCAGACGGGCTGATTCTTGGTTCGCCGATACATACATTTAATATTACCGGGCTGATGAAGAACTTTGTTGAGTACTTCATGTACAAACGCAACCGGCCCAGTTTTTTTGGCAAGAAAGCTGTAGTAACCGCCACGGCTTCCGGCGGTGGTCATACCGTGGTGCTGGATTTTCTCGAGCAGACCGCTAATGCATGGGGGTGCGATGTGGTGAGCAGAATGGGTATTTCCAGTTCGCAGATGACCAAACCCCTTTACCTGGAGCGGGTCAATAAAGTTGCTGAGGATGTAGCCAGGAAGTTTGTCAGCGAGATCATTAAGGGTGAGCTGGGGTCGCCAAAATTTCGTCACCTGATGAATTTTCGGGCCATGCAGAATATGACCAGGAACCAGAAGGATTCGGTTAATCAGCGTTACTGGGAGGAACGGAACTGGATGGATGCAGAGTATTACACCGCTGTGCCGATCAGCCTGTTTGCACGCATTATGGCGGGCTATATTTCCCGGAAAATGCGTAACAGCATGCGTAAGGGCAACCAAAAACCTTACCGGTAAATCTATGGATTTAGACATTATTCTGTAGCTTTCATGCTTTCTGGGGTCCAGATATGGAAAATGCTACGAGAGATCAACGATATTAAGCAAATAATGCCCGTCTAGTCTTTCTGTCACTATCCGGCCTGCGCTCCTCTAATACGGTTAGAATAGCCGGTCTTCCCAGACGCCTCCCGTGAGGCTCGGATTTAAGCTTCAGATGTCAGCTCCTGCTATACCCAAGCCCCGCACGAATTTATACCAGTACGAAAAGTACTGGGCAGAATGCTATGGCACGTCAAAATTCCTGCCGATGAGCCGGGCAGAAATGGAGGTACTTGGCTGGGATTCCTGTGACATTATTATCGTAACCGGTGATGCTTATGTTGATCAGCCGTCATTTGGTATGGCGCTGATTGGTCGTCTGCTGGAAGATCAGGGATTTCGGGTAGGTATAATCGCACAGCCCGACTGGCAGTCAAAAGATGCGTTTGCCGAACTCGGCGCTCCGAACCTGTATTTCGGTGTTGCCGCCGGCAATATGGATTCCATGATCAATCGCTATACGGCCGATCGTAAAATTCGTTCAGATGACGCCTATACGCCCGGGGGGCTGGGCGGGAAGCGGCCGGATCGTTGTTCGCTGGTTTACACACAACGGTGTAAGGAAGCATTTCCGGATGTTCCGGTAATCCTTGGCGGCATCGAAGCCTCACTGCGGCGTATTGCTCATTATGATTATTGGCAGGATGAAGTACGCCGTTCGATCCTGCTCGATGCCACTGCAGAACTACTCATCTACGGCAATGCCGAGCGAGCAATTGTCGAGATATCGCATCGGTTGGCGCGTGGCGAAAGTATCGACAAAATTACCGATGTACGCGGAACCGCCTACATCCGTCACGATACCCCAAAACGCTGGATGGAAGTTGATTCCACCCGTGTAGACCGGCCGGGCCGCGTTGAGCGGGTAGTTAACCCGTATATTAATACTCAGTCGATGGATCTGGCCGAGAAACAACGTCGTGATAGCGCAATGGCCGGGTTCGAGGCTGATGATGGTGCCGCTGATGATGTAAAGGTTCTGCAATTTCGCCCACCACCCAAGTTGAATCGTGCCAAAACGGTGGTGCGTCTCCCGTCATTTGAAAAAGTACGTAATGATAAGGTGTTGTATGCACATGCAAACCGGGTACTGCATCTTGAAACCAACCCGGGAAATGCGCGTGCATTGGTGCAAAAGCATGGTGATGTCGATCTCTGGCTAAATCCTCCGCCGATACCACTGAGCACGGAAGAAATGGACTATGTTTACGGTATGCCCTTCCAGCGTGTGCCGCATCCTGTTTATGGCGATCAGAAAATACCCGCGTGGGAAATGATTCGTTTCTCGATCAATATCATGCGCGGATGTTTTGGTGGCTGTACCTTCTGTTCGATCACTGAGCACGAGGGGCGTATTATTCAAAACCGCTCGCGGGAATCGATACTTGCGGAAATTGAAGACATTCGGGATAAGGTGCCGGGCTTTACGGGCGTAATTTCTGATCTGGGTGGCCCAACTGCAAATATGTACCGTATAGCCTGCAAGAGCAAGGCGATAGAAGCGGCCTGTCGTCGTCCGAGTTGTGTTTACCCGGGTATATGCAAGAACCTGAATACCGATCACTCGGCATTGACACAACTATATAAGGATGCCCGTTCCTTGCCAGGGATAAAGAAAGTATTGATAGCTTCCGGTGTGCGCTACGACCTGGCGGTTGAAGATCCGGAATACGTTAAAGAACTCGTTACCCATCATGTCGGTGGCTATTTGAAAATTGCACCTGAGCATACTGAAGAAGGGCCGCTCACACAGATGTTAAAACCGGGTATGCGTAGCTATTATCGCTTTAAGGAGTTATTTGAAAAATTTTCTAAAGAGGCTGGTAAAGAGCAGTATCTGATTCCCTATTTTATTGCATCTCATCCAGGTACAACGGATGATGACATGCTGAACTTGGCGTTGTGGTTAAAGGAGAATGACTTTCGAGCTGATCAGGTGCAGGCATTTTATCCTTCGCCGATGGCATCTGCTACAGCAATGTATCACTCAGGCAAAAATACACTACACAGAGTTGGCTATAAAACAGAAGCAGTTGCATCAGTAAAGGATCCGGAGCAACGAAAATTACACAAGGCATTTTTACGCTATCACGACCCGCATAACTGGCCTTTGCTGCGGGAGGCTCTGAAACGCATGGGGAAGGCGGAGCTAATTGGTGATGGCCAGCATCAACTCATACCCCTGCATCAGCCGGATGAGGCAGATGAAAGCTACAGGTCTCCACGGCGTAAAAACTCTGGTAAGGCACATCAGAACCGTAAACAAAGGCGTGGGGGAAGGCTGCTGACACAACATACGGGGTTGCCCCCACGCGAACAATAGTTGTTATTTTCATCATGTATTACATTGTTATGAGAGAATAATTTCTCCCGTTTTTAGGCTGCACAGCAATCCGTTTGCTTAGGTATGTTGTTCACAGATAATCTGTTGGCCATGTAAAAAGTATTACAAAGCTGGCCAATTATCTTAATAATGTACTTATTAAACAACTACTTATGTATCTAGCGTAGAGCAGGCAGTACATGTCTACCGATGAGTCGCAGTCCTTCCATCGGGTCGTCATGTAAGCGCAATGATAACTCGGTCAAACCACTCTGCTTAAACTGACGGAAGCGATCCAGCTCTGTTTCAAGGTCACTCATATCGCCTGCAGATGACAGGCCGGCAATCATCCTGTTAACAAGATCATCGGGTACGCCTTCAATATTCCCGGAACGCGTCCAGCAGGCTTTGCGGAAGTTGTCCCAGTTATCCATGATAATATCGAGTTCGCTTTCATCATTTATGAACTTGCGCAGAATATCTTCTTCTTTGCCAATTACTGCACCACGCCATATTAATTCACGCCTTGCCTCATACATCGAGGCCTCTTTATCCTTTTTTATATGCCATGCCCAGAAATTGCCTACTCTGAAGTCATCGGGTGCAGCATCACGTTTCGCCAGTCCTGTACGAATATTTTCCATTGCTTCCGGTAGCATATCTACAGTGAAATCACTGAACTGAATGCCGTCAGCGACGCGTGCGCCCATACGAATCATCTGCGGGCCGCTGCTGCAGCTGTAAATTAATGGTCCGGCAGATTCAGCCCAGTTCATGATAAAAGGGCGGCTAATGACAAAAGTGCCGCCATCGTAGCCTGGTGAGAATTCACCACTGCGTGCCTGCTTCAGAATCTCCAGACACTCCCGCACACCCCGAACCCGTCGATCCGGATAGCGAGTCTTCTTTACCGGGTGATGGCCAGGCCAGATTGTACCGCCTGTTTCAGCACGCCAGCCTATGGCCCCGAGGATACCGCCACCGCCGCTAACGGCTACCATCGCGCGCCCGTTCGACATCTCGTTCAATGTCAGTAGCGCGTTCGCCATCTTAAGAGGGTGGAGTTCCCAGGGGCTTACCGCAAGCGGTCCCAGGATAATTTTTGATGTGGCTGCTGCGGCCGGCGCCAGTGCCAGAAAACAATCCCATTGCTGATGATAATTAGATGACCAGAGGGCGCGTATGCCCAGTTTTTCAGCCTCTACAGCCAGTTCAGCGACCTGTGTCGGTGTGACATCAGGCTCGAGAATAATGTCTATATCCAACGTGCTTGCCTTTTATAGTGTATGTGTCGCTACATTAAGCTGTGGCGGGGGTGAATCGCAATCGCTATCCGGCTTAACTGAGGATGCTGGCCACCGTGTGGGTAGCTATTGCCGGATATTATCCTGGGGCAAAGCAGGTAAAAAGTACTTTGCAAAAAAAGTAGCTGTAACTTCATTCGCAAAATCAATTTGCTCCATCCAGTCGATCCTGGCTTCTTTATCAAAGAACTGGTGAGAATACATCGCAAAGTTTTTGTGATTGGCGCCTTCAAGAGTTATGTATTCGACATCATCAGGTAAATTAAGTTTCGACCGGCGAAATCTTTCTGCAGGTAACAATCCATCGGTATCTCCCCAGATAAAAACAATGGGTATATCTAAATCAGAATAATTTCTGGGCATTGCCGTGGCCCACAAAGCGACTGCCTGAGCCTTAATATCATGTCGAGAAATAAGTTCCAGGTTGGACATGCCGCCCATTGAGTGGCCGATAAAAAACCATCCATCTACAGAAAAACCCTTTAGCCGTTCAGCAGTGCGGTCAATAACAGCGATTGACATGCGCGCCGGGCCATTGGGGAGATAAACCGTATAACCTTTTTGTGCAAAGAATGCGGCACTTTTTGCATAACTTTGTGGCAGGATCAGGGCGCCGTGCATTATCACTATGCCGTAACCGTTGCTGTTATCAGGTAGAAATACCAGACCGCCATCATCCTCTTCGGTGAGGGAGTAGCCATTACCGGATAAGAATATTTTGCTTTCTTCGATAGGAATGCCATCAATTTGGTACCACGCTAACAGGGTTAGCATGCCGAATAGCAACATCCCCAGAAACAGCAGTGTGAGCTTCCTGACCATATAGATAGTCTGTGCAATTTCCAGAGTTCGACAGTAGCATTGCTGTGAGCATCTAACTAGCTGGTTTATCACTGTCACCATTTGGTGGAGGTGGGGTGTTTTGCCAGCTTGCTGCTGGCTGGGGTCTATGAGTGAGCAGGGTATTGAATGGGTGTAGAGCAGTGAAAAGCTGGTATTGTTAGTCCATGAATTACAAATAGTGCAGTACTGCTGATGATAATTTTTGCCTTTCAGGCGGTTATCGCTGCCTTGAAACTGCCTGAATCACAATACTGACCTGCCTGACATATCCGGGTAAAATGCCAAATCATAAGATAATGCCTATATTTGATTACTGTTGTGAGGCCTGCGGCCATACCTTTGATGTGCTACAGAAGCTGGGTGATGACCCGCTGACTGATTGCACTAAATGTGGTCAGCCGCAGTTAAAAAAGCTGCTGTCGGCTCCTGTCTTTCATTTGAAGGGTAAAGGCTGGCGCAATTCAGATGACGCGCCAAAGAAACGCAATGTGCGGCCCAAATTCGTGCATACACTGGATTCGGCGCAACCGCATGCGGAACATTCACATTCCGGACCGGAGCAATCAGCTCATCAACAGGGTCACAAACATGACCACAGCCATGATAATAAAAAGAGCCATGAGCATGGTGGGGGTGTAGGAAAGATAGTGCGTGATCATGTGCATTCACATGAACATGGCAAAGGCCACAAACACGATTGATCAGTGACTATAGTGCATCCATGAAGTTGATGGATGCGGCGGCGGCCATAGCGCGGTGTTCTTCCGGATCAAGCTCAGCCGCTGGTTCGTCCCGGTATAAACGTCCCGCAATGAATCGACCATAATTGAGATGGCGAGCACCCTTTAATGCCACAAATTTGGTTTGTTCCGGCAACAAAGGCAATTTTGGTATGTAGTCTGGCGGTACAGCGCCACTGTCATCAGAACGATGAATCATGGTAATTTTGGTGGTGCTTGCAGTCATATCATCGGGTGCGTAGGCATCCCATAGCAGCAGGCCATCAATATTTTCCGGATGATGAAAGGCATAGCGTGCAGCCATTGACCCACCCAGTGAGTGCCCGGCGATGGCCCAGGTGCTGATTTCAGGGAAATGGTCAATGACTTCGGTGGCTGAATCCGGCGCGAATACCGCCAGTTGTAATGGCATCGGCACGAGTACCACAAGATAACCAGCCGCCGCAATTTCCCGCAGTGGCTCCGCATATCCGCGTTCGTCGCACTCGCCACCGGGGTAAAAAATTAGCCCCTTGGTTGGCGAGGAATTTACAGGACGAAATACAAACCATGTATCCTGACTTACATTAACAGAATCATCCGATTGCAATGCTGCAAGAGCTTCTGGCGTGACCCGATGCATCCGGTCCTGGCTGTCATAGCGCCAATAGCCGAACCCGGCACCAATTAATACAACGATAACCAGAATAATTTTCCCAAATAACTTCATACAGCTTTAACTCGTCGTTGTAGGTTGATAGCAATGTGAGTATGCGGATCAGAATTTATGGATTCCGACCCATTATCAGAATCGGATATCTTCGCGACTAATCATCCTGATGCCTTTTTTTACCAGGGTATTACGTTGCCACGGTGTGACATGAAAGTGCCAGTCATTTTCAGATCGAACTGGTCAATGATATTAATGACGGCCTCCGCACTTTCCTGGGGTGTAATCAGGAAGTTGCCCTTAAAGTTGGCATGATCCAGGGCCGCATTCATCATTTCTGTGTCAACTGCGCCGGGTGAAATGAGTGCAACGGTTACCTTCTTGCGTTTCAGGCGTCGTGAGATAGACATCATTCCCATATTAAGTGCGGTTTTGCTCATCTTATAAAAAGGAATCAGCGGATCTCGTAAGCTACCGATTGATGCTTGCAGGCTGGTAATGGCAACAACTTTTTTCTGTTCACTGGCTATTACATTATCGATAAAGGCCTCGATCATTTTTAATGTACCAATTGTGTTGACTGCATAGACCTGTTCCATGACTTCGTAGTCGAGTTCGCCGAAATCCTGTTTGGCCGGATCACCCATAATTGCAGCATTGTTTAACAGCACATCAATGGGCACGTCCTTGAGTTGCTGCGCCAGTGTATCGATACCTGCATGATCGAGTAAATCCATTTGTACTATCGTTACTTTGGTGTTGTCGACTGCGAGGGCCTGAAGTGCTGTCGCTTTTTCGGGTTTGCGTGCTGTTGCAATTACAGTCCAGCCACGTGCAGCGTAGTTGGTTGCTAGTTGCAGCCCGATGCCTCGATTTGCCCCGGTAACCAGCACCGTTCCGGTCACTTCGCTACGCAGTGCCGGATCAAGTTGAATGGTTGCCTGTGTCTTGGGCGCCTTGGTATGGCTGCCAGCGACCGTGATTCCTGTAAATCCCAGGCAGGTAATACCCGTAAGCAGGGCTGTAATTATTAGTTTAATATGAGTTTGGCACATCATCTTCTCCGTAAGATTCATGTTGCGGGTAGTACTTTAACAAGCTGCGGCACAAACACCATGTGGGTTACGCCATTTGTCCGTAAAGGGGTTATATAAAGGTGTTGCCTGTTTGAGGGGGAGGTGCCGGGCAGACTATTGTTTCAGGCTGCCGGCATGGCACATTGATCAACAAACAAAAAAGAGTGAAGTACCATGACCACGCATGAGAAAGATACATTTTTCGGCACCTATGACTGGGCCAAAAACTGGGAAGACCTGCCGTGGGCACATGAGGAGCCTACCTTGTTTCTGGCCGAGATATGCCGCCGCCGGGAGCCTGGCAGGGCGCTGGATATAGGCTGTGGAGCGGGCACCGATTCCTTGTTTCTGGCGCAGCAGGGCTGGGATGTCACCAGTCTGGACTTCATGCCAAAAGCATTGGAGTACACTGAGCAGCGGGCCGCAGCAGCGGGGGTCACGGTAACGCCGGTAGAAGCTGATATCACCGACTGGGAGCCGCCCTATAAGTATGACCTGGTGCTGGATCATGGATTGCTGCACAACATGGACCCGGTACGCTACGCAGCCTACCGTGAAACGGTACTCCAAGCGCTATCTGATAACGGCGAGTTTGTGCTGCTCCACTGGCACCCACGATATGAAGGCCAGACCAACGGCAAGATGGGGCCGACCCGAGTTAGCCGTGATGAAATTAAGGCGTTTTTCGCCCCGGAGTTGCAGGAGCGCTTTTTTGCCCGCGAAGAATTCGAGGATCTGACCAGCCTGGTTGGTGGTGGAATGGTGCAGGCTTATTACTGGTTTCGCCCGAATCAGGCGTGCCTCCGGCCAGTGGAGCTACTGGAACAAATTCGAAAAACATTGGCACAGCATGAATTTGATTATGAGGCTCTGATCAAGGCGGCGGGTGATAGCCAGGTCGAGTCGACGGTGACAGATGAGCTCATTTGTATCATGCTGGGTCCGGGCCGTCTCGGCCTTCATCATGTGCAGCCTGATCCTGACAAGGCACAACAGATAATTGCTGAATTTGCCGCAAATGTGGGCGAGAGTGTTGTGTATATAGAAAATTTATTACGTATATTTGGCGCCAGTGAACTGGCCAATATTTGTATACCTGATGCTCGTTGCGATGTTTGTGCGGTCAGCTTTTGTAAACGCTTGCGTTACCGTTAGTGGTGTATGTGCTCAGATGATGAGTAAGCAAGCCTGATCCAATGCCTGTGCAGGGCATGTGTCCTATGGGCAGCAGTAAATCGTACTCCCTCAATGCGGGCTTTTTTGTACCAGCGGGGCAGTTTAGTATGGCCACCATGAACACAGTCAGACAGCTGAATAGAACCGTTATTGCGCTTGCTGCAGTAAGTCTGCCGTTGTTGCTGATCTCCTGCACGAGCTACGGTCCGCAAACGATCCAGCGCGATCATATGGATTACGGTATGGCAGTACGTACCTCTATTAAGGAACAGTTGCTGGCAAATATAGTCGGGTTGCGTTACATGGAAGCACCGGTATTTGTTGATGTGTCTTCTGTGATAAACCAGTATTCAATATCCGGGAATATTCAGGCTGGCGTTGGTTTTAACAATGCTTTCGGTGGAGGTGATACTGGAAGCTTCGGTGCAGGTGGCAGGTGGGAGGATCGGCCAACGATCACCTATACGCCAATCAGCGGCAAGAAATTTTCTGAAAGTCTGTTAACACCAGTGCCACCCGAGGCATTGTTTGCATTGGTTCAATCGGGTTGGCCCAGTGAGCTGATGTTCAGGATGACAGTCGCCGCCATGAACGGGGTTGAAGATGCCAACGGCGGTAAGCAGGCTGACCCGGATTACCGTGAATTATTGCTGGTCTGGGATCGCCTTAGAGATGCGCGCGTCCTAGGCTTGCGGCAATCAAACAACGATGATAAAGAGAAACCGCAGATTATTGTGTATGTAAACAAAGATAATTACAGTGAGCAGATCCAGCAGGATCTTGCATTTATGCGGCGCGTACTGAAGCTCAATCCGGCGGACCATGAATATACGCTTGCGTACGGTCTGATCCAGACTGAAACCAATGAAATAGCGGTGCTGACCCAGTCTATACTCGATATCATGGTTGATCTGTCCTGGGAGATAAATGTGCCGCAGGAGCATATTGACAGTGGGCGCACCCGCTCAACTTTTATAGATACAGGGCTGGGTGGATCACTGTTCCAGGTGCACTCATCCAAGGAAAAGCCTGAAGATACCTATGTGGCAATACAGAACCGCGGCTACTGGTTTTATATTGATGACCACGACATGATTAGCAAACGTACTTTCGGCGTGCTGCAGATACTGATGAGTCTGACGGATGCTGGCGAGACGGCCCGCGGCCCCGTAATCTCAATTGGTGGGTGAAGCCTTATAAATTAAACCTTAAAAACTGAATTCCTTCACATCCAGTCCCAGGCGTCCCCACTCTTGTGCCGGGCAGTGATCCATTACTACCGATAAACCTGCAGCACGCGCTTTTTCTGCTGCAGTTTCATTGATTATACCCAGTTGCATCCATATAGCACTTGCACCTATAGCGATTGCATCGTCTGTTATTGGGCCTGCCAGTGTTGAGTTAACAAACAGATCGACCATATCTACCGGTTCAGGAATATCTTTAAGAGATGCGTACACTTTTTCGCCAAGCAAATCTTTACCAGCCAGTCTCGGGCTGACCGGGATACAGCGAAACCCTTTTTCCTGGAGAAACTGCATGACGCTGTGAGAAGCTCGATTGGCTTTATCGGATGCACCGACCACCGCAATGGTTTTGGTCTTAACCAGAATGTCGCGCATGGCCTCAACAGTCGTCGAGTCATTCATATCGGTGCTCCGATTTTTCGATAAACCTATTATGCCCCAAATAAGAAGGGCCGCATCGCTGCGGCCCTCCGTGAGATCGAATCGCTTCAACCTCATTGTGTCTCCCGGAGTTTCCGGGATGGATTGCGGTAGTCAGCGAAGGGGAGGCTGCTCCTCTTTAAGACCGACATACCCAGGTTGACACGATCCCTTCGTAATCTCACTAGACATTTAGATCACCTCCTTTTTGCTGGCTGAAACAGAGGTTCAGTATCCCTGTATTTTGCTGCTATGCCAAGCAGGTAATGCACAAATATGGCCTGACTCTGCTCCTTAAAGAGGGTTGATCTCACGGCAGTCCATCGCGCCGCGACCACTGGCTGGCTCTACATCGCAAGCAATGCCTTCCTGCGCTACCCATAAGGGTGTGCCGGCTACAATGAGTGTGGGCACGGATATATATTGATCAAACCCGGCAATCCCGAGGTCAGGTAGCGGATTCACCATGATGTCGGCCTTGCCCCGGCTGATTTTGTCATCACAGTCAGCTATATCATCAATATAGCGAGTCATGACCATGTGATTGGGCATAAAGGCTTTAATGGTCTGTGTCGACAGGGGGCCTGCACATATGCGTATATCAGGACGATCCATCAGGTCATTTAAAGATTTTATTTCGCTGACAAGCGGACTGTCCTGCGGAATTTGAATGAACTGGCTTGATGCGATCATCGTGCAGCTAAAGCGACGGGAGATGCGCCGCCGCAGGTTCTGCGTGCGGCCACCTGCTGCGTTCAATTGTGATAAAAAGTCTACTTTATCGTCGAGTAAAGCTGTGGTGCTGGCAAGTCGGCCAGGGGGATAGCCCACATTCGTATACTCAATGTCGACCCCGTAATGGCTGCTGATTTCCTCAAGTATAGCCTCGAAATAGCGACTGGAAATCCCGGAAAAATAGTCGGTGGTCGATCCGGGTGTGGTAGGAACATCCTGTATAAGACGTCTTATCTGGCCGCTATCCAATACCTTCTTTAGCAATCCGACAGGGGCTTCAGGATAGGGAGTCAGATCGGGTAGCGGCAGACAGTCAGCCATTCTGACTATATATCCATTGGCGGCACCGGGGTCGGCTGCTGGCTCGGTGGCAAGGATTTCACGGTCTTTGCCACTGGCAATTACCCGAACCCACGCGGCATCGAATGCCCGGATCATTTGCTCGCGGCCTACGGCTACTTCATCCACTTCTGGTTCTGCCGATGTACTGGTGGTGGCGCATCCACCCATGAAGGTTGTACCTGCGGCAATTGCGGTGATTAGTAAAAATCTCAGTTGCTTCTTTGACACGGTCATGGGTATCGAGCTCCGCTATGTTTTCAGAATAAGGGCCATCAATATGGCGACTAAATGTACCACCCGATTGGGATAGTGTGAATGCGTCAGAAATTCTGACCGGGAGGCGGGCAGCCTCACAGTACTTGCAGGGAGGGCGAATTATTCCAGGCGAGAGTTCAAAATCATGCACCCGGAGGTGCAGCTAGTCTGGCAAAATAGCCTCCACGAGCCGACATCCCGTCGGCCTGTTTTTCGAGGTATCGCACTTGTCTGCTGACCTGACTACAGGGCCGGTTTCTACCCGTCTTCGCCGCCAGGCGATGCCAATGGCCATGGGGCTTGTTGCGTTCATCTCTTTTGACGCCGTTGATCTTTTCTTTGTGTCGAAACTGGGTGATAAGCCTCTGGCTGCAATTAGTTTTACTTTCCCCGTAATCTGGTTGATCAGCAGCATCATTATTGGTTTTGAAGCCGGGGCAGCCTCGTGTATATCGCGTGCAGTGGGTAAAAATGATACCCAAAGTGCCCGGCGGCAGACCACTGATACCGCGGCATTGGCAGGCATTGTTAGTTTGATCCTGTGTGTTGTTGGTCTGCTGACAATTAATCCCCTGTTCCGGCTGCTGGGTGCCACTGATGAACTGTTGCCGCTGGTGCATGACTATATGGGCATCTGGTACTGGTCTGCTCCGGCATCGGCGATTACCTGGACTTGTCTTGCCTCTATTCGCGCGCGTGGCAATTCCATGTTGGAAGGAAAAATTATTGCGCTCGCAGCACTCTTAAATGCTGTACTGGATCCAGTGTTGATATTTGGCCTGTTTGGATTTCCGCAACTTGGGATCGCGGGTGCTGCACTGGCAACATTGTTGTCCAGTGGGTTGGTAATGGTGGGCACGCTAGTATACCTGCACGTCAACCTGCGGATTTTTGCTACGCCATTCACGGCCCTGGCTAATGTGCTTGATTCGTGGCGACAGATGTTGCAGGTGGGGTTACCCGCAATGCTGACTAATGCCATCGTGCCGGTTTCAAATGGCGTCGCAGTTGCCATGATCGCCGGCTACGGTGTAGATGCGGTAGCCGGATATGGTATTGCTATTCGTATTGAACCCTTGGCCCTGATTGCCTTTTATGCATTATCTGCTGTTACCAGCCCCTTCATGGGGCAAAATTTTTCGGCAGGGAAGATTGACCGGCTGGAAGAGGCGCGCAGGGTTATCGGTCGCTTCTGTACAATTTACGGAATGTGTATTGCCCTGTTACTGGCTATTTTAGCGAGGCCGATCACAGGTTTGTTCACTGATACAGCGGCTATTCAGCAAGTGGCTGTAGAATATTTATGGATCATGGTTATTAGCTATGGTAGCTATGGAATAGTGATGGCTATTTGTGCTGCATTCAACGGCGTGGGGTACCCCATACCCGGTCTTATTATTTCAATATCAAGAGCAGTTATTGTATTTCTGCCCCTGGCATTTCTTGGCAGATGGCTCATTGGCTTGAACGGAATATTTATTGCGGCTGCTGTCTCAAATATTCTGATCGCAGTTTTTGGCTACCTTTGGTTGGGACGCAATATTCGCCGGGTAAAGAATGGACTGGGCCCTGGACTGCATCGCCGTGGTGTGGTGTGAAGCACAGCTTTTTCAGTATAGGGCTAAGCAGTATTTTAGGCGTTATTGCCCTCGTAACCGGCTGTGCAACGAGTGACCTTACTGAGCCCGGTTATAGCGAGGGCAAAGCGACACTGGAGCTCTATCCAATGGCAACCAGTGAAGCTTCTACACGTTGCATGGTTACTGTGATTGACGGTCAGGATGTCAGTGAGCGGCAGAGCTGGCGGCTAACAACGGAATATCTGCTACCGACAGGCCGACATATCTATGAAATTGTCTGTGAAGACTCAATAGGTTCGATAGCTATACGTAGCTATAGCTTTAGTGTCGAGTTCGGCACAGTTGCAGGTGGCCGCTATGGATTATTGCGCCAACAAAGCCGGGATGAGGTCTGTATCGTAGTGCAGGACCTGCTTAGTGACCCCAAAGCCGTATCTTTACTTGCCGAGCATTGCCTGAATTAATGTTCCGCCAACGGTAAAACTAGATGTACCCGGCCGCCAATTGCTCTGATACTTCCCAGAGTTGCTTCGCCATTTCCGTATCCTCGGTGAAGCCACCGGCCCGCACGGGATTACTGTGGTCAAAGAAATAGCCGCTAATATTGCTGAGAACAGGTGCAGTTGCTACGTAGCATGTGGTTGCAGCGCCTTCCTCAATCGTTTTGGTGAAAATGCGTCCGACCGTCTCCAGGGCAACTACTTTCCAGCGTGGCAAATGCCGACCAAGGTTGGTTGCTATTACTCCGGGGCGCAGTGAATTGGCTGTTGCATTGCTGTGTTTGAGCCTCCGTGCCAGCTCCAGTGTAAACAGAGCATTTGCCAGCTTTGACTGGCCATAGGCTAGAGCCGGGTCATAACCCATTTCGCCTGACAGGTTATCGAACTGAATACCCTCTGGCGGTGTGGCCGCAGTTGCACGACCACTGCTGACACTGACTACACGCCCCTGAGCTGCGGCAACTATCTGCACCAGTAATTGATTGACCAGTACAAAGTGACCCAGATGATTCACATAAAACTGCTTTTCAATACCGTTGACCTGCTCAAGTTCCGGCAGCTCCATGATCCCGGCATTGCATATAAGGATGTCGAGTGGTGCGCCAGTGGCCTTGATCTGATTGGTAGCATGCGTGATTGAATCAAAGTCGGTTAATTCAATAGCCAGTGGTGTAGTCAGGCCGGTGACACTTGCGCACGCTGTTTTGGCTTTTTCTATGGTGCGGCCTGTGCCATATACATGGGCGCCGCGCAGCGCAAGTACGCGCATGGTCTCGTAGCCAATACCAGAATTACAGCCGGTTACGAGTGCTGTCTTGCCGGTGAGGTCGATTCCCTCGGTTACCTCTTCCGCCGTTGAGCGATAAGCAAATGGGCTGACCGGTACACCCGCAGGGCGCTCTGCCGATGAGCAGCTTGTCAGGCTGGCTGCATAAGGTGTAAAAGCAATGGCGGGCAGGCCCTTCAGAAACTGCCGACGGCCCGGTGAATATGATTCTGTACGCATACTTAAAAGCCCTGTTATGTGAATGCTGTAAGTGGATATGAACCGAATATGCCAGGTGCGGGTAAGAACCGGTTGATGAGCAGTGTATTTTTTGTAAACTCGTAATGCCGAAGGTTTAGAAAGCAAGAGCTAAGACTTTGCTGAGTTACTAGCGAATATTGTCCGGCCGGTAGCCACCCCTAACTCCGCCATCAGAAAATACAATTTGCCACAACTGGTTGCCACCGGCACGAAAGCCGCCTGCACATGCCAGTAGATAGTAGCGCCACATTCTGAAAAAACGTTCATCATATGCATTTTTGAGTGTGGGCCATGCATGTTCGAAGCGGTTATACCAGCTTATCAGTGTTCGTTCATAGTCCTGCGGAAAATTGTGCCAGTCCTCTATATTAAAAATTCCATCAGCCGCAGTAGTGAGTTGGCCCGGTGAAGGCAGCATACCATTTGGAAATATATATCTGGTTAGCCATGGGTCCGTTCGTGATCGCGATACAGTTCCACCTATGGTATGCAATAAGAATAAACCATCAGAGTTCAGGCAATGGCGTACAACCTGCATATAGGTTCGGTAATTTTTGTAACCGACATGTTCAAACATGCCGATTGAAAAAACCCGGTCAAAGGGTTCATGTAAATCACGATAGTCCTGTAACCGAATTTCAACCGGTAGATCACGGCAATTTTCTATCGCAGTTTGTTGCTGAGATTTGGATATGGTTATACCAGTGCCTTCGATGCCATATTTTTCGGCAAAATAGCGTAAGGCACCGCCCCATCCGCAACCTATATCGAGTACTTTCATGCCTGGTTCAAACTGTAGCTTGCGAGCAACCAGGTCCAGCTTATTTTCCTGAGCTTCATCCAGATTGTTGGCATCTTTCCAATAGCCGCAGCTATAGATCATGCGTTTATCGAGCATGGCATGATATAGATCAGTGCCGAGGTCGTAGTGGTGTTGGCCTACCTGGAAAGCCCTGGCTTGCCGCTGCAGATTGCGTAGTCGCGCATCCATAGTAAATAGCAGATATTTTAACGGGCGAATTTGCGAATGAAATTGGGCACGAAATGCTTTGCAAATCATTTCATCGAGTTGCTCGCACTCCCACCAACCATCCATGTAGCCTTCCCCGACTCCAAGCATGCCGTGTGCGATCACGCGCGGGTATATATCTTCATTCAGGACCTGTACATCCCAGGGGCGATCTCCGCCGATACGAATATCAGCGGCGGCGAGCATGGACTCGACCTTAATCTTGTAGTGTCTGGAAGCCATCAATCAGACCCTCAATATTATTTTTTTCTTATGTTAACAGTATTTCGCTATGCAGACGTTGGTTCCAGAGTATGTGGCATTAGTAGCAGAATCTGTCATATCTGAAAGGTGTATGAGTAGCAGCCAGCCGCATACAGGTATGGCCGTGACAATATTATCCTGACTATTCTTAAGCTGTTTTTATGGCTGGTTTAACGCAGTAATTTTGGCGTAATTCTGTTGCTTCTATCCAGCTTTGACTCAGTCTTTACTTGCCGGAATGTGACGCACTTCTCGTTAACTTAATACTTGAGTGTGAATACAGTCTCAGTTGCTGTGGATGCTAGTCCGTAAGCTTCAGCGCTATTAGCTCCAATGGAGCGATTGCAATCGTACTGACAGATTGGATTTTTAACTAAATGAAGTTACTCCTGATAGAAGACAATACTACTGATGCAGAGTTTTTAGCTGCATCATTACGACGTAGTGGCGCAAGCGATATTGATCTGACGCATGTAGCCACATTAAAAGAAGGCACACTGGCTATACGTAAAGGTGGCTACGATGTTGTGCTGCTTGACATGGGATTGCCGGATGGATCCGGTATGGAATGTGTTGAGGCTGTGCAGGAGGCTGACGCGGATATGCCCATCGTCGTGCTTAGTGGTCAGGATGATGAGGAATTTGCACTCGATATCCTGAACAAAGGTGTGCAGGACTACCTGGTTAAATGGGAGGGTAAAGGTCGTCTGATCATGCGCTCAATACGGTATGCGATCGAGCGTAAACGTAGTGAGCAACATCTTCAGTATCTCGCCCAGTATGACAGTCTGACCGGAATCCCGAATCGCCAGCACCTTACTGAGCAACTTGACCAGGCTATAGCGCGCGCGAAGCGTGCCGGGACCAAGGTTGCTCTGTTCTATATGGATCTCGACAAATTTAAAGCTGTTAACGATATGCTGGGTCATGATGCTGGCGATAACCTGCTGAAGGAAGTGGCTCAGCGCCTGTATCTGCATACCCGTGCGGGTGACGTGCTGGCTCGTTTGGGTGGTGATGAGTTTGCGCTGGTAATTGAGGGTTTGAAAGAAGCAGGTGATGCCGAGTCGATTGCGCTTAATGTGGTCAATTCGCTTCACGAGCCCTTCATCATACAGGGTCGTGAAGTAGCAGTAACGGCGGCCATTGGTATAACAGTTTATCCGGATGATAACAGTGAAGCTTCGGTACTTTTAAAGAATGCCGATATTGCTATGTATCAGGCAAAAGAGTCGGGGCGGAATGAGTTTCGCTTTTTTACCGAACATATGCATGAAAAACTTATTCAACGCCATAAACTGGAACAGGACATCCAGTCGGCGCTACATCTAAAACAGTTTGCACTCGTTTACCAACCCAAGGTTGATATGCAGACGCATCGTCTGACGGGCATGGAAGCACTGATACGTTGGAACTGTCCCGACCGTGGTCTGGTCAGGCCTGCAGAGTTTATTCGTACCGCAGAGGAGAGTGGTTACATCGTTCCATTGGGCTATTGGATAATAGGTGATGTTTGCCGGACCTTAAAAAAGTGGTCAGCAGATGGTCTGAAAATTGCACCAGTCTCGGTCAATGTTTCTGTTAAACAATTTCAACAGCCTGACTTTCCTGAGCGAGTAGAAGAGATTCTTGAGGTGCACGAGATAGATCCCAGTCTGCTCGAGCTTGAAATGACAGAAGGTCTCCTGATGGAGGATACCGATGCCGCTCAGGAGTGTCTCAGTCGGCTTAAAGCAATCGGTTTACGTATTGCTATTGATGATTTTGGTACCGGTAATTCATGTCTGGCCTATCTGCAAAAATTTCCAATTGATATTCTGAAGATTGATAAATCCTTTGTTGATGAGATCGGGCAGAACACAGATAGTGAACATATATGCAGGGCTATAATTTCTCTTGCGCAAGCCCTGAACCTTGAGACAGTTGCGGAGGGTGTAGAGACTGAACGCCAGCTCGAGTTTCTGCGTGAAGCAGGCTGTGACATTGCGCAGGGCTATTTATTTGGTCAGCCTATCTGGGGCAAAGAAATTGTTGAGCTGCTTGATCACTCTCAGAATAATTTTGCGTCACTGAAACCCACTATTTCATTCAAAAGTAGTGAGACTCAGAATGCACGAATATTGAATGAGGGAGTGAAATTTCT
>Ga0114950_10001256_pt1 | contig 18930 bp, 19 predicted proteins | sample N075metaG_FD_83503 | JGI IMG/M metagenome (GOLD analysis project Ga0114950, IMG submission 83503) | Deep subsurface microbial communities from Kermadec Trench to uncover new lineages of life (NeLLi) - N075 metaG | ecosystem: Environmental > Aquatic > Marine > Ocean trench > Sediment | place... | reverse complement strand
GTTGAATGTCCACCTTTGCTAAAGCTTCCGCCTTCACTAAAGTTTCGTCGGACAGGTCGACAGATAAAGTTGAATGGCTGTATGCCTGTCCCGCTGCCAGAGAACTCAAAATAAGTTTCATACGGAAATAAAATAAAAGGTAGGCACAAAATCAGCATACTTTCCCTCCCATAAGGATGTTCCACTGCCCAAACAGTGTAAGAGTAAAAGCTATGCCAAACTAAATTCAAAATATGCCTTATATATATTATAAATTATTTTTATTGACAGCTAAGAACTAATAAATTATTGTTTTAAAGTAAAGAGATGAATTTATCTGTTTTAAAAATATGCCAAATATTAAAAAGAAAAAAAAGGAAAAAAGGGCTATTTTGGAATATGATAGACCACATTTAACCAATACCGATGCCGGGGTTAGCTCTCTGTAGTTATGAAGTGCAAGTCTTAGTAACAGGAAAAAAATAATTGTGATAAGTTGAGATGCTTATAAGTAAAATTTATCTCAGAATGTTCTATAACTTCATACTACCTAAGATGGATCATAAGTTCAAAATATTTTAAATTGATGATCGCTTTTCATAAATCAAAGTAACAAAGCTATCACTATGGGGGCAAGACAAAAGAGATTTAAAGTAATCCCAGCTTCTTTGTCCAATCATAAAAACCTTTTTCCAGATGCTCGAACGATTCTATTGCAAATAATATTGGCTGGAGATGCCAAACATCGTACTCCTGTGTGCAAACTCTTTCAGGATCAAAGTCAACAACCTCAACTTTATCAGATAGTGCGTTTGAAACTTCCTGGAGTGAAGAAGCAATACCGGCACCATAAAATCGCATTCCTTCAGGTTTTTTTATCAGACCAAATTCAACAGTAAACCAATGCAACGTTTCCAATTTTAACCTGTTTTCTCCTTCGGCATTCAATGCTGCCTCACCAAACGTTTGATAAAATGATGCGAAATTTTTGTTTGTTAATAACGGCATGTGCCCAAAAATATCATGAAAAAGATCAGGTGCAGGTGTGTAATCCAATTCATCCTTACCGCGTATGTAATCTGTGGATGGAAACAGTTTCCTGCGCAATAAGCCAAAGAAATCCTGTTCGCGAATTAAGCTGGGAACACGTGCAATTTTCCACCCGGTTGTTTCATTAAAAACATGACTAAGATTTTTTAGATAAGGAATTTTATCCGGTGAAAGATTTAATTTATATGCACCATCCATATATTCTTCGCAAGCTCTGTCTGGAAGTATATCCATCTGTCTTTTATATAAAAATCTCCAGGTCTCCTGATCAGATTCAGGATAATCCGGGTAAGCTATCTCATCATGCTCAGGAACGGGTCCGGTAAGTTTCTGGGGTATGCATCGGGGATCAACGCCCTCTTCCGCTGCTTTTTCGTACGCCGACAATTTTTTCTTATCATCTGTGTTATTTTTCATCTTGATCCTGCCTGTTTTAATTTTAATGAAATCGTATAAAAGTTAATTATTATAGTTTATTATTTCAATCACAAAATATAAGTCTTAGCGGGTAACGGAAAATAACCTGATCATCTCGTCCTTACCCCATAGTTTTGTTTAATATCTGCCGCTTTTATATCCCCTGTAAATTGATAAGAATACTAAGAAATGTAATACTTTAATTTTCATAACAATAGGAAGAAAGTGAATTGATTTTAGTAAAACAGAAGCAATTTCTTTTCGCAGCAGTAAACGAAAAAGTCTATGGCGCAGCTTATTGGATTCCATTCTATCATATCTGAATAATTCAGTAAAGTTTGGATACTTCCACCTGATTATTTTAAGATTTACTGCACCGAACTCCCTCATTTGTTTTAATGCTTCATTCAATGTCTTTTCCATTCGGGAATAACCAACTGCATCCTTATTAAACACGGCTGGTATATTATATTTTTCATCTATTCGATAACCCAGAATTGTATCATCACCCCCATAAGAATCACTCAAATCGTTATCCTGTCCTTTCAATTCTATAAAATATCTTGATCTGAAAGCAGCATTCTGAGTGTTCAGGTAATAACCTGGCATTTCGGAAAATTCTTTATACTTTTGCTTACCTCTTGTTTGAAGATAAAAAGCCCAGAAGTTTTCTTTGCAGTTTTCGTATTCAATTTCACCAACAGAAATGCAATCCTTTTTATTAAGAAGATCCAAATGTTTTTGAAGCAAATCACTTTTGGGGACAACATCCGAATCAAATGTTAAAATATATTTTGCGGATATTTTTTCTAAAGATAAGTTTCGTGTTTTGTCCCTTCCTTTATGAGCATTTTCCAGATGGGTTAATATTTCAAAATTGAAATTATACTTTGTATTTTTAAGATATTCTAATGTACCGTCTGTAGAACCATCAACGCAAATAAGCACTCTAAATTCACGAAATGACTGTTCATCAAAACCGTGCAGGCATTTTTTCAATTCTGCAAGATTATTCCAGGTTGGAATTATAACATCAAACATTTTCTCATAACTCTTTCCTTTTACAGAAATAAATAATAAATATTTTCAAATTCGGTCTCCCAATTCAATGTAATAGATGCCTTATAACAATTCTCTTTTTTTCCATTATACACTACTCGATCATTGTTCCAATTATTTAAAACCTTAAGCAATTCATCCTCATTCAATTCTCTAATTACGTCACCTATATCATACTCATTTACAATTTTTTTCATTTGAGGAAGATCACTTACAATAACCGGAACTCCGCTCATCACATATTCAAACAATTTATTGGGTAAAGCATAGTGATTATTTACACTGATATCATCAATTAAAGAAAGTCCGGCAAAAGCACCGGCTGTGTAATTCAACAAATCATCCTGAGTTAATTTTCCAACAAAAAACACCCTTTCATTTATTTTCATCTCTTTAGCGAGTGATTTAAACTTCTCTAAGTGTTCCCCTCCACCCAAAATTATCAGAAACAGGTTATTCATTTTTTTTAATGCTTTAAAATAAATTTCAATTCCTCTTCCGACAACAATTATTCCCTGGTACAAAATAACAAGTGCGTTTGAGGGAATGTTGTACTCTTTGTAATAATTAATTGGAGAAATATTCTTTTTAAGAAAAGGCAAGTTTCGTAACAAGTGCGTAGTGTTTAACGAATAAAGATCTTCGATATATTCAGAATCCATTTCACCCGTGGTAAATATACAATCAGTTCGTTTAATAAAAAATCTTTCGGTAATATTGAAGAGTTTTTTTAATAACCGCCTGTTTTCAATTGAAGGCAATTCAGAATAAATTTCCCTTGAATCGTAAAAGACTTTTGCTTTTTTCAGTTTTGCAGCAATCACGCTTGCCGGAAGTGAAAAAAAATCAGCCGAAAAATAAATATCAGTTTTTGTATTAAGATATGATTTGATTTGGGAAAGAAAAAACTTCAGATAAAACAATATTGAAATTTTTCTCTTATATAGTTTAGTAACCTTAATTTTTCCCTTTTCAATTGATTGAAAATCCTCAGTCAGCCAATCGAAGCCAATAAAAGATACATCATGCCCTTTATCTTTTAATGATTTATAAAGATTAAAAGTTCGTGTATCAAAATAAATATTACCAAGAAATCCAATTACAATTTTATTCATATTAAAAAATATATCTTATCCACATTTTACTAAATAATGTTAACCTCATTTTTCAACGTGATACCAAATACCCTATTTACATCATCCTTTATCTTCATAGCAACCGCATAGACCTCAGCACCAGATGCACCTCCAAAGTTAACAATTACCAGCGGCTGTTTGTCGTAAGTTCCAACATTTCCAATCCGCTTCCCTTTCCATTCGCATATTTCTATTAACCGGGCAGCAGAAACTTTTACATTATTTTCATCCACAGGAAAATAAGTTAGATCCGAATATACTTTTTTTAGTGCATCATACTTTTTTATCGTGATAACAGGATTTTTGAAGAAACTTCCTGCGTTTCCAATCTCATTCGGGTCGGGTAATTTATTTTTACGAATATCAATTACAATTTTTCTAATATCCTTTATGGTTGGGTTTTGGATATGTCTCTTCTCTGCTTCTTCTTTAACCGGATTATAAGTAAGATTAACCTGAGGATTTTTAGCCAATTTTAGTTTAACAAAAGTAATTATGAATTTATCTTTTAATTCATTTTTAAAGATGCTGTTTCTATAAGAAAATTTGCATTCAGAATTGTTGAATATTTTCTCTTCTCCGGTTTCGATTAAAATCCCATTTAATTCAAATAAAGTGTTTGTTAATTCCTGTCCGTATGCTCCAATGTTTTGGATGGGTGCAGCTCCAACTGAGCCCGGAATAAGTGAAAGGTTTTCAATTCCGCCGTAATTTCTATCAACACAATATTGAACAAGTTCATCCCAGACTACTCCCGCCCCTGATTCTATAATTATATTTTTATCATCCTCACTAATAATTTTTATCCCGGGTATTGAATTCTTAATTACAATTCCATCAAAATTTTTAGTGAAGAGTATATTACTTCCGCCGCCTAAAATAAATTTCTGATAATTAGAATATTTCTCTGAATTTAAAGCTTGCTTAAGTTCTTCTTCCGAATAAATTTCTACAAAGTATTTTGATTTCACATCAACACCGAATGTGTTGAGATTTTTTAGTGAAATATTTTTTACTGCCGTCATTAAAAATTATGATTATATTAAATAATGAGGTTGAATTTATTTTAACAAACAATAGTTGTTCTTAAATTTACAAAATAATTATTCATCAATATATAATATTAAATTAAGGTCCGTTAGAACTTGTCCCGTTTAATCGCATAGACGTCAACTTAAGGATTATTCCCTTATAACTGACTTATAAAAAGTGTCCCGACTCTGTCGGGATTGAATTGCCACGCCATTTATGGCGTGGATTTAATTAACAAACCAAATCTTGGCTTTAGCCAAAAATGTAAAATTAGTACTGGCTAAAGCCTTTATTTACTTGGGATTACAAGGTCCCCGACTTAAAAGTCGGGGCGATTAAGTTGACGCAGATACGATATAGCGGGGAACTCATTCCGCATAAGCGGGATGTTTTTCAATACATATTAATTCATTCTAACATAGGGAAAATAAAATGAACAAAACAACTTTAATTACAGGTGCTTCTTCGGGAATCGGATATGAATTTGCAAAATTATTTGCAAAAGAAGGATACAATCTGGTGATCACCGCTCGCAACGAGACTAAATTAAATGAGATCTCGAATGAAATAAAAAACAAACATAATGTAAATGTTAAAGTGCTGCCAAAAGATCTTTCAAAACAAAATGCTGCTGAAGATATTTTTACTGAATTGAAAAGCAAAAATATAGACGTGAATATTTTAATAAACAATGCGGGCTTCGGGCTTTTTGATGATTACTGGAAAATTGATCATCATAAAGAAAGGAATATGCTGCAGGTAAATATTATAGCACTTGCAGAGTTAACAAATCTTTTTGCAGAAGATATGTTTAAGCGTGGAGGCGGGAAAATATTAAACGTTGCATCAACCGCTGCGTTCCAGCCCGGGCCAACTATGGCTGGCTACTATGCCTCAAAAGCTTTTGTTCTTCGCTATTCACAGGCAATCGATTTTGAAATGAGAAGAAAAGGTGTGCAGGTTTCAACTCTTTGCCCGGGTCCAACATTAACCGAATTTCAAGTACGTGCGAAGATGGAAGAAATTAATTTATTCAAAAGGGGATTTACCATGAGTGCTGCAGAAGTTGCTAAAACCGGTTACCGCGGATTGATGAAAGGTAAGTCTGTTATTATTACAGGAAAGATGAACAGAATTGTTGCGAATAGTTCAAAAGTTTCTCCGAGTAAGGTATCTATGAAAATTGTTGATTGGCTGCAATCTAAAAAATAATTTTTAAATTCAGATAATTATAATAATATTACAATGATATAAAATAATTTAAACGAATTTTGAGTTAATTATTTTGTCTAATGATTTTGATTTTACACAGTCTGCAATAATCCCATATCGTATTGAGGATATGGAATTACAAATTTTATTGATCACCACAATAAGAAAAAAGAAATGGATTATTCCAAAAGGTTTTATAGAATTTAATCTTTCTCCATTTGAATCTGCAAAGAAGGAAGCATTTGAAGAAGCAGGTGTAATAGGTACAAATGAAACTATTGAATTGGGTTCATTTACCTTAAATAAATACGGCGGAAGAACAAACATAATTGTTTATTCTATGGAAGTTGAGAAGTTTAAAGAGGATTATCCTGAAAAGAATTTAAGAAAAAGAAAATGGTTCCCGGTTGAAGAAGCAATCGATAAAATTACCATCCCGGAAGTCGCTGAAATGATAAAATCTCTCGGGACAGAAATTAAAACCGGTCATTCTTAATAATCATTATCGTTAATCAATTCATCGCACACTTTACCTGCTATTTCATAATTGTATCCCCGCCCATTTAAAAAAGATATGAGTTTTTGTTTCAAAGATTTTTTATCCGAAACTCTTGGTTTTAATAAATTATATTTTTTCCGTGCAGTAATTAAAGCATTATCATATTCTATATCTTCATTAAGATATTCGCTCATAACTTCTTTAACAATTTCTGATTTTATACCTTTTTTAATCAATTCAGATTTTATCTTGTTCTTTCCCCATAGTTTTGTTCTTTTCTTCTCCTCCGTGTACAACTTTGCAAATTCCAGATCGTGAAGGTAATTATTTTTTGAAAGGTCCTCTAATATTTCAGTAATTAACTCAGTTTCATATCCTTTTTGTCTTAGTTTAATGCGAATTTCGGAAGTCGAGTGCTGCCTTCGACTTAAATAACCGAATGCTCTTTGCTTTATGTGAAATAATTTATTCTCTTTTACTAAAAAGGAAAAGCGGTCATCGGAAATTTCATCATCTTTCTTCAGACCGCTTTTAAAAAATACATCTGCTGAGAGAATTAAGACATCATCATTATCAAAATGAATTATTATATTCCTTGTATCCTTCTTAACAATACTTTTTATTATCATTTATCAAAACTAAAAATGTTATATAATTCAAATACAGATTTTATAATATACCAATCATATTGTCAATCAGTAAGAATCTGATAATGTTTCAAGAAACTAAATTGTTTTTGTTTTCCATTGCAATAACAAGTTTCATCCTGAATGACAGATGGAAACATTTATAGAAATGCCATTAATTCCTTTTCTAGACTATACATTATCTAAACCATCAAGATCATTTAGCGGCTTTTTTCTCTTTTGACTTTTCACTTTTTACATTTTCGGTTTTGGCTGTACCGTTATGATTTTTCATTCCCAATTTTTCTCTCACTTCTTTATCCAGTTTAGCCAGAACATCGGCTGATTCTAACAAATTCTTCCGGAACCCTTCCCTTCCCTGAAAACGGTCTTCACCATAAGTAAACCAGGCACCACTTTTTTTAATAATTCCATGAAGAACTCCCAGATCAATCAAATCACCGGTTTTACTTATACCTTCATTGTAAAGAATATCGAACTCTACCTGTTTGAATGGTGGGGCAACCTTACTTTTTACAATTTTAACTTTAGTACGGTTTCCAATCACCTGATCACCATCCTTTATTGCCGCAATTCTTCTAATATCAATTCTTATTGAAGCATAAAATTTAAGAGCATTTCCACCAGTAGTAGTTTCAGGGTTTCCAAACATTACACCAATTTTACTTCTCAACTGATTTATAAACACAACTGCAGTTTTCGATTTAGAAATTGCCCCGGTTAGTTTTCTTAATGCCTGTGACATCAATCTTGCCTGCATTGCCATAGGTGCATCACCCATTTCACCCTCAATTTCTGCGCGTGGTACAAGCGCCGCAACAGAATCTATAACAATTATAGCAAGTGCATTACTCCTAACCAAAGTATCGGTAATCTCCAGAGCCTGCTCTCCAAAATCGGGCTGCGAAACAAGCAGATTCTGTATATCAACACCCAGCTTCTTTGCGTAATTTACATCCAGTGCATGTTCCGCATCTATAAATGCTGCGAGTCCTCCTAGTTTCTGTGCTTCTGCAATAATGTGAAGACATAGTGTTGTTTTACCGCTTGATTCTGGACCATAGACCTCGGTAACTCTTCCTCTAGGAATGCCGCCTATTCCCAATGCATAATCCAGCGAAAGTGCTCCGGTTGGTATGGATTCAATATCGTTTACAACGCCATCACCAAGTTTCATAATTGCACCCTTTCCGTAAGTTCTTTCTATGCTGGCAATAGCATCATCGATAATTAGTAATTTTTTTTCTCTTTCTGTTGGCATAAACCCTCCTTTACTTTAGGTCATATTTTTTAATATCTGAATAGCGAGCACCGGAGTGTGAAAGTTTGCTCTCTATAAGTTTTATTTGATTTGATTTGAAAGTCATATCTTCAAATGAATGTTCTTTGAATTTGTTTATAAACTCATTTCCCGGATTTTTTTTTATTCTCAGTAAAGTTAAATGAGGTTCAAATTTTCTTTTTTCTGCAGGAACTGAAAATATACTTAATCTAATATTTAGTTCCTCAACTAACTTATGTATACTTTCATCAGTTTTCAATCCCGCCCAAAGAATTCTTGGCTCGCCGTTTCTGAAAAAGAAACCAAATTTTGCTACACTAAATATGAAGGAATTGTAATTTCTAATGAAATATAACTCCTGCGTAATTTGGGCTACAAACCTTTCTTCAACTTCGCCAATAAATTTTAGTGTTACATGAACTTTTTCAGGCTGCTCCCATTTGAATTCTAAATGAGTATCGGCTAATTTGCGGCAAACGTTCAACAGATTATTTGTTACATAATCCGGAATTTTTATTGCCACAAATAATCTACTCATCCAGTGCAATCCCAAGAAGCTGTTTTCGTACCATATTAAGCGCTGCCCATGTTGTTCTCTGCTTGTTGAGTAACCTATCATTACCAAAATTAAACTTCATTCCGGTGCAAACCTTATCATCACAATAACCAATGTAAACTAAACCTACGGGTTTATTGGTGGTTGCGCCGGTTGGCCCCATTATTCCCGTAACTGCAATCCCGATATCAGAACCACTTGTTGATTTTACACCTTCTGCCATCTGCATTGCCACTTCCCTGCTAACCGAACCATGCTCAACCAAAATATCTTCATCAACGCGAAGAATTTCAACTTTTGAAGCATTGCTGTAGCAAACAACTCCTCGTTCAAAATAACTACTGCTTCCACTAATATTTGTAAGTGTATGTGCAATAAATCCGCCCGTGCAGGATTCTGCAGTTGAAATTTTAAGGTCTCTTTCTTTTAAAAGTTTTCCTACAATTCCCTCCAGGGTGTCATCATCCCTGCCAAAAATAAATCGACCAACCTTAGTCCTTATCTTTTGTTCGATCTCTAATATTTTATTTTTTGCTGTCTCTTCATCAACTGCTTCAACTGTAATACGCAGCCTAACTCCAACTAACGATGGAAGAAAAGCCAGTTTTGCACCTTCAAGTAGTTCGTCGAGATCGCCTAATTTTTCATACAAATACGACTCAGGAATACCTGTGGTTTGAATATTATACCGTTTGATAATTTTATCACTTTCCGGAATTTGCTTAGAAATTTTAGAAAGAATATAATCATTCATCATACCCTTCATCTCATAAGGCACTCCGGGCATTACAATAAATATCTTCTTATCTTTTTCTATCCACATTCCGGGTGCGGTTCCGTGATAATTTTGAATTGGTTTAGCAATAGCCGGTACAAGTGCCTGAGCTTTATTTACATCAGTAAGTTCCCGATTTTTTTTTGCAAATAATGCCTTAATATTTTCCAGAACTTCTTCATTTTCCACCAGCTCCGTCTCGAAAAACTTAACAACACAGGTACGTGTTATGTCATCGTGAGTTGGTCCTAACCCACCGGTTACAATTACAATATCGCTTTGTTCGAGCCCGCATTCAAATTCTGCTAATACTGATGATTCTATATCACCAATTGTAGAAATTTTTGTAACGTTAACATTTATATCTGAAAGTTTATCAGCAATGAAAGATGCATTCGTATTAATTGTTTGCCCGATTAAAAGCTCATCACCTATTGATATTAAATATGCGTTCATTTTTATTCCGAATTTACAGGTTAAAATTTGCCAAACAAATATACCACAAGATGCATTATGATAAGAGTGTAAAATCCAGATACAACATCATCTATCATTATTCCGAAACCGCCCCTAAGTTCTTCAAATTTTTTAGCCGGATAAGGTTTGATTATATCTAATGCCCTCCACAAAAAAAATGTAATTAGTAAAATCCCTACTGTTTTTGGCAAAAATAAATAGGATATCCACGTTCCAACTACTTCATCTATTGTACATTCAGCGGGGTCTTTTCCATAGATATTTTCAAATTTTGTCCCTACATAAATTCCGTATAAAAAGAATATTAAAATTGCAGGAATCAAAATAAAAGAATTTTCGAATCCTGGAATAATATAAATTACTACTGCGGCTAAACTACCAAAAGTGCCCGAAGCAATTGGAATATATCCTGTAAAGAATCCTGAACCAAGTAATTTTTCTATGAAATTTAATTTTTTCATGAAAAGATTTTTTTTAGGACTTCTTTATTTTTTCTTATATAAATGTACCCGGTATGTACAGTAATTAATGTAATTATGAGCATAACAAAATAAATTAAATCCTGGTTTAACAGTATTTGAAATACAGTACCAAATTCTTTATTCAAAGACGGAGTTATACTTCCGACATAAATAATCAATAAATAGTAGAGGAAAATCATTTGCAGCAAAGTCTTCAACTTCGCATAATAACTTGTTGCGAAAATATTGCCTTGCCTATCGGCAATAATCCGAAGAAATGTAATAGTAAAATCTCTTATTATAATAATTGCAACCATCCACCATTCAACCAATCCTACCAAAACAAACCCTATGAAAGCTGTAGAAACCAAAATCTTATCGGCAAGCGGATCCATAAATTTTCCCCACTCTGAAATGTAATTAAATTTACGCGCAAGCCATCCATCATACCAATCCGAAAGTGAAGCTATAATAAAAACGCAAACTGAAATTTGTTTCATTAAAGGATCATGAGAAAGAAAAAGAAAAAGAAAAACAGGCGATAGTACGATACGTAGTATTGTTAGCTGATTAGGTAAAGTCATTTGCTTTAGGTCTGGAAAGAATCGGTTGCAAGATTTTTAAGAAACGGATATTCATAAATTCCGGTGTTGTGTCCATCCTGCCAGGTTATTTGAATAGCATAAGTGCCAACTACCTCGATATTTTTAACTGTTATTTGATTGCCCAGTAATGAAGGAATATAATTTTTACTTTGATTCTCTTTCTGAGCAAGACAAGTGGCACACGGGCACAAACTTCTCATTTTTTGAAGACTGATTTTTGATTCCGAATTATCATCCCACTCAATGACTAAGTACTTATCTTCAATCAATTTAATTTTAACAGGCTGCATTTATATAATCGATTTTCCCGTTAGCATTTTATATATATTAAGATATTTATCACTCGTCTTTTTAATTATTTCTTCCGGCAGCACTGGCGGAGGCGGCTGCTTATTGAAGTTTACAGACAGCAGGTAATCACGCACGAATTGTTTATCATAACTTTCCTGCCCTCTTCCTTTCTCATAGTTATCCAATGGCCAGAAACGGGAAGAGTCGGGAGTAAGCAGTTCATCTACCAGTATAATATCACCATTATAAAAACCAAATTCCATTTTAGTATCAGCGATTATTATCCCTTTCTTTAATGCAAACTCAGATGCTTTTTTATATATCTGTAAAGTTTTTTCCTGCAGTATTCGGAACGTTACTTCATCAGTTATTTTCAATGCTTCATCCGCTGAGATATTTTCATCGTGCTCACCAATCTCAGCTTTGGTTGAAGGTGTGAATATCGGTTCAGGAATTTTTTCTGATTCCTGTAAATCCCCGGATAATTTTATTCCAGAAATTTTTCCCGTTTTCTTATAATCATTCCAGCCTGAGCCTGAAATATAACCTCTTACAATACATTCTATAGGAACAACTTTCGCCCTTTTAACAAGCATTGATCTGCCATTAAGGACATCAGCATATTCTTTACATTCTATTGGATATTCATCAACGTTCGTAGTTACTAAATGGTTTTGAATAATATCTTTATTTAAGTTAAACCAGAATTCTGATATTTTTGTAAGTACAATTCCCTTATACGGAATCCCCTGCTTCATTATTACATCAAAAGCAGATATCCGGTCTGTTGAGACCATTAATAAGTACTCTTCTACTTCATAAATATCTCTTACTTTTCCTTCAGCAAAAAATTGTAGGTTTGGAAAATTTGTTTTCAGGACTACTTTCGTGTTCATTTCTTTCTTCTTTTTATTGATGCGAAATATAATTACACAACTATGATTATCCAACTTAGTGAGATTATAGATGAGTTTGCATCGGTATTTAAGGATGATTATTTTGTCAGCAATTTTATGGCTTACTTAATCAAAATATCCGGACTGTTCCAAATCTAAATTAGTATAGAGGTATCAATGTCATTCGCTAATATCCGCTTTAAAGAATTTCCACAAACATTTTGGATAGCAAATACACTTGAAATTTTTGAAAGAATGGCGTGGTATGGTTTTTTTGCAGTCTCTTCGCTTTACATTACAGGCGCAGTAAGCGAAGGAGGTTTGGGATTTACAGATGAAGACCGGGGAGTATTACAAGGGGTTGTTACATTTTTCTTATATCTTTTCCCTGTAGTAACCGGAGCCTTAGCTGACAGATATGGTTTTAAGAAGATGTTAATCGCAGCGTTTATAGTTCTTATACCAGCATACTATTTATTGGGACAAGTAAAAACTTTTCCAACATTCTTCCTTGCATTTATGCTTGTAGCCATTGGTGCAGCCATGTTCAAACCCGTTATCATTGGTACCGTTGCAAAATCAACAAATGATAAAACATCATCTATGGGATTTGGTATTTTTTATATGATGGTAAATATAGGCGGGTTTGTTGGACCACTGATAGCAGGTTTACTAAGAGCAATGTCTTGGGAATATGTATTTTATGCTTCTTCCGGATGGATGGTTGTTAATCTTATTATAGTTAGTATTTTCTTTAAAGAGCCGGAAATGCCGAATGCTGCCAAAGATGTAAGAACGCTTAAAAAGGTATTAACTGATATGGTTGAAGTACTTGGCAACGGAAGATTTTTTCTTTTTGTTTTTGGGCTATTATTAATATTAGTATTGGGTTCAAAGTACACCTCGGATGGTGCGTTTACCTGGAGTGATATAATACTGATTGTTATTATTTGGGTTGCACTAAATTTTATCATCGATTTCATTCTAAAAAAATTGGATCATGCTAAAAACAGAACCTGGTACCTGACACCCATGAAACTTGGTGATTGGCGTTTTGGACTGTTCCTTCTTTTAATGTCGGGGTTTTGGACAAGTTTTAACCAGATTTTTTACACACTTCCGTTATACATCAGAGATTTTACTGATACCACAGATTTATTGAATACTATCGGCGAAGTGATGAGTTTCATAGGATTAAGTGGATTAATTGATTCATTTAAAAATTTAATGGTTGTACCCGGGCAGATTAATCCAGAATATATGATAAATATAAATGCAGGAACAATTATCTTTTTTCAGATTGGTGTTTCATACCTTGTTACTCGCTTAAAGCCATTTACTACTATTTTTTGGGGCGTGATGATTACAGTGGTAAGCTTTTCAATTCTGATATTTGGAACAATTGGATGGATCGTTGTTGGCGGTATAGTTGTTTTTTCATTTGGTGAAATGATGGCAAGTCCGAAATCAAAAGAATATACAAGTAAGATTGCACCACCGGGAAAAGTTGCATTATACATGGGTTATTTTTATTGGTGTGTTGCTTTAGGAAATTTATTCGGTGGAATATTGTCAGGACAATTTTACGCAGCATTTGCACGCGATATGCAGCGCCCGGATATTATGTGGATTACATTTGCATTAATAGCATTTGCATCTGCGATGCTGATCTTAATCTATGATAAATTGGTAATAAAAAAGAAGTGAGTTCTGTTAGCGATTTTCACAAAGTGGTGAATGTTTTGGAGAAACAATTTAAATTCATCCTGAGTGAGCCTGGTTATAATGTATTTTGTAATACATATTTATTGTTCTTTCTAATAATTCCTTCCAAAAATCTAGTCAGTAATTATTGATCCATATAACGTAAGGTTTTAAAATTGATATTAGAGGTTATAAAATATCTTAAACAATCAGAACTATAAATTAAATTATTTACTTCCCGGGTCTGTCACGCCCTTAATATAAGATTCAAGCTGATCGATCATAAAAGTTTTTTCGTCCAGTACAGCATTAACAACATCACCGATTGAGATTATGCCTACAAGTTTTTGATCTTCTAGTACCGGAAGGTGCCTGATCCTTTTGTTTATCATTATTGCTTTGGTATTATTAATTGTCTGTTCCGAGCCTACACATATAACATCTGATGACATAATCTCTTTAACAGGTACCTCTTTTGAAAACTTTCCTTTCAAAGCAATCTTTCTTGCATAATCTCGTTCACTCATTATCCCGGTTAACTTTTCCCCTTCGAGTACGAGCACTGCCCCGATATTTTTTTCAGCCATTAAAGTCAGGGCTTCAAAAACCGTAGTATCGGGTGTAACTGAATATATCTCTCTACCCTTCTTTTCCAAAATCTCGTGAATTGTTTCCATGTTCTTTCCTTTTGGATATTATTATAGTAAATAATTTGATTCTTTTCAACTAAAATGCAATGGAAACAATTTTAAATTTTTATCCCGCTGTTTCAGGAAATTCGAATTTTGAATCTTTTTAAAGAAGAAGTGTACCATAGCTGTAAGCGCTGAAGATTATCAGCTACAGATTAGAAAGGATTGATTTTTTACCAAAGATATTTGCTCACTAACTAAAGGAAATGAAGTTTACGATAAAACTGAATTCAGGATATTAAGATTTTATAACTCTTCGTTATAGTATCTGCCAATAGCCCAAGCAATTCCGAAAAGCAAACCGGTTTGTGCGAGTTCTAACCAGGTAAGAAAGTGAAATATAATTTGAGAATTGGTTACCTTACTTATAAAACCCATTATCAAACTGATTGCAGCAATAAACATTAAACTGATCATCAATTTATCTTTCACATCTTCCTCTTAAATAAGCTTAATAAATATTGTACTGTTAATATTTTTCAATACCAATAAAAATTAAACTAACAATTAGAGACTATATAAGCAAATATTTTATTAAAAATGTTTAAAAAAGAATTTATCCGTTGATTGTGATGGCAAGTAAAAAACTCCTGCCCTGTGATGTTGGGGAAAACATCGTAGAGGGGGACGGCAGGGACTCACCTCTTTCGAGGGTAATCTTACTTCATCAACAATTACACTACGTATCCCGATATTATCGGGAGTAGGATGACCATTTTCCTGAAAACCATAGAAGAATTTGCTGTAATTCAGCTCGTGGAATATTTTCAAAATTATCCGTGATAATTCTGCAATTTGATAACAGAATTTCCTTCAAAAATAAATCATCATCTATTCAATAGCAATTATCTGCCCCGATAATTAAAAACTATCAAGTTCTCCGAACCATAATGTATAATAAAATCGCTATATTTTATACAATGAAATCTGGGTAGTTTGGGAATTTCTTCCCATTGAAAAGTTACCTGGATAGTTATCGTATCTATAAACTTTCAGAAAGGAGAACGATCAGTTTGAAATTAACAAAGCAAATTACTATTCGCGAAAGTAAATCTATAGATCAGTATTTTTTGGAAATAGGTAACGTCGATCTTTTAACTCCTGATGAAGAGGTAGACCTAGCTATAAAGATTAAGAATGGGGATGAAGATGCTCAGGAGAAATTAGTTAAGGCTAATTTAAGATTCGTGGTTTCTGTTGCTAAGCATTTTCAGAATCAAGGATTATCACTTGGCGATTTAATAAGCGAAGGAAACATCGGTTTAATTAAAGCTGCTCAGCGATTTGATGAAACCAGAGGATTTAAATTTATTTCCTACGCCGTATGGTGGGTAAGGCAAGGTATTATGCAGGCAATAGCAGATCAATCAAGAGTGGTTCGATTACCTTTAAACCGTGTAAGTAACCTCACAAAGATCAGTAAAGCTTTTAGAGACCTGGAACAGGAATTTGAAAGAAAGCCTACTACGGATGAGTTAGCTAAAATTCTTGATATGACAACCGATGAGATTGCATATGCTCTTCAGATATCAAGTCGTCATATTTCAATGGATGCGCCTTTAAAAGCAGGTGATGAGAATAAAAACAGTCTGATGGATGTGCTTCCAAACAAACAGCAGCCATTGCCGGATAAAAATCTGATGAATGAATCTCTTAAGAATGAACTCGCAAATGCTCTTTCCATTCTCAGCAACAGAGAGGCCGAGGTGATAAAGCTTGCTTTCGGGATTGGTACTGGTAATAAAGCTACTTTAGAAGAGATAGGTGAAAGATTTAATCTTACGAGAGAAAGAATAAGACAGATAAAGGAAAAAGCTTTAAGAAAATTGAGGAGTTCGAAAAGGAGCGATAGGCTAATAACTTACTTATGATAAGTGCAAGAGAAGTTGATTCAAAAAATAGCAGGGGAATATTGGGTTTTGAAAATTATTTCTAAAATGTATGCCGGCTATTTACCCACAATCACCAGCCGTCTTTTGGGAGTTGTTAGGGATCACTTTTAGTTAGATATTATAGATAAGTTATAGATAGAACCATTATCAAAGCTCCGGATAACATCTTCTTCTGTCTTATACAAATCAAATAATCTGAAAGTTTCCGTGTAAGTCTATATATCCTGTGCAGGAATGGCGGGTTCTACTATTCTCAAAGCAACACCAAAGTATGTCATCTTCTTAAATGATTTTATAAGCTCACCTAAATAAGTCAAATTAATATGCGCGTACATACTGAGATCAAGTATTAAACTTGTCTGACTAAAACTAATCTGTTTCTTTATTTTCTCAATAAATCAGTTTGCCAAGTGAAGCAGGGCCAATTACGCTGGCTACAATAATAAATGCACCATCAATAGATATCTTCTCAAATGCATCCGCAATAGCTTACTATTATAATTTACTCTTGTTCTTTAAACTAATAAATTCTTGCTCCCACACTTTCCCCAAGTCTATTAACAGAAATGTTCCAAGTGTAACAGGAATGATTCCGAAAATTACAATGAATGAACTTATGACATACTTTAAATACCCATGAAGTAGTTGCGGTAGATAGACAGAAACAAAAATAATAGTTGTGTAAACCCCAATAACATACAACAGTAATTTAGTAACGTCTTTGAATAAATTTTTCATATTTGTGGTTTAATTAATTTAATTGTTGTCTGCGAGATTGCTCCCAGCACCAGGGACAAATATTATTCCCCTCAGGTACCGGTTCATCCCAGGAATCAATGGGGCAAGTGCATTCGGAATTATTGAGTCTCACCTCTTCTTCCATTATGGATGGGCATTTATCTTCCCTTTGCTTTTTTTCTTCTTTATTATCACTCATTTAGTTTGCCTATAAAGAACTAACAGAAAAAACTGTAGTGCCACTAACAAAACTTGAACTAAATAACCCCTGCCATCATGCAAAGCTAACGGGGATTAGCTTTAATAGCTATGGATACGACGACAAGCGCTTCCCCCTCTTTCGAGGAGATAATTATATTCAATTTCTATTTGTGAATTAGAAGTATTTGCTTTGCTCTGTGAAATTAAATATTCAAACAGTGCAAGTGATTAATCCATTATTTCTGCTATGATTTCTTCATTAGTAACTGTGGTTTTAACAGACAGTTATAATCTATGTTAGAGATTGGCAATCTCTTTCAAAATCAATGTAATTATTCTTTGTCTCAGCACTAATAAGGACAATTAGTGTGCCAAATCTTTATTTTGTTAATTAGTGTTACCATATAATAATTTTACCATCAATACTAGTTTTTAATTTCAAACCATACTTTGAAAGGTATTTATTTACTTCTGATTTTATCTTTGACTTCATAGAAATGTTTTTTCGCTTTTCGTAGTATCGATGTTGCAAAGGTGGTAAATACAGTTATTGTGTTTTGAAAGGAATATACGGTCTCAATTAACACAAAGCATATACGAATTAAAAATTACTTACTTTTTAAAAACTCATTGTAAATTTTGGCGCCAGTAATTGGTTTATAGATAAGTTTAAAATATAAAAAGTCTCAATACAAGTATTGAGACCTTTAGAGTGGGCAGAGACGGAATTGAACCGCCGACACATGGATTTTCAGTCCATTGCTCTACCAACTGAGCTAATAACTTACAGCCAGCTGATGACTTTTTTGCTGACTAATCTTTGATTCTTTGAGCTTTGAAAGGAGTTTCTTATGTTATTTCTATCGAAGCGAAAAAATGGCATCTATTACGTTTACTATTTGAATGAAGCGGAAAAAAGAGCGTGCATATCTACAAAGAGAAAAAAGAAAAATGAAGCACTTAAATTTCTGGCTGACTTTACGAATCAACTTGATAATAGAAAAGCTAACAAAGTTATCCCTATCAGTCTTGAGAAATTCTTTTTTGAGTATTTAAAGTATTCTGAGGGTATCCATACTACTAAATCCACACAAACTATTCGCTCGGCAGTAAATTCATTTTTACAATATTTCGGCTCTATACAATTATACGATTTAACTAAAAAAAGTATCTCGGAGTATTTACAACAGCGAACTATAAAAGTCTCACCTTATGTTGTAAAGAGAGAATTGGCTTACCTATCAGCAATGTTTAATTGGGCAATAACAAGGGGTTATATGAATGAAAATCTTACTAAAGGCATAAAGAAACCTAAACTCCCGGAAAAGC
>Ga0114950_10001254_pt1 | contig 18953 bp, 14 predicted proteins | sample N075metaG_FD_83503 | JGI IMG/M metagenome (GOLD analysis project Ga0114950, IMG submission 83503) | Deep subsurface microbial communities from Kermadec Trench to uncover new lineages of life (NeLLi) - N075 metaG | ecosystem: Environmental > Aquatic > Marine > Ocean trench > Sediment | place... | reverse complement strand
GTGTTGCCCGTGCCGTCGCCGGAATCGATGATGACCGCCGCCGCGGGTAACGAAAGCAAAAGAGTGACGAGCAGCGTTGCGGCTGCTCGGCCGCGCGCGGGCGAGTGCATGGATGAACCTGCCACTGCGCGCATCCGCGTGTCCTTCCACCGTCAGCAAGAGAAAACAACCCAGCAATTCAACCATCAACAGTCCTGTCACTATACCCCCGAGAACCGACGAGAGCATCGGGATCAAGCGGTCGAAAGCTACGGGGCACAAGCCGACACGATAAAGCAACAGCGTCGCTAATGCCGTTTGCCAACTCGGGAATCGTGAGATGGGTCCAGCCGCGGTCGCGGTCTAGAAACCGACGGCGTTCGCCGTAATGGTTCCAATCAAAAACAGCGTGCCCATCGCGGCGCACCAGCGCAGCCCTTCGCTCATGTCCTCGGTCTGGAGGCGGCGGTACACGCTGATCATGGTGACGAACGCACCCATGATCCAGGCGTTCAGTGCAAAGCGCGCCAGGAACGAGAGCGTTCCGGGACTTTCGAACTGAATCCCGGCCGTAAACACCAGCACAATGCCCAACAGGATCGCGATCCGTCGCAGCACGACGCGAACGCCGCGCTCGCCTTTGGCGTTGGGGCCAAAGAGACCGGCGGCGGTCGGGGGAGGGGTGGCGAGAATTTGTTCAGCGGTTTCACGGCCCCGCTCGGCTTCTTCGGGATCGGTTCCCGGACTGAAGGGGCCGAGGTCTCTGCGCATCAACTCTCGAACCGCGTGCTGCTGGAACTCGTGATTCTTCCCCATCACCATGTCGACCAGGCCGATGTAGCCGGTCGGAAGAATGGGAGCCTCTTCGAACACCTGTAGCTCTTGATAGGGTCGCGCGGGCTCGCGATGATGATCCGCGTGCCGGCTCAGTCCCGTCAAGCCGTAGTAGGTGAACCAGGAGTGCGTGTCCCAGGAATCCCGGGGTCGCACGCTGCGGGTAGTCCTGCGCAGGCCCCAGTGTTCGAAATAGTTGACGGCTTCGAGCAGGCGCGATGCCATGAAGGCCTGCAGGAGGAACGCCGCAAAGGACGTAAGACCGAACTGAAACCAGATCGCGAAGCCGATGCCCCAACCCACCGCCATCCCATGCACGACCCGGTTGCCCAGGCTGCGGACGTCGAACAGCGACATGTCGGGGTCGCCGAGACGTTTGGCTTCGATCCGCCAGGCGCTGCGCAGCTGTCCCGGAATGGTTCTGCGGTAGAAGGCTTCGAAGGACTCGCCGAAGCGGGCGGTCGCCGGATCATCGGACAGGCCGACCTTGACGTGATGGCCTCGCAGGTGCTCGGTGTAGAAGTGCTCCTGCAAGACTGTCGCGAGCACGAGGCGGCCGAGGCTCTGCTCGAACAAATTGCTGCGGTGGATGAGTTCGTGCGCGGTAATGATCGAGAACCCCGAACTACCCCCAACGACCAGCAACACCATGACGGTGTCGACAGAAAAAAATCCCTGAATCGCAAACATGCGCGCGAGTTCAAAGACGATCAGAAGCTGCAGGCCGGCCAACAGATACACCAAGGCGTCGAAGGGCCAGGCCGGGGTGCCGGCCACCGGCTGTCGTTGCTCGACGGTTGCATTCGAATCGATGCTGAGTGCGAACATGGGCGGCAACATGAACAGAGGTGCGACGTACCAGGGGTGTGGGCCCGTCCAGAGAAACGCCAGGGTGCTGACGGGAATCAGCAGGGACGAGAGGTGACGAAACCAGATCCAGGAAACGGCTAGCCGGCTGAGCGTGATTCCCGATGCGTTCAGTGAACCTGCGATCGGCGGCGGAGGTGAAACGGGAGAAGTCGAGGGATCGAACGACACTGGGTTCCTTCGGGCAAATTCGCGGCTCTCGAGCCGGCGCAACGTGGCAGAGGCAAACTCATCTTAGCAGATGACTAGGCTCTACATCGGACGCAAATTCGCGGCAGTAAAGGAGAATCCGGCGCGCCTCCGCTGTCCAGGCCGTTAGTCGAGGTCTCGCCGCATCAACTTGACCAGGGTGTGGAGCAGTTTGAGTTCCCCAACTCTGGGCCGCGAGCGTCCAAACAGCCTGCGAATCTTTGTCAGCGTGACATCACGGCTGATGTCGACCAGGAACCCCCGGGAGTCCAGGGTGTTCTCGAGGTGTTTGTAGAAGAACTCGAGATCGCTCTGTGGTGGGTAGTCGATCGACTTTGCGTCGGGCGGCTTGAAGTTGTCCGAGGCCAGAAATATTTCATAGCAGAGCAACTGCACCGCCGACGCGAGGTTGAGCGAGGCAAATTCTGGATTGGTCGGAATCGAGAGTTGAAAGTTGCAGGCGTCCATGTCGCGATTGCTGAGGCCGGTGCGCTCGGGTCCAAACAGGACGGCGACGGGTGAGCTCTCGCTGGCTTCGCGCACGAGTTTCTCACCGCAGGTTCTCGCACTGAGGGTCGGATGGGGATGCGCGCGGTTGCGCGATGTCGTCCCGACCACGATCGGGCAGTCTCCGATCGCATCCCCGAGATCTTCTACGACCTTGGCCCCGATCAGGGTATCGATGGCCCCGACCGCACGTCGCTCGGCATCGTGTGATGGAAAGTTCGTGGGTCGCACCAGGTAGAGGCTCTTCATCGCCATCGTCTTCATCGCCCGAGCCACGGCGCCGATGTTGCCTGGATGCTGGGGCTCGACCAGAACGATGCGAATGTTGTCGAGATTCAATGCTCTTCCTCGCCGCGTAGACTCCTAGCGCTTCATCTTGTCCCAGATCATCTCGGGCGCGATGTCGGTGCCGAGCAGCGTCAGGGGGTGTTGACGATCGACGTGGCCCATGACGTTGCGATACATCGAGTAGCCGATCAGTTCTTGAAGCTTGCGGGGATAACTGGCCGCGAGTTCGCGGGGGGTGCCGAGCATCAGGTTCTGCTGTTGGCGACACCAGCCCGCCACGTACTGGATCGACAAGCCGTAGCGCTCGAAGCCCTTTGTCGAGTTGGGGCCGCCCCCGTGCCAGGTCGAAGCGTGAAAGATCATCACGCTTCCGGCGGGCATCTCTGCGCTCACGACTTCGCTCTCGTCATCGATTTGGGGCAAGATGGCTGGGTGTTTGTGGGAGCGCGGAACGAAACGCGTCGCGCCGTTGTCCTCGGTGAACTCCGTGAGGGCCCACATGGTGGTCACCATGGTGGCGGGATGGGGGCGAGGCAAGCTCACCATGCCGTCGTCGGCATGCAGGAGTTGCTCGGTTTCGCCGGGCCCGATGTGCATTGACGTAGTGCCGGAAAGTAAAAAGCCGTCGCCCAGCACGGCTTCTACCCCGGATAGCACGGGTTCGTTGATCACCAGCTCTCGAAACAGCGGGCCTCGGGCGATCAGGTTGAAGATCCTGCGCGTCTGGAAGCCTTCGAATTCGTTCTTGCCAAATTCGATCTCGAACTCGCTTTCGACGCGATCGACTTCGTCGACGAGTTGTGCACACGTTGCCTTGTCGATCACATCGCTGACGATCACGTAGCCGTCCGCTTCGACATAGGTCTGTACCTGGCTCGCGAGGTCGGGAGCGTCTACCGGGACGGTATTGAGCTGCATCGGGACCCCTTCTCTAAGCTTGGAGATCGGCGAACTTTACCACTGAGCAGATGGGTTCCGGGTAGCTGTCGGCCCGCACCCAACGAACGCACATGGTGCCGTGGTCGTGGCCCGCGGTGTCCATCCAGTTGTCGACCCCCGGGTCCTCATGGGCGACCACCAACTTGAACGAGCCATCGGGGTTGAGCTTTGCACCGCCGCTGTTGACGTGGACTCTGCGAAAATTGTAGTCGAGGGATTCGGCCCAGATGTTTCCGAGTTGGAAGTTCCAGTAATCGCATTTCGGTGGCGTGGCTTCGATCACCAGCGCTTCGTCCGGGGCGAGTTTCCAGAGACCGAGCCAGATGCGGATGTTCGGGTCACCGCCCACCAGCCGATGGTTCTCTTCATCGGGCAGATGGAAGCTGTTCATCGGCGACTTGTTGCGGAAATCCAGCACCCAGTCGGCGAACCACTGCGCACAACCGATCGCGTACATGGCCGATCCCATCAGAGCCGATTGAACCCGCGCCGGGTCGAGCGGTGGCGGGGGTCCCTCGCTGTCGAGGCATTCGATCTGGACCTCGACCGGGGTTTCTCGTTCGCGATGCAGGAAGGTCTGGCGCAGTAGAATCTGTTTGGTCTGGGGTGTCATGCGCAGCCAGTTGCCCGGCTCTTCTTTCAGGCTGGCGATGATCTCGAAGTTGCCATCGGCGTCCATCTCGAGTTCTGCGTCGTTCAAGTGCCCGGCACCGCCGGTGATCTTGTCCTTGGCGGCGAAGTTCTGGTTCTGGGCCGCGAAGCTCATGTAGTGAATGCTGCCGCGATTGCCGCGGATTCGGTAGCGCAGCTGAGGGTTGACGCCGGCGCTCACGTAGTAGTTGTCCGGGTTGTCGAGCCCCATCTTCACGAGATCCGGCATCGCGCGAAAGTAGGGATACTCGGGGCCGGTATTCTCCGAAAACGAAACCAGGCCCGCGCGCAGCAGGCGTCCGAGGTAGCGCATCCCCTCGCCGCGATCGAAGGCCGAGGTTTCGAGTTCGTCGCGCAGGATGACATCGCCCGCCTTTTTGAGCAGGTCGCAAAATTCGTTCCAGGCTTCGGCGTTCATCACCTTTTCAGTGGGATCGTTCGTCATGCTTTTGGCTTCCCTTCTTTCCTCGTGGGCTTCTTTCATTCCGGGCGGTTCGGAGCGTCAGCCCATATCGATGTTGAAGCGGTCGATGTACGGCGCAAAGCGCGCCTCGATCTGTTCGGGAGTCAGGCCCCAATCGTCGAGTTGATACTCGTGCTTGCCGTGCTGCCCCTTTGGGTTGGCCTCGATGTGTGCGTCCATGGCACTACGGGCGGCTTCGTCGAGGTCCAACTCGAAGTGTTGATAGATCTGGCCCACCACCCCCATCGAGTCGTCCACGAAACTGTCGTGGTTGACGTCGATGAAGCGCGCGGGATCGCATTGGTCTCGCACCGCGAGCCCGCGCTCTAGCGACGTGGCGTAGAAGTCCATCACGATCGGTCCCAGTTCTTGTTTCGACATCGGGGCCTGGTCCTGCATCAGCATGTGGGTCATCGAGCAGATCGAAGCCGTGCAGGCCGCCGGGTTGCGGTGGCTCCACACGATCGAAACGTCGGGAAATGTGTCGATCAGGGATTCGATCGCCCACATATGCGCCGGCGCCTTCAAGAGCCAGCGGTCCCCGGGTCGCTGCCAGTCGAGCATTTGCAGCAGCAGCCGGTAATAGGAGTACATCTCGCGCAGGTCCTGCTTCTGATACCAGGATCCGTAGGGCTCGAGCATGACTTCCCAGCCGATATGGACACCGCTGAGCGTATAGGCGTGGAGGAGCACGCATTCCTCCGGCGTGTCGGCGCTGGAGAAGTGCATCTTGGTGAATTCGGGGTTCTCGTTTCGGTTTTGTTTGTAATAGGCCTCGATGGCATCGTGACGCGGGTCGCTCGCCCCGGGTTCGAGGCCTTCCATCGGATCGGGGAACTGGGTTTCCCACAGCAGCAGCGCCCGGGCGGCCGGGTCGGCGCCGAGCAAGTTGAACAGCGCGGAGGTCCCGGAGCGGGGCATGCCGGTGAGCACCATGGGGGACTTGATCGGCCGCTCTGCGATCTCGGGATGCTTGCGCAGGGCTTCTGCGACGCGAAGCCGCGTGGCCAACAGCCCCACCACCCGCCGATACGCCTTTTTGCGTCCACCCTCGTCGGCGACGTGGGTGTCGTAAGTGCGGAGCAGGGCGTCGAGTGCCGGGCGGAAGTCGCCCGGGCCGAAGTCGGCGAGCTGAGTATTTTCACGCGCTTCTTCGAGCAGAAGCTCGGAATCGAAACGGATCTCGCTTGGGTTGTCGCTCAACTGGGGGGACCTCCGGGGCGTTCGAACTGGGGACGCTTCACTGCTCACGATAGCGAAGCGCAGGCTCCAGTCATTTTCGAGCGCGACCGTTGACGACCGGTCATCTCGGCCCTAATAGCGCGTTTCTCACCGCGGAGGGCCCTCTGCATGTGTTCAATCCTTTCAGCGCCTCCGCCTGGGCGCCATCACCCTGACCTCGCTCACGACCATCGGCGGCCTGCTGCCCTTGAGCCTGATTGGAGGCACGCTCTTCGGCCCCTTCGGTTGGGCGATGATCTTTGGCCTGGCGGGTTCGTCGGTGCTGACGTTAGTCGTGCAACCCGTCGCCTACATGACGCTGGAAACCTGGCGCGGCCGCGCAGAATCGGGTGCCCCCGTCGCCTCGGGCGCGCTTACCGCTTGATCGCTTCCTGCGGCGCACTTGCTGAGGCCAGAGACTGTCGACGGATGCACTACCCCGCTGTGGCCGGATCCGGGTCCAGGCGCTCGGGCATCGAGTCGAGTTGACATGCTCGTGCTAGCGCCTCGGCGGACGACCGCGCGAAGCGTTTCTGAACGCGGCGAATCCACAGGTAGCCGATCTTCGAGAGAAGGAGCGCAGGTCGCGAGAAGGCGAGTATTTCGTAGACGACCTCCTGGGTCGTCGGGTCGAACCCAACGGAGAAGCGTTCCTCGCCAGCTTCGACGTGCCCCGAAAGAGTTCCGTATGCGAAGGCCGTTTCATTGGCGGAGTCATCCGCGAGTTCTGTGTAGACCACCTGGCATGGGTTGAGGAACCAAAGCCCGAGGTAGGGGGTGAGGGTCGCCACCACCTGCCCCGTGCTGGGTTGGGCCTCGGCCCCGTGAAGCTCGAGCCAGGGAAGCTCGAACTGCCGCCACGCCAGCAGGGATTTCCGGGCTACCGAATAGAGATCGCGACCCGTACCCAGGCGGAAACGGTGTCGGTCCACGTCGTAGTGGGGAGCAATAGCGTCGAGGGTCGTGGAAGTCGCGGTCGACCCAACTTCTGGATAACTCAAGGGGTTGTCGGCAAGACCCAGGCGAGTTTCGATCTCGATCTTGGACGGGCGTCGAAACCGAATCACTTCATGGCTCCTGAGCTTTCGCAAGCGGCCTGACGGACCGTACGCCAGCCGAGGAAATGTTACTTGGACCGGTTGCGCTTGACGACGGTTCCCCAAAAGGGATTGCGGTTGCGCGGCTCGCAAAAGAAAGCCGGCGAACCTCCACACTGGGAGATCCGCCGGCGTCGTCTCTCGATCGTCGCCGGCGCGAAGCCGGCGCGGCGAAGAACGCGATCTAGGCGGCGTAGCTTCGCTTCACCTGGACCTTGCCGTTCTTACCCTTGACCTTGAGCATGCCATGCGCCCGTTTGGCCATCGATCGACCCTTTCGCACTGCGACGTCCTTCTTGCGATGCATGCTCTCGGGGCTCTTCTTGCCTTCCCGTTGAACCATCCAACCATCGGGACAGCTACGAACAACGAACGTTTTCATTTTCATTGGCATGTTGTTTCTCCTTAAGACTCCGAAATCGAACCGGGAGCCATGAATATGATCGACACACCTCGAACCCCGCTGTAGGGATTAGGCTACGGTGAGGCAGCAGGACGGAACCCGCAGCGCAGGGATTCGGCAGCCAGTTCCAGCGACACGGCAAAGCTCAGCACAGGCCGGAGCGCGTGTGGCGAGCATGTTCAGGAGTGATGGGCTTTGTCGGCATCGACTTATTCGGATTAGTCGGGCTCGTGGGACTTGTCGGACTCAGTGGACTCGTCGGACTCGTCGGAGTAGAAGCGCCAGTTCTTTCCGACGATGAGCCGCGCGCCGCGGCGGTAGGTGAAATACGACCAAGCCCACTGAAGCACCACGAACAGCCGATTCTTGAAGCCGGCGAGGTAGTAGATGTGGATCACCAGCCAGGCCGCCCAGGCAAAGATCCCGGCGATCTCTAGACCGCCGGATTCGAGGATCGCACGCCGTCGACCGATGGTGGCCATCTGACCCTTGTCGCGAAACTGAAAATCCGGATGCACGCCGCCGGCCACTAGTTTGCGAATACGCTGCGCGAGGTACCGTCCCTGCTGAAGTGCGGCGGGGGCCATCCCGGGCAGCGGGTTTCCATCTCGATCTGCGACATGGGCTTGGTCGCCGGCGACGAAGACTTCGGGATGCTTTGGCAAACTCAGATCGCCCCCCACCATCACGCGTCCCTGGCGATCGAGTTCGGTCCCCAGTTCGAGTCCCAAGGACGAGGCCTTGACCCCCGCGGCCCACAAGACCGTGCGGCATGCGACCCGTTCACTGCCGATGTTCAAGCCGGCGGAGTCGATGTTCGTGACCGGGCCGTCGGTCCAGATCTGTACCCCGAGACTCTCGAGGTCCCGAGCCGCGCGGGAGGCGAGTTTGTCACTAAAGGTTGGCAGGATTCGCGGCCCGGCTTCGATCAAGATGACCCGCGCCAACGTGGGATCGATCTGTCGAAAGTCTCGCGCGAGCGTAAAGCGACTCATTTCGCCGATCGCCCCCGCGAGTTCGACGCCGGTGGGTCCGCCGCCCACGATGACAAAGGTCAGAAGCGATCGTTTGACCTCGGACTTGGTCTCCTTTTCCGCCTCCTCGAAGGCCGAAAGCACGCGCCGACGAATCTCGGTCGCCTGCTCGAGGGTCTTGAGACCCGGCGCGTGTTCTTCCCACGCCTCGTTGCCGAAGTAGGCGTGCTTCGAGCCGCAGGCCAGAATGAGATAATCGTATGGGTGTTGACCGGCGTCGCTCACCACGACCCGTCGCGACAAGTCGACGTCGATTACTCGCTCGAGCAATACCAGGATATTGCGCGCTCTGGACAGGATCGCGCGGATCGGCTCGGCGATCTCGGCTGGGCTCAGGCCCGCGGTCGCGACCTGGTAGAGCAGGGGTTGGAAGAGATGGTGGTTGCGCTCGTCGATCAGGGTGACGTCGATGTCCGGCGCGTTGGCGAGGCCCTTGGCCGCATTGAGCCCCGCGAAGCCGCCGCCGACGATGATTACGCGCCTCGTCATCGCTGCACCATCATGGCTGCATCCTCATCGCCGTTCCTCAGCAGCGCGCGGGCATTCGGGCGAGCCCGCGCATCATCCAGGTCGGACGCCAGTCGGGTTCGCCGATCAGCGCGAGCGTTGGCATATGGCGCACGATCGCGCCGAGGGCGATCTGCATCTGCATGCGTGCGAGATGAATCCCCAGGCAGTGATACATGCCGGCGCCGAACGCGAGATGCGGATTGGGGTGGCGCGCGATATCGAGTTGGTTCGGCTTTGCAAAAACCTCGGGGTCGCGATTGGCGGCGCCGAGCAACACGATGATGCGATCGTTTTCGGGAATCTCGATTCCGTTGTACACGACATCCTCGTTTGCAACGCGCTGATTGAATTGAACCGACGTGTCGTAGCGGAGCAGTTCTTCGACGGCTGAAGGGACGAGTTCCGGGTGTTGGCCCAGCCTTTCCCACTGGGGTCGATCCCGCAGCAGGTGGGCGAGCCCGTTGCCGAGCAGGTTCGCGGTGGTCTCGTGACCGGCGCCGATCAAAATGTAGATCGCGGCGATGACCTCGTCTTCGCTCAGCTGGTCGCCATCGTCGCTGGCCTTGATCAAGGTGGTGAGGATGTCATCGCCGGGTTGGCTTCGGTGCCGCTCGATCATCTCCTTGGTGTTGGCGATGAAGAGTTCGACATTGCGATCGGCCGCGCGGTGTTGTTCGTCACTGGCCGATCCCACGTCGGCCACTTCGTGTCCCTGCTGGCTGAAGCTCTGCATGAACTTGGCCCGCTCCTCGGCGGTCGCGCCCAGAAGCTCACAAATGACCGTCATGGGAAGTTCGTACAGGACGTCGCGAAGCAGATCGAACTCTCCGCGTCCCGCAACCTTGGTGACGAGGTCGAGGATCACGGCCTCGACCCGTTCCCGGCGGCGCTCCACGGCCTGGGGGGTAAAGGCGCGGTAGATCAAGCTTCGCGTGCGTTCGTGAGGGCCACCCGGGGGCAAGAAGATCAAGATCCGGCTCACCAGCTCGGCATACGCGCCCTCGCTGCCGGCGAAGACTTCGGCGTTGCGCGCATCCTGGACGAAACGCTTGTCGCGCAGGATGTTGTCGATGTCCTGATGCCGACTGATGAACCAACAGTCGGGAAACAGCTCGTGGCGGCTCTTGTGAATCGGATCGGCGGCCCGCAATGCGTCGTAGTGTTCGTAGAGGCGGTCGCGTCCCTCGACCGCTGCGAGCTGATCGATCACGGCTGCCGCGGCATCGGGGTCATGTCCATTGGTTGCACTGCTCATTGGGTGTCTTCCGAATTTGCGCGAATCATTCGCTGCACGTCGTCAGCGACGACTGTGTCGGCAAAGAATTCTGGATTGGTGTCCGTGTAAAAGCGAACCGGATTTTCGAACACGAAGTTTCTAAAGTGCTCGGGCTTCATCGTGCCCTTGCGAACCGGCCGGTAGGCTTCGTCCAACACTTTGGTCATGTCCGGAACATCGAAATGCCCGATGTCGGATCCGTAGATGGCGTTGAACGTCGCACCATAGGGCCAGAAGTCTTCTTGAAACGCAAGTGCGTTCATGGGGTCGTCGGGCTCGCAGCCAAAATAGAAGTTTGGCAGAAACAGCTCCGGGATTTCGTCGGGGCTCGTCAAGCCGAGTGCCGCAAACTCGTCGAGCTCTGCGTCAGTGGGTCGGTTGTGTTGATGCCCGGGGGTCGTCAATACTGCACCTTCTATATGTTCGCGTCCCGCCTTCCCCACTGGGCCGAACTCCCGGGCGAGACGTTGAAACTCCGCCTGGTCGAGCAGCATCGGATCGAGTTCCTCGCGGATCGTGCGAATGTTGCGCGTCTCATAGTGCTCGATCAAATCGCCAAACAGACTGCAGGCCCAGCCCACGCCGCCTTCCAGCATGGCTACCCGGAGTCCCGGAAAGCGCCGGGTGACACCGCCGAGAAAGAGCGACTTGCAGAGCGCTTCGCCGGACGCCGCAAAGTGGCCGATATGGTTGTAGACCCAGTTCGAAGGCGAGCGGCGGCTGCCCCAACCGTTCCCCTGGCTATGGGTGCCGAGCGACACCCCGAGTTCGAGGCAGCGCCGCCAGAAGGGATCGTAGTCGTAGGCACTGTCGATCCCATAGGTGTCGAGCCAGAACGCCCAGCGTCGCAGATCGTCGTTTGCCTGATCGATACCGGGTACGGGTCGCGGGATGTAGCTCGGTATCACGACCGCGCGATAGCCGAGTTCGACGACCGCGTATTCGAGTTCGGAGATGGCCTCCTCTGGAGTGTTGGCGGGGATCGCGGCCACGGGGATCAGCCGGTCCGTGCAGCCCTCGAAGGCGTCCTTGTGGTAGCGGTTCAGCGCGCGGCAGCCCCCGCGTCGGAGTTCGTCGGAGCCGAGTTGCAAGAACCCGAGCCCGGTGCTGGGATACACGATCGAGATGTCGCAACCGAGTTCGTCCATGCGGCTTCGCAGGTAGCGGGGGAACGAGGCGGCGGCTCGGTCGCGAGTGCGGCGCATGGGGCGGGTCCAGAACGGCGGCTTGGTGACGTGCTTGTACCGGCGTTCGTCCGGAGTCATCTCATACCAGTCCGACACCGAGCCGAGAACGTCCTTGAACAGCTTGTTGAAGTCGGTGTCGATCCCGACCTCTTTCAAGTACTCGGCGAGCGCCGGAATGAACTCCGTCGTATGGCCGTCGCAATCGATCACCGGGTGGCCGATGCGTTCGCGAATCGCTTCGGCGCTGAGGGTTTCCGTCATAGGATGATTCCCCGGCTCCGGAGGTCATCGATCTCGCTTTTGGGGAGACCGAGGCGGCTTTCGAGAATCCTCGACGTATCTCCGGCCAGCGTGGGCCAACGCTTCGGGCCACCGGAGTCGTCGTCTTGTTCGCCCCCGCGAAATTCGATCGGGTTGCCCACGATGGCGATCTGTGCACCGCCGCTCTCGGAGTCGAAGCTGTGGACAAAGCGCCGAGCGCAGACGTGTGGATCGCTGCGGATATCCGCTGCGTTGTTTACGGGTCCCGCCGCAACTCCGCTTCTCGCCAAATCACGAGCCGCCTCGAGTTTCGTCTTCGCCGCCGCCCAGCCCTCCACCCCGGGGCGAATCACGCTCTCCATATGCTCGCCCCAACTCGCGCGAGTGGTAAGACGCGAGTCGTCGATCCACTCCGGATGCCCCACGGCCTCGGCAAACCTCGGGAAGTGGGGTTCGCGCACGACTTCGATCGTGAACCAGCCATCTTTCGCACGAAACGCATGGAGGATCCCAACGCCTTCGAGCGTGTTGCTCGGATCGATTCCCATGCTGGCGGGGTTCACGATATCGGCAATCGCGATCATGGCGTCGTACATCGAGATGTCGACGTAGCGCCCGACCCCCGTCCGGTTTCGTTCGTGCAGCGCGGCCAGGAGTCCGATGACCGCGTAGAGCCCGGGCCCGGTATCGCCGAGCGCACCCGCCGAGGCGAGTCGCGGTGGCTCATCGCCCGTGCGGCCGTATTCGTAGAGACCCGCCATGCCCTCGACGATCGGCGCGTACGCGGCCCATTCTCGGTACGGGCTCGGGGGATCGCTGCGGTTGCCGAAGCCCGAGACCGAGAGATAGATTGCGGCCGGGTTGCGCGCGTGCACGGCGTCCCAGCCTATGCCTAGCCTATCCGCGGTGCCGGGTCGGAAGTTCTCCGCCACGGCGTCGACGGTCTCGGCCAGCCTGAGGAAAAGCTCGCGGCCCGCCTCGGCTTTGAGGTCGAGGGCGATGCTGGCCTTGCCAAGATTGTTCCGCACGAACGTCATGCCGGTCTCGCGCCCGTCGCTTTCACGGACCGTGGGCTTGCCGGCCCTGCCCGTCTCGCCGCCTTTGGGTTCGACCTTGATGACCTCGGCGCCCATCAACGCCAGCAGTTGCGTTGCGTGGGGCAGCGCGTGCATCTGCTCGGCCGAGAGGATCGTCACCCCTTCGAGTGGCCCGCTCATTGGGGTTCTCCGATCGCGCCACTGGCCCGCAGGGCGGCGATGCGGGACTCGTCGCAACCCAGCACATCGCGCAAGATCGCATCCGAGTCCGCGCCGTTCATCGGTGCGGCCCGATCCGAAATCGCGATCTCCCCGTCTACTCGCACCGGCGATCCGACCAGCGGTACGGCATGGGTCTCTCGATCGAGGAAGAGACCGCGAGACTTGAAGTGGGGGTCGAGGTGGGTTTCGCCGGCGCCGTAGACCGGCGCACCCGGGACATCGTGCTCGACAAAGAAGGCGAGCCATTCCGCGCGGGTTCGCGTTGCAAAGATCTTGGCCAACTCTTCGCGCAGTTCGGTGTTCCCGTAGTCGTGGTCCGCGTAGCCAACGCCCGGCCAGCGCTCGAACAGATCCATCCGCTCGAGGGCGCGACAGAAGTTCTGCCAGAACTTGCTCTCGGTAGCCATCAGCAGCACGGTTCCGTCACTTGTCGCGTAGTACTGGTAGCGAACATCGGCCGCGGTCAAATCCTCGTCGCCGTGCTCGCCTCCACCCTCGGTCGCGGCGGCCAGGGCATCGACCAGTTCGCGCGTGTCGGGATCGCTCGACGCAGTTCCGTGTTCGGCCACCGCGGCCTCGTATGCGATGTGCCAACCGTTCCACGTTGCCGCGGCGTCCGCCTGACAGACCTCGATCTGCGAGGGTTCGCCCGTGGCGCGGGCGCGCAGGATGGCCGAGACGATCGCGAGGGCCGCATAAAGGGGCGCGGCCTCGAGGCCCTGCCATACATGGCCCTTCGGGCGGGCCGTTCTCCCTTCTATATCACGCGGCGGCGCCAGTCCCGCAAAAGCATCAAAGGCAAGTCCGTGGGAGCCGAGATCCCGGTAGGGTCCGCTCTGTCCCCAGCCCGATACGGTGGCGAACACGAGGCGAGAGTTCTGAGCCAACAGGTCTTCGTAGCCGAGCCCGCGCCGGGCCAGGGACCCGGGTCGCATGCCCTCGACTACGGCATCGGCGCCGCTCACCAACTCCCGGAAGACCTCGACCGCTTTCGTCTTTCGCAGATCGAGGGTCAGGCTGCGTTTGCCGCGGTTCCAGCGGCGGCTGGCGGGCGCTTGCCCGCGGTAGGGCTTGCCGAGCAGACGCGACGGGTCGCCGATCCCCGGCGCCTCGACTTTGATCACCTCGGCGCCGAGATCGGCGAGATGCATGCCGACGGCGTCGGGCGCGAACATCGCGACTTCGATGATCCGTATGCCGGCGAGCAAATCGTTGGACATGGCGACATGATACTCAAGTCGCAGATGCGTTCGCGCTACCCCTCGCGCCAGTTCACGAACTGCCCGTGGAAGCCGCAGTCGGCGAGCACGCGATCCTCTCGGCTGCCGTTGCCGGACCAGAGTGAAAGCCGAAGCTCACAGACATCCAAGGAGTGCGCCTCCATGCGGAGCCAGGCGAGAGGTGCCGTGGGTTTCGCGGCGGCGCCCTTCTCCACGAGCAGTGCCTCGATGCCCCGCTGATCTTCGCGCGTCATGTAGTGCCAAAAGATCGAATGGAAGACGACTGTCGCCAGGCCTTGCGATGGCGCCGCGAGCTTTGTCTCGAGCCAGGGCAGCGCGCGGGATGCGTCGATCTCGATCCCGGAGTCTCGCACCCTCTGTGCCGCTTGCGCGAAACGCTGGCGACGTTCGGGTTGATCGGGCCAGACGAACGAACCCAAACGAAACTCTGCGCCGGGTTGCCGTAGATCGATCGGAAAGAGATCACACGCCGCGCGCTCGGCGACGACGAGCTTGGCATCGAGCTTGGGTGGAGGACCGGACCAGGGAGTTTCCAATAGCGGGGTTGCGTCCCCCCCGCCCCAAGCGTGATTGCCGAGTCGGTAGCGATACTGATCCCAGATGTGGTTGAGCCCGGCGCTTGCACCCAACTCGAGCATCCGCAGTGGCAAGCCGGTGTTGGCGGCAATTTCGAGGAAGCCTCCGAGCAACACCCCCGAGCGACACACTTCGTTGGTCTGAACCTGGTCCTCGAGTTCGGGCAAGATGCGATCGGCCTCTGACGCTACCGCTGCGAGGAAGGCTTCTTCCAACTGGGGAAATTTTGGTTTGCCGCCCATGGAGGGGTAGTGGCTCGCCAACTCCGGTAGCTCACCATTCATGACGCGACGATGAACCGCTCCGAACAGACGCATCGCTACCGCGTCCAGGAGCGGGTCTCCCGACCATCGTTCCAGCAGCTTGGCTACCGGCCCCCCGCGTTCGATGTCCCGCGCGCAGGCTCGCGAGAGTGTGGCGTACAGGGGAGAGCCGTCTCGCTCGCAACCGTCGGCTTGCTTGTCGAAATACCGCACCGCGTCGAGAGTTTGCATGCGTGCAGTGTTGGGAATTTATCCGCCGCGCGCACGATTGATCGAATCCACCATTGATCCCGTCAATGTCGCGGTTCGCCCCAGGCAGCGGTTGCGTCGACGAAGCGTCGTCGCGGACCACTAGATCGATCGAGTGGGATGAATTTTGCGCTCTGTCGGGCGGCAGACAGAGGTTCCAGTCGTCGATATAGTAGGTACTGCGGTTCCATGCCTTGACTATGCGATTCCAATCGAGACGGAGGTGGTGATGACGTGTTCCATCGCGACACGATCTGGGGCGATTAGAATGGCGCGACTCGCGTTTGCCGGCGTGGTGGCGCTGCTGTTCGCACCGACCGCAATCGCCTCGCCCGACCGCCCCAACATCATCGTGATGGTGGCCGACGATCTCGGTTGGGCCGACGTCAGCTTCCGGGGCGGCACCATCGATACGCCGTCGCTGGACCGGCTCGCCGCCGAGGGAACCGAGCTGCACCGCTTCTACACTGCTCCGATCTGCTCGCCGACTCGCGCTGCACTGATGACGGGTCGGGACCCGATCCGACTCGGTGTCATGTACGCGGTCATCATGGCCTGGCAGAACAACGGCATTCACCCCGACGAACACTTCATGCCGCAATCCTTTCAAGCGGCCGGTTACCAGACCGCCATGGTGGGGAAGTGGCATCTCGGCCACGCGCAACAGAGCTACCACCCGAACGAACGCGGATTCGAGCACTTCTTCGGCCATCTCCACACCGAGGTTGGGTACTACCCGCCCTTTGCCAATCAAGGTGGCAGGGACTTCCAGCAAAACGGCAAGTCGATCGAGAGAGAGGGCTACGAGACATTCATCCTCAGCACCGAGGCATCGCGCTGGATCAAGGCACGGGACAAGGAGAAACCCTTCTTCCTCTATATGCCCTTCATCGCCCCCCACACCCCGCTCGACGCTCCAGAGGAACTGCAGAAGAAGTACCAGGACATCGAAACCGATCTCGAACCCGCGCGCAGCAAGGGAACCGACGGAACCCGGCGCACGGCCAAGCTCTTGCTACAGCCGAGCGCGCGTCCGATGTACGCCGCGGTGGTGGATGCACTCGATCAGGCCATCGGCCGGGTGCTCGACACCCTCGACCAGGAGGGCATCGCGGAAGAAACCATCGTGCTGTTCTTCAGCGACAACGGCGGCGCCGCCTATTCGGTCGGGGGTGCGGACAACACCCCCCTGCGCGGGGGCAAGGGAGATACCTTCGAGGGCGGGATCCGCGTGGTATCGCTTCTGCGTTGGCCGGGTCACGTCGCGGCGGGGGCAAAGATGGACCAGATCATGACCGTGATGGATGTGTTCCCGACTCTCGCTGCTGCCGCGGGCATCGAAACGCGCAATCGTCGCAAACTCGACGGACGGGACATGTGGCCCGCCATCGCCAATGGCAAGAAGATTCCCCGCAAGGAGTACATCTTCTTTGGTTCGGAAACGCCCATCTACGGTTCGATTGCCCTGACGGCATTCAACGACGATTGGAAGCTCGTGCAGGAAGTCGAACAGGAACTGATCTCGGCCACGGTCACGAACTACCTGTTCAAGGTCAGTGAAGACCCCAACGAGTACAACAATCTCGCAACGACCCACCCGGACGTGGTCCAGGAGCTGGCGAAGAAGATCCACGACTGGCGCGCGCTCTACCCCATCAGCGGAACCCGCAGCCAACTCGTGCCACCGCCGGGCTGGAGAGCCCCGAAAGACTGGGCAACTTATCCGATTCCACTAGCCGAGCTACAGGACGAACCCGCCCCTGGGATGCCTCCCCCTGGGCTCGAAAAAATACTCGACCGCATGCACGGCGAACGCGGGCGCCTGATCTACGACTGCGCCCCAAAGTGGTGGCTCGCCGGGATTTGTCTTGAAGAAGGCCTCGAGGAAGACTAAACCCGCGCGACCTCTACCGGCACGCCGTTGAAGATCGCGTTCCCCACCACGGGTTCCAGCACTGCATCATCAGTCAGGTCGTTGCAGTTGACACCGGGATGCTGGGTCGCGACCTGCATTTGGAGTTCCTTACCAGCGTGCCCCCAGCCGTGGGGCAAGCTCACGACCCCGGGCATCATCTTCTCGCAGAGTTCGAGCGGCGCGATCACCCGGCCGACGCGGCTCGAGATCGCAACCGAGTCCTTGGCGCTGAGGTTTCGCCGGGTCGCGTCATCGGGATGCATCTGCAGCGTGCAGCGCTCTTTGCCCCGGGTGCCGACCCGGGTGTTGTGCAGCCACGAGTTGTTGGTGCGAACGTCCCTTCGCCCGATCAGGAGCAATTGATCGCCGACCAGCGATGGCGCCGCTCGATCTCGATCCAGGCGCTCGAGTTCGGCAATGATCAGCGCCGGCGCCAGGTCGATGCGGCGTCCGTGTTGCTCTAGCAGGCCTGCGAGTCGCGGCTTCATCGGCCCGAGATCGACACCACTGGGTGAGGTCTCGAGATCGCGCAGTCGAAGGCCCTTGCGCCACGGCAGAAAGCGATTCCCATAGGTGCCGAGGCGAAGCATTAACCTCAGCGCCGTTCTTGGGCTCGGCACGAGACGCCGAGCCAGACGCAAAGCCGCCCGTTTGAGTGGATTGCGCTGTTTCGCCGCGGCGATGCGACAGGCGAGTTCGCTCAGGATCTGCCAATCGTCTCGCGAGTCGTCCTCGGGCTCAATCACGCGCGGCGAATACTTCGCGGTATTCCGCACTGCGAAACCGTGAAACAAAATCTCGTGGTTGTCGTGTTCCAGCGACCAGGTGGGGGGCAGGATGAGGTCTGCGTGCTGGGTCGTCTCATTGATGTAGAAGTCGATCGCAACATAGAAGTCGAGGGCGGCAAAGGCCGACTGCAGCGCCCGGCCATTGGGCGCGGACAAGCAGGGATTGCCGGCGATCGTCACCATGCCGCGAATCTGTCCCTCACCTTCGACCAGGATCTCCTCCGCAAGGCATGCCGTCGGCCGCTCGCCGTTGAAACAGGGCGCACCTCTTACGCGCGTGCGTCCCGAGTCGAGCTCGCCAGGCAAACCGCGCGCCTCCAGGAGCGCCGCAAGGTCTGCGGCGGGTTCCGGAAACATCACGCCACCTTCTCGGTCGAGGTTGCCGGTCAGTAGATTCAACACATCGAGCAGCCAACTGTTGAGCGTTCCGTACGGGCTCTGGCAGGTCCCCACTCTGCCATAGCAGGCAGCGCTCCTGGCGCCCGCATAGCGACGCGCGAGTTCGCGAACGGTTTGTCGATCAATACCTAGATCGGCCTCGACGGCTTCGGGCGAGAACGGAGCGATGTGTTCCTTTAGCCGATCAAGTCCGTCGGTGAGGGGATCCAAGTGACTCTCCCGTCCCAACCCCTCGTCCAAAACGCAGTAGATCAGCGCGGCGAGCAGCAGCGGGTCGCGTCCGGGTTGAATCGGGATGTGGAGGTCGGCCAACTCGGCGGTCTCGCTCCGCTTGGGATCGACCACGACCAACTCACCCCCGCGTTCGTGCAACGCTCGAACACGCCGCCGAAAACCCGGCACCGTCATGAGGCTCCCGTTCGACACCACCGGGTTCGCACCCAGGATCAACATGAAATCCGTGTGATCGATGTCGGGAATCGGGATCGAGAGATAGTTGCCATACAGCAAAATGCTCGACGCATGCTTGGGATTCTGATCGAGCGAACTCGCGGTAT
>Ga0114950_10001251_pt1 | contig 18963 bp, 20 predicted proteins | sample N075metaG_FD_83503 | JGI IMG/M metagenome (GOLD analysis project Ga0114950, IMG submission 83503) | Deep subsurface microbial communities from Kermadec Trench to uncover new lineages of life (NeLLi) - N075 metaG | ecosystem: Environmental > Aquatic > Marine > Ocean trench > Sediment | place... | reverse complement strand
TCCGCAATATGCTCGTCGCCGGCCGTACAGGCATCCTCACCGTCGACCATAAAAACCACAACGTCGGCCTCAACGACCGCCTGCTCTACCTGCCGGCTCATCAGTTGATCGAGCTCGCCCCGCTCGCCGGTGACACCACCGGTGTCGATCACGATTGCCGAACCCGGGTCCGGTTGGGAGTCGGACGTGCGGGGGAATCGCGCAAAGCCGTACTGGCGGTCGCGCGTGAGCCCGGGATAGTCAGCCACGAGAGCATCCCGGGTACCGGTCAGACGATTGAACAGCGTGGACTTACCCACATTCATGCGTCCAACGAGAGCGAATACCGGTAGCATGACTAATCCGTCAAGCTAGCGTTTCGTTGCGTCTTTGAAAGCATACAATTTGCCGTCGTCGGTGACGACATAAACCATGTCGTTGACAACCAGCGGCTGGCTGGTAATACGGCCCCCGCCGGCACGAACCCGAGCCTGCAAAGAGCCATCGCGAACATCGAACCAGTGCACATAACCGTCAAAATCGCCGACGACGATCGAACCGGCGAAAGGCGCCGGACCGCTCACATCGCGGTTCAACAGCGTCTCCTGCCGCCAGTGTTCGCGGCCGGTGCGCCGCGAGACTGCATACATGTCGCTGGCATCACCGGTCACATACAGATTGTTAAAGTCGACCGCGATCCCGCTGTGACTGGAAATGTCGCGCGTCCACAGTATCTGTCCGGACTCGGCCGCGAGTGCCGACAGCGTGCCCTGATAACCGATCGCATAAATGTCATCGCCGACCACGCGCACCGTCGCGTTCAGGTCGGAAAGACGATCGACCTCGGTCCGCCCGCTCGGCGGAGACAACAAGATGTCCCAGATCACGCTGCCGTCACCGACTTCGTACGCGGCGAGGCGCCCGTTGTCGAAACCACAGATCACGGTAGATTTGATTACCACCGGCGCACCCGTCCCGCGCACGGACAGTCGCGGGACGGACTGCTGAACAAACCACGCCTGGCTGCCGTCGGCCAGGTTCAGTGCAGTCAGTTTACCGTCAACGGTACGCACGTACACATGGTCGCCGGCCAGCGCCGGGGTCGCCAGGACCTCGCTCGACACCGAAACGCGCCAGCGCTCCGTGCCGTCATTCACATCCAGAGCGATGACATCGCCACCACTCGAACCGAGCACCACGACACCTTCACCAACCGCCGGACCGGCCGACAACTCCAGCTTCGTCTTGCGCAACCACTTGCGCTTGCCCTTGACCGCCTCGAACGCAGCCACGCGTCCATCGTGAGTTGCCGCGTACACATGCGCACCATCCGACGCGACGTTCAGCGCCAGACGCAGGTGCTCGGAACCATCGCCGATGCCGCCGCTCCACACCTTTCTGATCTTCAGGGTTGCCTTGAACTTGACGAGCTCCGCCGGCGGATCCTCCTCTTCATCCCCACCGAACCAGCTACAGCCGCTGACCAGGGCCAGCGCAAGCACCACGACGAACAGCCGGAACCCCGCGGCGGGATGCGCCAGACGCATCATCAGTGAGTGCCCCGGGAACCGCGGGTACGGGTACGCGCCCGGCACCGGCCTACTCTGCCGGTTCCGGAGCCGGCTCGATCGCAACCGACGGCGTCGAATCGACGACGCCCAGGCTGTCGAGCTTGGCCTGAACAAAGACCCGATCTATCACCGACGATTGCGGGTCGGAAACCAGCGCCAGTTGGTAGGCGGTGCGCGCTTCATCGACGCGTTCCATTGCGTAGAAAATGTCGCCCCGGACATTCGCGTACTGAGCGGCGAATGCCGACTCCGGAGTCAGTTCGCCGATGACCTCCAGCGCGTCATCGAGTCGGCGTTGCTGCAGTCTGACGCGTGCCAGACGCAGCTTCGCTATGTGGCGCATCTCGTCATACTCACTGCTCGCAACGATCGCCGCCAGTTGCCCGGCCGCAGCCTCGAAGTCATTACGCTCCATGTAAGACTTGGCGATGATCAAGCGCGCCTGATCGATATACGGTGAACTCGCGTACTCCCGATCGAGGTCGAACAACAGCTCATCGGCCTGCGATACGCGGCCGCTGCGCACGGCCAGTGCGATCTCTTCGTACAGCGCCGAGGCCCGCTCGGCCTGCGCGATCGCGTAGTCCTGCCACTGGTTCCAGCCAAACAGGCCGCCGACGGCGAGCAGTATCCCGCCGAATACGAAACTGCCGTTTTCCCTGAACCAGTTGCGTGCGATCTGCGCCTGTTGCTCGTCTGTCAGATTCTCGTCCACTCTAAAAATCACCTACACTCAATATTCAAAAAATCATGCAAAAAACTTCACCAGCGTCGCACCGAGTTCGTCCCAGCCTACGCTGAACTGCCCGGCATCTGCGTTGCGCAACGGCTTGATGCCCACCGTCTGATCCGCGACCTCGGCCTCGCCAAGGATCACGGCGATCTGTGCGCCACTGCGATCGGCCCGCTTCATCTGCGATTTGAAGCTGCCGCCACCGCAATTCATGTCGATAATCAAGCCGTGCGTCGCATCGCGCAGCTGTTCGACGAGCTTGAAGGCCGGTTCGACGACCGCATCACCGACGGCAACGACATACACGTCCGGCGCGCCGCTGACCTGCTCCCCGCCGCAAACCTTGTATAACTCGACGAGGCGTTCGAGACCGATTGCCCAGCCGATCGCCGGTACGGACCGGCCGCCCAGTTGTTCGACGAGACCGTCGTAGCGACCGCCGGAGCAGATCGCGCCCTGCGCGCCGAGCCGACCCGTGACCCATTCAAACACTGTCCGGGTGTAATAATCCAGACCGCGGACCAGTCGCGGGTTGATACGATAGCCGATACCGGCCTGGTCGAGCAGGCGCCGAAGTGTCGCGAAATGTTCTGCCGACTCGGTATCAAGATAATCCGTGATCACGGGGGCCCCGGCAATTAATTCTTCCATCGCCGGGTTCTTGCTGTCCAGGATGCGCATCGGGTTGCGCTGCAGACGGTCCCGGCTGTCCGCGTCAAGTGCATCCGGAAATTGCTCGAAATAGCCCTGCAGGGCCTCACGATACCGGACCCGGGACTCCGGCGTACCCAGTGAATTGAGTTCGAGTTCGACCGTATCGATGCCCAGTTCCCGCCAGATCCGGCTCGACACGATGATCAGTTCTGCATCAATATCGGGCCCGGCGAAACCCAGCGCCTCGACGTCGAACTGATGAAACTGGCGATAACGACCCTTCTGAGGCTTCTCGTACCGGAACATCGGGCCGGTGGACCATAGTTTCTGACGCCGGTTGTGCAACAGGCCGTGAGTAATGCCCGCACGCACGATACCGGCCGTCGCCTCGGGCCGCAGGGTCAGGCTGACATCGTTGCGATCGTTGAAGGTGTACATCTCCTTCGCGACGATATCGGTCACCTCGCCGATCGAACGTTTGAACAGCTCGGTACGCTCGACGATCGGCACGCGGATCTCGTGGTAACCGTATGCAATCAGAATGTCGCGCAATATGGTTTCGACTGATCGCCAGGTTGCAGTGTCTTCGGGCAGGAGATCTCCCATCCCTCGTATGGCCTGAATTTGCGACATGCGTTGATGTTCCCACGGCTCCCGGCCGACTAGAATGCGCCCTGGATTTCAAAGCGGGCCACCCGACCGGTTCTGCCCGTCGACGGTATCGGATACGGTTCGTCGTTGACGCGCAGATCCACACCTGCCGCATTACCGAGCAATATCTGAAACGGCGGTTTGCCGGCCAGTTCTCGGTGACCCTCGCGCTGCAAACCGAACAGCAAACGCCGATTGACGTCCGAGATCTCGGCCCAGGACTCCTCGCGAAAATGCAGGCTCAAACGCGTGAGATCGCCGGCAACTTGCGCGTTTGACGGCCCGGCTGCGACGGATTCTGCCGCGACCGCCGCTTGCGGCTCGCGCGTCGGGCTGTCGGCCCTCGGCATATCAGCCACACCAGATTCGGTGGTCGCAGACGGCACGGTTGCCGGCTCCGGCTCGCTGATCCTGGCCGGTGAGACGACACCAGCGGGCGACGGCTCGGGTGCGGGGGCTGCAGGCACGCTGATACTGCCAGGTAGCACAGCCGGCATGACGATCGCTTGCTCCGGGGTCGCATCGTCCTGCGCCACGTACCAGGCGAGAATCAGGCCGAGCAGAATCAACAGGCCGCAAAAGCCCCACATGACCGGGTTAATCGTGACCGAACGATCGACGCTGCGCTGCACCACCGGCATCGACAATTGGATCGGGTCGGTGGCCTGATAGGCCTCGACAAAACTGTCAGCCGGCAGGCCAACCAGCCGCGCATACGCCTTCAGGTGTCCGCGGACGAAGACCGGCGCACCGAGCGCCTCGAACTGCTCTTCCTCGAGCGCGACGACCGAGGTTTCATCGAGGTGCAGGGATTCAGCCACCTGCTCGAGAGACATCGCTGTGGCCTTGCGCGCCGAGCGCAACCGTTCGCCGAGACCGAGCGCATCGGTCTTGCCGGGCCCGGAGTCGTCGGCGTTCGACACCTCGGTATGCCGCACGTTATCCGTCATCGCGCTGACGTTGCAGCAACCAGCGGGCTTCGACAGATTCAGGAAATTCTCGGCGCAGGCGCAGGCCGTAATTATCGGCTGCCTGTGCATCGCCCATCGCGGTCTCGACGCGCATGCCCAGCCACAAAACCGCCGGCGATGCCGCGGCGATGCCGGCATAGCGTTGCAGGAACGCGCGGGCCTGCAAATAATTATCACGCCGGTAGGCGACATCTGCCATCTGCAACAAGGCTTCCGCGAAGTTCGCATCGAATGCCAGCGCCGCGCGCAGATAATTCTCCGCCCTTGCCAGATCTTCGCCCTTCACACAGACGCCGGCATTCGTGTTCAACATGGCCTTGTTGGAAATTTGCTTCGACTGCGGCACCGCGATCGCCTCGTCAAGCATCCCGAGTGCCTCATTGCGGGTCTCGTCCTCGTGACACAGGAACACGGCGAGGCTGTTCAGGGCGTCGGGATCGCGGGGCGCCAGTGAAACGGCGCGACGATACATGCGGCTGGCGGCATCGGCGTCACCGAGCCGCTCGTAGACGATGCCGAGCGCCCGGTAGGCCGTAATATTGCTGGAATCCAGGTCGATGGCTTTCTCGAGCTTGATCTGCGCGGACTGCAGATCGCCCTGGCGCAGGTAGCTGACGCCCAGTTGCACGTTGTAATCGGCTGCCTCTGCGGGCTGCCGCTCGATGGGTGCCTGCCCCGAGAGAGTCTCGGTGATGCAACCGCCGAGACCCGCCAGCACCGCGACACAAGCCGCCACGCGCGTAAACATGGAGCGAAACCTCACTGAAACCCGACCTGCTGCATCTTCTCCCCCAACGGCACCCGGACACGATTGCTGACGCGGCCGGCCAGTTGTCCACAGGCAGCGGCGATATCGTCGCCGCGCGTCTTGCGGGTCACGGTAATGATACCCGCCTGCAGGAGTATCTGCCGAAAGCCATCGATGACCGGCCGGGAAGAGCGCTTGAACTCGCTGCCGGGAAACGGGTTAAACGGTATCAGGTTGACTTTCGCCGGACGGTTCGCCAGCAGCCGGGCCAGTTGCCTGGCATGCTCGGCACTGTCGTTGACACCCTCCAGCATGACGTATTCGAAGGTCACGTCCTTGAGGTTGGCGACCCGCGCATAGTACCAGCAGGCCTGCAACAATTCGGCGATCGGGTGCCTGCGATTGATCGGCACCAGCCGATCGCGCAGTTCATCATTCGGTGCGTGCAGCGAGACGGCCAGGGCAACGTTGCATGTCTCGGCCAGTCGCCGCATCTGCGGCACGAGGCCGGACGTGCTGACGGTCACGCGGCGGCGCGACAAGCCGAACCCGAGATCGTCGAGCAGGATGCTGGTCGCACGCGTCACGGCGCGCAGGTTCGCGAGCGGCTCACCCATGCCCATGAAGACGACATTGGAGATGCGCGGCTCGTCCATCTGTTCGAGTTCACGCCGCGCGAGCATAACCTGGCCGACGATCGCGGCCGCGTCGAGGTTCCGATTGAAACCCTGGCGCCCGGTCGCACAGAACGGACAGTCCATCGCGCAACCGACCTGCGATGAAACGCACAGGGTTCCGCGCGCACCCTCCGGGATGAACACCATCTCGATCGCTTGCCGGTTGCCGGCCGCGAGCTGCCATTTGACAACGCCATCCGCCGCATCTTCGCGCAGCTGGATTTCCGGCAAACGAACCTCGCAGCGGCTGGCCAGCGCCTGACGCAGGCTGAGGCCAAGGTCGGTCATGGCATCGACATCCAGCACCGAGCGACCGTAGAGCCATTGCATCAACTGCCGGGCACGAAACGGTTTCTCGCCCATGTCGATAAACATGGCCGCGAGTTCATCGCGCGTCATGCCCAGCAGGTTTTGTCTGCATTCAGTCACGATCGTCGAAATTTATCAGCTCGGCCGAGGCGTCCGGATCAACGGGTCCGTGGACACAACTGGTCGTCCGGGAAGAAGTATCTGATCTCCTCGGCAGCGGTCTCCGGACTGTCGGAGCCATGCACGACGTTCTCCTCGATGCTCGCAGCAAAGTCCTTGCGGATGGTGCCCGCGTCCGCGTCAGTCGGATTCGTCGCGCCCATGATTTCGCGATTTTTTTGAATCGCATTCTCGCCTTCCAGAACCTGGACCACGACCGGACCGGAAATCATGTAACTGACGAGGTCTTCGTAGAACGGACGCTCCTTGTGAACGGCGTAGAACCCCTCGGCCTGATCGCGACTCAGGTGCACCATGCGCGCGGCAACAATCTGCAGGCCCGCCTGCTCGAAGCGGCGATACACCTCACCGATCAGGTTCTTCTGCACACCGTCGGGCTTTACGATTGAAAACGTACGTTCGATAGTCATTAACTCTTTCTACTTTACTGTTGGTTATTTTTTTTGACCCGGTTTACACGCTGAAACTTTCGCCGCAGCCGCACTTGCCGCGCACATTCGGATTGCGAAAACTAAACGCCTCGTTCAAGCCTTCACGCACATAATCGACCTCGGTGCCATCGATGAGTTCCAGGCTCTCGCGATCGACAATGACCTTGACGTCCGCCGTATCGAATACGACGTCGTCCGCGCCGATCTCGTCGGCGTAATTCACGACGTATGCAAAACCGGAGCAACCGGTCTGCTTGACACCAAGGCGCAGCCCGATGCCGGTGCCGCGTTTCGCCAGAAAGCTGCGTACCCGGTCGGCCGCATTGTCGGTTAATGTAATTGCCACGATTCCTCCTGAATTTGCCCGTGAATAATCAATCTCAATTCGCTAATTTCTGCCCAGCCGCCTATTGTCCCAAGCAATGAAGCATTGATGCAAGGCATCTTGCACCACCAGCAGCCGGCCGGTCTTCTCGACCGGGACATCCAGGGCTTCGGCAAGCTCGCGAGGCGCCAATTTCATCAGCGCCGCAGCCGGCTGACCGGTCAGGAGCTCAGTCGCCAGGCTGCATGCTGCAATGCTATGCGGGCAACCGAAGGCCCGAAATGCGATCTCGTCGATCGTGTCGGCCGGGATTCGCGCCTGAAACTCGATTTGCGTACCCACGGCGCGGTCGCCGGCCAGGCCAGTAAACATATTGTCAGGATTGCCCGCCAGAGGGCCCGGGTTTGCCGGCCGGGCGAAATGTTGCGCAACCCGCTCCGAATACGGCCAGCCACTCATCAGGCGACGGCCACCCGCGTATCGGGCGCGAGGCGACGCAGCCGCACGACGGCCGTCCGGAACACATCGATCGCCAACTCGATCTCGTCCCCGGTCGTGCCGCGACCGAAGCTGAAGCGGACACTGGCGCGCGCGAGATCGTCGGCGCGGCCGAGACTGCGCAGCACCGCGGATGGCTCGGCCGTGGCCGTCGTGCAGGCTGAACCGGCCGACACCGCCAGCGCGCGCAGCGCGTAATGCAGACTCTCGCCCTCGACACCGGTCACGCTGACATTCAGGATGTGACCGGCGCGCCGGGTCGGATGGCCGTTTAACAGGACGCCGGGCAGCGTCGAGATGCCGGCCCACAACGCGTCGCGCAGCCCGGTCGTGTGCGCGACGTCGGCAGCACGTTCACGGGCCGCGATGGCATACGCGCAACCCATGCCGACGACCTGGTGCGTCGGCACGGTACCCGGCCGCAGACCGCGCTCCTGACCGCCGCCGTACATCAACGGCTCGACACGACCGATGCGTTGGCGATTCATATACAACGCACCGACGCCTTTCGGCCCGTAGAGTTTCTGCGCGGACAATGACAGCAGGTCGATGGATTGTGCGCCGACATCGAGCGACAGACGACCGGCGCTCTGCGCCGCATCGACATGAAACAGCACATCGTTGGCGCGGCACACCGCTCCGATTGCGGCGATATCCTGAATGACGCCGATTTCGTTATTGACGTGCATGATCGACACCAGCGTGGTCTCGGGCCTCAGCGCCGCCGCAACCGCATCCGGCGTGACGATACCGTTCGCATCCGGACGCAGATAGGTCACCGTGTAGCCGTGCTTCTGAAGATAACGGCACGCGTCGAGTACGGCCGGATGCTCGGTGACCGAAGTCACGAGGTGCCGGCCCGCAGCCGCCCTGAAACGCGCAGCGCCAATCACCGCGAGATTATCGGCCTCGGTCGCACCGGAGGTCCAGATGATTTCATCAGGCGCGGCATGAATCAGCCCGGCGACTTCGCGCCGCGCATTCTCGACGCGCTCGGCCGCCCGGTGCCCGTAGGCATGGGTCGTCGCATGCGGATTGCCAAACTCTCCCGCGCCGGTCAGGACCGCGCTCATGGCCTCGGCGACGCGCGGGTCGACCGGCGTGGACGCCGCGTAATCGAGGTAAACCGGCATTTCCATCGTCCGGCCCGGCGTTATCTGCTTCGGCATGACCTGCCCTCCCCGGTATCCGGCGGCTTGCCCGATGTGTTCGCCGCATCTCCCTGCGCCGCCGACGCGCGCGCGGTACCCGGTGCAAGTGCGCTCAGGATGCCACGCATCATGTTCAACTCGCGTTCGTCGAGACGACTTCGATTGAACAGGCGCCGCAGGCGACGCATGAGCACGCGCGGATGGTCGGGCTTCAGGAAACCGGCCGCGAGCAACGCCGCCTCCAGGTGTGCGTAGAAATACTCCATGTCCTCGCTGCTGGCCGGCGGATCGGCCTTCGGCATGAGCGGTGCGTCAACGCCATGCGCGAGGTGCAGCTCGTAGGCGATGATCTGCACCGCCATCGCAAGATTCAGCGAATTGTATTCGGGGTTGCTCGGGATATAGACGAGCGCGTTGCACAGATCCATCTCGGCGTTCGTCAAGCCGGCCCGTTCCGAGCCAAACACGATGGCCACCGGTGTGTGGCGGCTGGTCGCCGCGACCTCGGCAGCGCATTCGCGTGGATCGAGCTCGGGCCACTGCAGCCGCCGGCGACGGGCACTGGCGCCGACCACAAACCCGCAACCGGCCACGGCCGCACCGAGCGTCGCGACGATCGGCGCCGATTCGAGAACATCGCGGGCACTGGACGACCGGGCACGCGCAACGCCGTCGATCTCGCAACCCGGGTTGACGATCACGAGATCTTTAAACCCCATGGTCTTGATCGCCCGCGCGGCGGCACCGACGTTCCCCGGGTGGGTCGGCTCAAACAGGATGAAACGGATGGCGGATCGAGACACGGCGACTCGGACGATGGCAATTATTAAGGCCCGTATTCTACCTTGACGGACCCCGCCGGTGGCAGGCTGACAAAGTCGTGCCGCCGCCGGCATGACCCCGTACAATACGGCCCTTGCCCGCACACCCCGTTGTCCATCACGCCGCTCCCGTAGCCGACCAGGACTCATGCACGCATTACTGAACACGGCGATCAAAGCCGCACGCCGCGGCGGTGACCTGGCCCACCGCCAGCTGAATCGCGTACACCAGCTCAAGGTCGAAACCAAGGGTCAGAACGAGTTCGTGACCCGCGTCGATCGCGCCGCCGAAGATGCCATCATCGAGGTCATCCAGGAACGCTACCCGGATCACGCCTTCCTGGCCGAGGAGAGCGGCGTACGCGGCAGCGGCGATCACGTCTGGATCATCGACCCGCTCGACGGCACGACGAATTTTATCCACGGATTACCAATTTTCGCGGTCTCGATCGCGCTGCGCATCAAGGGCCGGATCCAGCTCGGCTGCGTGTACGACCCGAACCGGCAGGAAGTCTTCACGGCGATCCGCGGCCAGGGCGCCCAGGTTGACGGGCACAAAATCCGCGTCAGTGGTCGCCGCGGGCTCGACGGCGCGCTGATCGGCACCGGCTTCCCGTACCGCTCGATGGACCACATCCATGCCTATTTGCGGATGCTCGAGGCGGTGCTGCGGGAGACCGCCGGCGTGCGTCGTCCCGGTGCGGCCGCACTCGACCTGGCTTATCTCGCGGCCGGACGCCTCGACGGCTTCTGGGAGTTCGGTCTGAAAATCTGGGATATTGCGGCCGGCTCGCTGATCGTCCGCGAGGCCGGCGGCCTGATCAGCGAACTGCAGGGCGACGGGGATTACCTGGAGAGCGGCAACATCGTTGCCGGCAGTCCGAGAGTGCATGACGCACTGAAAAAACTGCTGACGCCTCACCTGCCGAAGGGCTGATGCAACCCGGTCGGTGTCTTTAAGCGGTGCCGGTGTTCACTTATTCACATATTGCCCTCTGCTGAAATAAGTGAATAAGTGAACACCGGCACCTCTAGGGAAGATCGTCGATCGCGTGTTTGTCGACTTTCACCGGCAACAGCTCTTCGGTCGTAAGATCCATCGCCAGCGCCGTCGCGCTCGCGATGTAGATCGACGAATACGTGCCGATCAGGATGCCGACGATCAACGCGATCGAAAATCCCCGCACGGCCTGGCCGCCGAGGAAAAACAACGCCACCACGACGAGTAAGGTCGTCAGACTGGTGATAATCGTGCGGCCGAGCATCTGGTTCACCGACAAATTCATGATCGGCTCGGCGCCTTGCCGCTTGATTAACCGGAAGTTCTCGCGAATCCGGTCGAAGACCACGACCGTATCATTCAGCGAGTAACCGATTACGGCCAGGATGGCCGCGAGCACGGCCAGGTCGAACGAAATCTGCAGAATCGAGAAAAAACCGATCGTGATCATGACGTCGTGCACGAGTGCGGCGACGGAACCGATCGCCATTTTCCATTGGAAGCGGATCCAGATGTAAATCAGGATCATGAAAATGGCGAACAACATCGCCAACCCGCCACGCTCGGTCAACTCTTCGCCGACCTGCGGGCCGACGAACTCGGCGCGCCGGAGGTCGACGCCCGCGTCCCCGGAACGCAGCAGCTCGAAGATATGATCGCCGACCTTGCCGGCATCGACGCCCTCTTCCGGCATGACCCGGATCAACACCTCGGTGGCCGAGCCGAAGTTCTGCACGATCGCATTACCGAAGCCGCCGTTGCCGAGGCGCGCGCGCACGTCGACAAGATTGGCCGCATCCGGATACCTGACCTCGATCAGCACGCCGCCGGTAAAGTCGATGCCGAAGTTCAGGCCGCGCGTGGCGAGAGACCCGATGCTGATGACGATAAGCACCGCCGACAGCACCGCCGCGAACCGGCGCTTGCCCATGAAGTCAATATGCGTTTTTGTCGGGATAATCTGCATCGGTTTACCTGCAACAGCCGGCTAGATCGACAGCCGCTCCAGCGAGCGGCCACCGTAAATCAGGTTAATGATCGCGCGGGTGCCGATGATCGCCGTGAACATCGACGCGACGATACCCAGCGACAGCGTGACGGCGAAGCCCTTGATCGGGCCGGTGCCGAACGCAAACAAGACAATCGCCGCGATCAGCGTGGTGATATTCGCATCCGCGATGGTCGACAGCGCCTTCTCGTAACCTGCATGAATGCTCGCCTGCGGCGAATTACCATTGCGAATCTCCTCACGGATACGCTCGAAGATCAGCACGTTTGCATCGACCGCCATGCCCACCGTCAGGACAATGCCCGCGATGCCCGGCAACGTCAGTGACGCCTGCAGCAGCGACAACAGCGCAACGACGAGCACGAGGTTGGTGACCAGAGCGAGATTGGCAATCAGGCCGAACGTGCGGTAATAAATCAGCATGAAGAGACCGACGAGCGCGAGACCAATGAGGATGGCGTTCAACCCCTTGTCGATATTGTCCTGGCCGAGGCTCGGGCCGATTGTGCGCTCCTCGACCTTGAAGATCGGCGCGGCCAGCGCGCCGGCCCGCAGCAGCAGCGACAAATCGCGCGCCTCGAGCACGTCGAGGCCGGTAATCTGGAAGTTGCTGCTGAACACGCCCTGGATGGTCGCGATATTAATGACTTTCTTCTCTTCGCGCCTGACCTCGACCATCACGCCGTCGCGCTCGACCAGGTCGCGCTTCTGCTCGACAAAAATGACCGCCATGGGCTTCTTCAGATTCTTCTTGGTCGTTTCCAGCATCTCCCGCGCACCCTTGCTATCGAGTCGCACGAAGACGGCCGGCGTGCCCTGCGAGAAACCGGACGTCGCATCGATGAGTTGATCGCCGCCGACGATCCGGCGCCGTTTCAGCAGGACCGGCGCCCCGGCGCGATCCTTGAACAGTTCGCAACCGAGCGGGGCCCGCCCGCGGCGTTCAGCCTCCAGCGCATTTTCGCCGGCACACACCAGCCGGAATTCCAGCGTGGCGGTCGCGCCGAGGATGCGCTCGGCCTGGGCCGGGTCCTGCACGCCCGGCAACTGCACGACAATACGGTCCAGGCCCTGGCGCTGCACGACTGGCTCGGCGACGCCGAGTTCGTTGACGCGGTTGCGCAGGGTGATGGTGTTCTGGTCGATTGCAAAATCGCGGCGCTGCTTGATCTGGTCCGGCGTCATCCGGATAACCAGCATGAGGGCGCTACCCGTGCCGCGGCGCAGGATTTCGATGTCCGGATCGGCATCGCGCAGGAGATCCTCGGCCTCATCGGCGTCGGCCGAATCGCCGAGCGTGATATGGAGCTCATTGCCGACGATGCGCGACTGACGCCGGATACGCTGCTTGCGCAACAGCTTGTCGAAATCCGCCTCGTACTGCACCAGGCGCTGCTGCACCGCCTGTTCGATATCGACCTCGAACAGGAAATGCACACCACCGCGCAAGTCCAGGCCGAGACTCATCGGTTCCAGGCCAAGTGCGCGCAGCCAGTCCGGAGTGCGCGGCGCGAGCGTCAGGGCAACCACATAGGCCTGGCCGAGCTCTGTGCGCAACAGATCGCTGGCCCGGAGCTGCTCCTCGACCGAGTCGAAACGCACCAGTGCGCGCCCGTCGTCCGGATGCAGGCTGTTGTAGGCGATGCCGGCGTCATCGAGCACGATCGTGACCTGGTTAAACTCGAGTTCCTGCATGGCCGAACCGCTGTCACGGCTGACCTGCAGAGCCGGATCCTCACCGTAGAGATTCGGCAATGCAACCAGGGCGCCGAACCCGACGACCGCGAGTATGAGCAGATTCTTCCAGGCCGGATAATGGTTCATAAGATATTAAATGTGGTACGCAGCTGCACGGATAGAAGATTCAGGCGCTTTTGATCGTGCCTTTCGGCATGACCTGGCCGATAGTGTGCCGCTGGATCTTCAATTCCACGCCGTCTGTAACCTGCACGTGCACGAATTGCTCTTTGACGGCCGTGACCTTGCCGAGGACTCCACCGGCCGTGACGATCTCGTCACCGACCCCGATATTCGCGACCAGTTCACGGTGCTCTTTCTGTTTCTTGTTCTGCGGACGGATCAGCAGAAAATAGAACACCCCGAAGATCAACACCAGCGGCAGCAGACTCATGAACGGGCTGCCCTGCTCGCCGGCCTGTGCATATGCGCTTTGTATCAACCAATCCATAAAATAACGCTCTACCGCAAAACGGCGCGTATTATGCCACAGATACGCGGGATTGCTCCTCGCGGGCGATCCGGTCGCGGGCGAAGCTGCCAAACGCCCCGGCTTCGATGGCCGCCCGGATGTCGGCCATCAACGTCGCGTAGTAATGCAGGTTGTGGATCGTGTTCAGCCGGCAGCCCAGTATTTCGCCACAGCGCTCCAGATGGCGCAGGTAGGCACGGCTGTAGTGGCGGCAGGTGTAGCACGCGCAGTTCTCGTCCAGCGGCCGCTGATCGTCCCGGTGCGCCGCATTGCGGATACGCACGACCCCGTGGCTCGTGAACAGGTGCCCGTTGCGGGCGTTGCGAGTCGGCAGAACGCAATCGAACATGTCGATACCCCGGGCCACCGCCTTGATGATGTCGGCCGGCGTGCCGACACCCATCAGGTAGCGCGGCGCCGTGGCCGGCAGGCGCGGCACCGTATGCTCCAGCACCCGCAGGCGTTCAGACTCGGGCTCGCCGACCGACAACCCGCCCAATGCGTAGCCATCGAAGCCGATCTCGAGCAAGCCCGCGAGCGAGGCCGAACGCAGCTCGCTATGCATGCCCCCCTGCACGATGCCGAACACTGCGGACCCGGCCGCCGCGCTGCCCTGCCGGTCGAACGCGTCGCGGCTGCGCCGGGCCCAGCGCAGCGACAGCTCCATGGAGGCGCGCGCGGTCGCCTCGTCGATCGGGTAGTCGGTGCACTCATCAAAGATCATCTGGATGTCGCTGCCCAGATCCGCCTGCGCCTGCATGACGCTTTCCGGGCTCAGAAAAACCAGGCTGCCATCGGTCGGTGCACGGAACTCGACACCCTCCTCTGTTATTTTGCGCCGCTTGGCAAGGCTCCAGACCTGGAAGCCGCCCGAGTCGGTCAGGATCGGCCCGTGCCAGTGCATGAAATCATGTAACCCGCCATGCGCGCGAATCAGCTCTGTCCCCGGCCTCAGCAGCAGGTGAAACGTGTTGCCGAGAATGATCTCGGCACCCGCCTCGCGCAACTCCTCCGGCGTCATCGCCTTGACCGTGCCGTAGGTGCCGACCGGCATGAACGCCGGCGTCGCAAACTCGCCGCGCGGTAAGCACACACGGCCGCGCCGCGCGGCGCCGTCGCTCGCGAGCAGTTCGAATTGCAGCGGGCTCGTCATGGTCGGGCCAGCGATGTGCTCATTGCAGCGTCATCCAGGGTGTGCGGCGCCCTGCGTATATTCGCAGAACATCGCATCACCGTAACTGAAAAAACGGTAGCGTTGGCGCACGGCATGCTCGTAGGCACTCAGAACAGTCCGGGTACCTGCGAACGCGCACACCAGCATCAGCAGTGAGGACCCGGGCAGGTGAAAGTTCGTCAACATCGCATCGACGACGCGAAAGCGATCGCCCGGCCGGATGAACAGCGTCGTCTCGCCCGTCCAGGGTGCGAGTTCGCCGCTGCCGTCGTCCACCCGGAGCGCGGCGGACTCGAGCGCGCGCACCGTTGTCGTACCGACTGCAACCACGCGTCCGCCTCGCTGATGCGTCTCGGCTACCGCCGCACAGACCCGGGCGGGCACCTCGACCCGCTCGGCATGCAAGCTTCCCGTCTGTAGCTGCTCTTCGCGCAGCGGCGCGAAGGTCCCGGCACCGACATGCAGCGTCAGCGTCGCAACGTCGACACCCTTGGCCCGGAGCCGATTCAGCTGGCCGCGATCGAAATGCAAACCGGCCGTCGGCGCCGCAACGGCGCCGGGCGTCCGGGCAAAAACCGTCTGGTAACGCTCACGGTCGGCAGCGGCCTCGGCGCGCTCGATATACGGCGGCAGCGGCATATGCCCGTGCCGCTCGAGCAATTCCGCGACGGGGGCCGCGAACTGAAGGATGAAAAATCCGCCGTCACGACCCGCGACGACCGCCTCGATGCCGCCCTCGAAGTGCAACTTCGCACCCGTGCCCGGTGCCCGGCTGCTGCGCAGTTGCACACGCGCGCGATGTCCTTCGAGGATCCGCTCCAGCAGCATCTCGACCTTGCCGCCCGTGGCCTTGCGCCCGAACAACCGCGCTGGCAATACCCGCGTGTCATTCAGGACCAGCAGGTCGCCCGACTCCAGCAGGCTGGCGAACGCCGGAAATCGCAGGTCCTCGACGCCCGCGTCCCGGCTGCGCACATGCAGCAGTCGGCTGTCGCTGCGCTCGGGCAACGGCGTCTGGGCGATCAGGTCCTTCGGCAGGTCATAGGCGAAGTCACTCGACGTCATTACGCAGCGGCAAAGTCAGTCGAACCTCACGAGGCTTTTTCTCACGCAGAATCCCGATAACCAGTTCCTCGCCGGGCTCGTAAGAACGCAAAATACGCATGGCATGGCCCGGGTCGTTCGGCTTGCGGGTGCCGATCATCCGGATGACATCGCCGTCCTCGAGTCCGATCTCCTCGTTGTCGGGCGCGCGAATGATCAGCAAGCCTTCGTCGGTGCCGAAGTACCGACCCAGCTCGGGCGACATTGACACCAGTTCCATGCCGGCGAACGTGCCATGGTGGCGCCAGCGAAATTGCAACGGCTCGACAACTTCATGTTCCAGGCGCCGGCTCCACCGCTCGATGTCCCGCATGAACGAGAAGCCCGGCGGGCGCATGGCCGGGTCGAGTTCACCGGCCGTCAGCTCTGCCTCCAATACGTCGCCGTCGCGCAGATACGTCAATTGCACCGTCTGGCCCGGCACCACGTCGGCCATGAACCGCAGCAGGCGACCGTTCGCCTCCCGTTCGGCGTCCGCCGTCAGGGATTGCTCATCGATGCGAATCAGCACGTCGTTGACGGCCAGCCCCGCCTCGTCGGCGCCGCCACCGGGCGTCACACCGAGGATCGTGACGCCCTCGACCGGCCCCCTGTCGACCTGCCCGTTGGCGATGTTGATGCCGAGTACGGCTCGTCCCTGGGCTCCGGATGCGGGCCCGGAGAATGCAATTATCGGTGATAATATAACTATTAATAACAGTAGTTTATAAGTATGTCTTAACATGAATAATTACCTTTGATCAGAAGGGTGTCGCGCCCGCCTCGACGTAGCGGACTCGCAGGAGCTGGTCCATCAATTCCACGCGCCGCTGCCACAGAACGCGCGAGCGCTGCGGGCCACCCTCAAGCAAGCGGCCGGGGGACACCGCAGCTTCGGTCGCGCGCTTCAGCGCCGCCATATTCAACTCGTAGTCGACCGCCGCGATTCGATCTTCCAGCTCGACGATCGCGCCCTCGGTGTCGGCACGCACGATCTGCGCCGGCGGTGGCAAACCCTGCAGCATCCGCTCGATCTGCCGGGAACGGCGTTGCAGCGTCCGCACGTCGGAGCTTGCCGACGCGGCCGCCCTTCCATCTTGCACGACCAGGCTCTCGACCGACACGTTCGGGGCCGGTTCCATCTGCTGAACCGGACGCACCAGAAACGCGACGCCGCTCAGCGCGGCGGCGGCAGCCACGGCTGTGACCGGCCAGGCAATGCGGCGACGATCACGCTGCACACGAGTCCGGATTCGCTGCCAGGCATCGGCCGGTGGCTGCAGGTCCGGCAGCGCGCTCAGCCGTTCGGTGACATCGTTCGTCGTCTCGGAATTCATCGCTCCACCTCTTCTCTCTCGACCGGCGCACGAATCGCGACACACGCCACCCGCTGGAGCCGCTGGTGAGCCCGGGCCAGCTGGGACTTGGAGAAACTGACACTCTTGCCCATCATTTCGGCAATCTCACGATGTGTGTAACCCTCGATATCGTGGAGGATCACGACCACCCGGCTGGTGTCGGACAAGCGTGCGAGCGCTCGCTCAAGATCGATTCGCGCCTGCATGGCCGCCGCGTCTGAGGCAGCCGCCGGCTCGTAGGGCCGGTCGTCCTCGCCGAGATCGCGGAACAAGGTTGTGCGCCTCGCCCAGGCCGAACGCAGGTGCATCAGGCACTTGCTGACCGCGATCCGCCGTATCCAGGTCGCCAGCGAAGCCTGTTCGCGGAACCCGCCGATGCTGCGGATGACCTCGACGAAGGTCTCCTGCAACAGGTCATCGGCCGTATGCGTCGAACCCGTCATCCGGGCCATCAGCGAATACACGGGGGCGCTGAAGGTCCGGAAGATGATCGCGTGCGCCCGCATGTCGCCGCGCCTGGCCCGCGCCAGCACACCCGGCTCGACCTGTTTGTTCGCAAATCCCGCCATGTCGATCCATTTAGATGCCGTTTAATGCCAAAAGGTTGCAAGGCGCCACAATTGCATCGCCCGCGGCCGGTGGTAGAGTATGCGCCCTCGCGAACCCGATGCCCGGGTGGCGGAATTGGTAGACGCGGTGGACTCAAAATCCATTGTTCGAAAGAACGTGCGAGTTCAAGTCTCGCCTCGGGCACCAGACAACCCCTTGAATCAAAAAGCTTTGTCAGCTGCCCGCTGATGGGTCCGTCTGTGTGTAAACAGCCGGCGCGTCACAATTTGTCACAACGCGTTTTTTATTGTTAGGTTTAGGCTCTAAATCACGCTCAAGAGAGACAAATCATGGCAACAATCAGAAAGCGAAAGCTTGCACAGGGATTGTCTTGGCAAGTCCAGGTCCGCCGCGACGGACTCAGGCCACTTTCCAAGACATTCAGTACCAAGGCCGACGCGAAGGCATGGGCGGCGGGCATTGAGAGTGACCTGAACAAGAACGCCACCACTGCATACACCGAAGCAGCCAAGCGCACGTTATCGGAAGCGATAGACCGATACATCACGGAACGTGAAGCAGCCGACAAGCTGGCAACCGCCCGCCGACGTCAGCTGGACTGGTGGCGTGGAGAATACGGCAGCCGGAAGCTTGGCCAGGTTACCTGTTCCGTCATTATAGAAGCCCGGGACACGTTGCTCACCGAGGCCCACCCGACGCGCAAAGAACGACGGAAGCCGGCGACGGTGAACCGCTACCTTGCCGCCCTGTCGCATGTACTGTCCACGGCAGTGGACTGGGAATGGCTGCCGGCAACTCCGCGAATCAAGCGGCTGTCAGAACCGAAGGGTCGGGATCGCTTTCTTGACCGCGACGAACTGG
>Ga0114950_10001250_pt1 | contig 18968 bp, 18 predicted proteins | sample N075metaG_FD_83503 | JGI IMG/M metagenome (GOLD analysis project Ga0114950, IMG submission 83503) | Deep subsurface microbial communities from Kermadec Trench to uncover new lineages of life (NeLLi) - N075 metaG | ecosystem: Environmental > Aquatic > Marine > Ocean trench > Sediment | place... | reverse complement strand
GGGCACATATGGTGGTGCACGGCGCATTACACCTGCTCGGCTTTGATCATATGGATGATGACGAGGCCCTGGAAATGGAAGGCCTTGAGACACGTATCCTGACCACCTACGGGGTCGCAGACCCATATGGAGAGGCTCGCTAGAGTCCTGATACAATTTACAGCTTATGAACGACAAACCGCCAAGTACCAGCGGCGTGGGTACCCCCGGACTGATTGCGCGTCTCAGGCGTGCATTCAAGCGGGAACCCTGGAGCCGCGTTGAAATCCAGACCTTTATTCAGTCCGATGTTGAACTCGATGACGAAGAGAAAAGCATGCTCGCCGGCGTGCTCGAAGTATCGGAAACTCAAGCTCGAGACGTTATGGTGCCGAGATCACAGATGGTCGTCATCGACATCGATCACCAGTTCGACGACGTCATCGAATTGATAATTGAATCGGGACATTCTCGATTTCCGGTTATAGGGGAAGATCGTGACGAAATTCTGGGCATTCTGTTGGCCAAGGATTTGCTGCGTCAATTTGGTAATCAGGCCGCTAAGGATTTGACGATCCAGAAATTGTTGCGGCCGGCCGCCTTGATACCAGAGTCGAAGCGCCTGAACGCGTTACTAAGAGAATTTCGTGCCAGCCACAATCACATGGCTATTGTGGTTGACGAATATGGCGGTGTCGCCGGATTACTGACGATTGAGGACGTACTGGAAGAAATCGTCGGTGAGATCGATGACGAGCACGATCACAAGGAAGTGGAGTTCATCCGCCCGGACGGCGATCGTAATGGCAAGCCGTGTTTTGCTGTTCGGGCATTGACTCGCATCGAGGACTTCAATGAGTTCTTTGAGTGCGAGCTGAACGATGAGGAATACGACACGATCGGCGGACTCGTCATGCACGAGTTGGGCAGGATGCCAGGGCGCGGCGAGACGGTCGAGTTTGGTGGCTTCGAATTTGCAATAATTAAAGCGGACGAGCGGCGTATTGACGCGTTGCAAGTGCAACGAAACGGCGGCTGATTCTGGTGGCAAAGTACCAACACTTTCTAGTTCTGCTCCCAGCGGACCGGCCGGGACTCAGTCGCTCGATTGCATTCGTGCTGGGTTGCGCGATGACGATTACGTTCGCGCCCGTGGGTTGGTCTTTGCTGGCGCCGTTATTAGTGTTGCCGATGTTGCTTGTCACCCTGACCCGGTCGCCCAAAGATGCCGCCGCACATCTGTTCTGGTTCGGTTTCGGCTTTTTCCTTGCAGGCACCTACTGGATTTATATCTCGGTCCACGTATTCGGTAACGCAGCACTATTGATCGCCATACTACTGATGGTTGGCCTGTCACTGATCATGGCATCTTTCCTGTCGCTATCGGGTTGGCTCATAAGTCGCCTGACGCAAAGCGAACCCTGGTTGATGTTGCTGGTGGCACCATCGGCCTGGGTACTCATTGAGTGGTTGCGGGGCTGGGTTCTGACAGGATTCCCGTGGCTGGCGCTCGGTTACGGCCAAATCGATTCTCCGCTCGCTGGTTGGGCACCCGTGCTGGGTGTCTATGGCGTATCGTTCATGTTGATATTGAGTAGCGCGGCCCTGCTCGCCACAATCATGGTAGCTGGCAGGGCAAGGCTCTACGTCATGCCCATCATCATTTTGCCATGGCTGGTCGGCGGTATTTTGAAGACAGTTGAGTGGACCGAGCCTGATGGCGATGCCATACGAACTACAATTGTGCAGGGCGGGGTTCCCCAGGACCGCAAGTGGCTGCAGGAGCAACTGCAGACGACATTGGATTTCTATCGTATGTCTACATTGCGCGTGCCTGACAGTGAGATCGTCATCTGGCCGGAGGTCGCGATTCCACAGCTCGACGATCAGGTTCAGTCGTATCTGAGCATCATTGACGGTGACGCACGACGTAACCGGCAGTCAGTGTTGCTCGGCATACTCGAACGCAGTTTCGAGCGCAGTGATGAAGGCAAGATCTACAACAGCGTGCTGATGTTGGGAGGAGAAGAGAGACAGGTGTATCGCAAACGACACCTGGTGCCGTTTGGCGAATATTTTCCAGTACCGGCATTCGTCCGTACGTGGATGAAGATGCAGGATTTGCCGCACTCGGATCTTGTTGCAGGCACAGATCCCCAGCCGCTGATTGTTGCTGCCAACGGCACGAGGCTCGCCATCGCCATTTGCTATGAGATCGCCTACGGGGCGGAGCAACGTTACGCTTTTCCTGACGCGGGCCTGTTCATTAACGTCAGTAACGACGCCTGGTTTGGCGATTCGATAGCGCCACATCAACATCTTGAGATCGCACGCATGCGCGCGCTTGAGGTCGGACGCTACCTGATTCGTGCGACCAACACGGGAATCAGTGCCTTCATCGACCATAACGGAGAACTGCTGGAGGCCGGCAAGCAATTCGAACCCGTGGTTATGACGGCAGATGTCTGGTCGCGAAAAGGTGCCACCCCGTATGCCAGTTCCGGAAACGGGCCGATCATAGGATTTAGCCTGCTAATACTGGGTATCTTCTGGTTTCGGAGTCGCGCAAGCTTCTAGGTATTGTCAATGCTGCTAACTGCAGCTTGTTCATGTAGGCTTGCGGGTTTTCCGACCACTGAAGAACAGCGATACCAATGAGCACCCCGTACAATCCTGAAATCGTCGAGCGTGAAGCCCAGAAATACTGGGATGACACGCGTTGCTTTGAGGTCAGTGAAGACCCGTCGAAAGACAAATTTTATTGCCTGACGATGTTTCCATATCCCAGTGGCAAACTGCACATGGGCCACGTTCGGGTATTTACGATCAGTGACGTAATTGCTCGCTACCAGCGCATGCAGGGTAAGCACGTCTTGCAGCCAATGGGCTGGGACGCGTTTGGCATGCCGGCAGAAAATGCTGCCATTCAGAACGGCGTGCCACCGGCGCAATGGACCTATGACAACATTGACGACATGCGCGGCCAGCTCAAGCGACTGGGGTACGCGTATGACTGGACTCGTGAAATCACAACGTGTTGCCCGACGTACTACCGCTGGGAACAATGGCTGTTTACGAAGATGTTCAAGAAAGGACTCGTATACAGAAAGAACTCGATCGTAAACTGGGATCCGGTCGATCAGACCGTATTGGCCAATGAGCAGGTCATCGATGGTCGTGGCTGGCGTTCCGATGCTCTTGTCGAGCGCCGCGAAATTCCCCAGTGGTTTATGAAGATCACTGCCTATGCGGACGATCTTCTTGACGAACTTGATCGCATGCCGGGCTGGCCGGATTCCGTAAAGACGATGCAGCGCAACTGGATCGGTCGATCTGAAGGCATTGAAATGTCGTTCGACGTGGCAGGTGAGGACGACTCGTTGACGGTCTACACGACACGCCCGGATACGTTGATGGGTGTGACCTATATGGCTGTCGCAGCTGAGCACCCACTCGCAAGCAAGGCCGCGGCTGGTAATGCGGATATCGCAGCTTTCGTCGCAGAGTGTAAGAAAACCGGTGCCGCGGAAGCGACGATGGAGACAATGGAAAAGAAGGGTATGCCGCTGGGCATCTCTGCCATTCACCCAATGACCGGCGATGACATTCCGCTGTGGGTCGCAAATTTCGTGTTGATGAGCTATGGCACTGGTGCGGTGATGGCCGTGCCCGGTCACGATGCGCGAGACTGGGAATTTGCGAAAAAACACGGATTGCCCATTCGGCAGGTGATTGCTCCGGCCGATGGTAGTGATGCCGACGTCGATGCAGCCCCTTTTGTCGACAACGGCGTGCTGGTGAATTCAGGCAAATTCGACGGCTTGAACTCTGCGGCCGCATGCGATGCGATTGCCGACTATTTCGAAAAGTCAGGACAGGGTACGCGCAAAGTCAATTATCGGCTGCGTGACTGGGGTGTGTCACGTCAGCGATACTGGGGAACTCCGATTCCGATTGTCTACTGTGATGATTGTGATGCCGTGCCGGTGCCGGAAGATCAGCTACCGGTCGTATTGCCCGAGGACGTCGCTGTCACGGGCACCGGATCGCCGCTCAAGGATATGCCTGATTTCTATGAGACGCAGTGCCCGAAATGCGGCAAAGACGCGCGCCGCGAGACGGATACTTTCGATACTTTTGTTGAATCGTCATGGTATTTCGCGCGTTACGCCTGCCCGGACAGTGATGCCGCCATGCTTGACGAGCGTGCCAGCTACTGGGGACCCGTCGACCAGTACACGGGTGGGATTGAGCACGCTATTTTGCATCTGCTGTACTCGAGGTTTTTGCAGCGAGTCATGCGTGACGAAGGGCTGACGGATGTTTCCGAACCATTTACCAACTTGTTGACGCAAGGAATGGTCCTGAAAGACGGCGCCAAGATGTCCAAGGCGAAGGGCAACACCGTCGATCCGCAGCAACTGATCGAGAAATACGGCGCCGACACGGTACGGTTGTTCATGATGTTTGCAGCACCACCGGAGCAGGCCCTGGAGTGGTCGGACGACGGCGTACAAGGCAGCTTTCGCTTCCTGAAGAGATTCTGGATCGCGGTGGTTGATCACGCTGCGGCCGGGTCGGCGGCGGATCTTGATGCTGGAGCTTTGAACAAGGTGCAAAAAGATCTGCGGCGCAAGATACACCAGACAATTGCGAAGATCAGCGACGACCTGAGTCGCCGACATAGCTTCAATACAGTGGTTGCTGCGTCGATGGAGTTGTTGAACGCCATCAACAAATTTGCCGATGACTCCGCTTTGGGGCGCGCGGTAGTTCGCGAGGGGCTGCAAGCTGTGGTGCTGATGTTGTCGCCGATGGTGCCACACATCTGCCATGCGTTGTGGCGAGAGCTGGGGCACGAGTCCGCGCTGATCGACCAGCCCTGGCCCGAGGTTGACCCCGATGCGCTTGAGCTTGATTTAATCGAGTTGGTCGTTCAAGTCAACGGCAAATTGCGGGCCCGCATTTCGGTCGACGCCGATGCTGACAGGGATGTCATTGAGGCGCGCGCGTTGGCCGATGAAAACGTACAACGATTTATCGCGGGTAAAGACGTACGTAGGGTGATCGTGGTGCCCGGTAGGCTGGTGAACATTGTTGTCTAAACGCGTCGCCAGGCTGGTCGTCATTATCGCCGCAAGCGTGATCGCGAGCTGCGGATATCAATTGCAGGGTGCGTTGACCGTTCCGGCGGAAATGCAGCGCACCTATGTCGCCACCGTGGACCAGCACAGTCGGTTCTATCGCGAATTGCGGGCACAATTGCGTATGGCTGGCGTAAACCTGGTGGACACCGGTGCAGATGCGACGGCGACGTTCTCAATTTTGTATGACGAAACCGCGCAACGCGTCCTGTCAGTTTCGGCACGCAACGTGCCGACTGAATACGAAGTCTATTACACTATCGAGTATGCGTTGAATGCGGGCCCGAAAACCCTTCTTGATAGGCAGACGCTAACGCTCACGCGAGACTACACCTACGACGCCACACTGGTATTGGGCAAGGCGCGCGAGGAAGAACTGCTGCGCGAGGCCATTGTGAAGGATCTCGTACGCGTGGTCTTGAAGCAGATGTCCACTCTCTAAAGTGCTGACGGTAGCAGACGTACAACAGGCGGTGCTCGAATCGTTGTTGCGTCAATACGAATTGCAGCTAGTCATCGAAAGTCAAAGCGCTAAAATAACGGGCAGTTTCTGGGGTGACTCCGAAGCAGGGATCGTAGGGCGCACGATTTACGCCAGAAGCGATACTCCCATACATTCCCTGTTGCACGAGGCCTGTCACGTGATATGCATGACGGGCGATCGGCGCGACGACGTTGATCGAGACGCCGGTGGTGACGATCTTGAAGAGGCAGCTGTCTGTTATCTGCAAATCGTATTGGCGGATTGTATCGATGCCGCCGGGCGTGACCTTCTGATGCAGGACATGGACATCTGGGGCTACAGTTTTCGTCTCGGCAATACACGTGCGTGGTTTGAACAGGATGCCGACGACGCGATAGAGTTTCTTATTAATCAGGGCCTTCTGACTGAGACCCGTGAAGCAACATTCAAGCTGCGCGCGTAATGAGGGCGCGGTGTATAGTTTGGCATGACCTGGATACGCTACTTATCGTATTTCATTGCGATTGCGTTCGTGACGTGGGCACTGACACAATTGGAGATGACGTTTCCGGGGAGCCTTAAGTTGCACGTTTTGCTCAGCGAAACCGATCACTTTGGCACCAGTGAATTCTCACCGGTCGAAATTATCCAGGCCATCATTCTGGGCGTCTGCTGTTTCATCATGGGATGGGTTGCGAAGTATTGCCCGTCGCAGCAGCCCATCGCGATTCCGTTCGGTGGGCTCGCATTGATTTTCCTGATTCGCGAGTTGGATTATTTTCTGGATCGCGTAGTCGCGGACAATGTGTGGCAGATCCTCATGGTCGTCGTTGGTGCACTGGTAATCGCGTATTCATTGCGGCAAAGAAAACGCCTGCAGATTGCGCTGGGGCGTATTTGGCCGTCGCCAGGACTGACGCTTTTGTTCGCAGGTGCAGTGATTTTGTTCGCCTTTGTGCGATTCGTTGGTCACGAGGCGCTATGGATGTCAATTTTGGGCGATTCATATCAGCGCATTGTCAAACTTGCGGTCGAAGAGTTCATTGAATTGATTGGTTATTTTATGTGGATCATCGGGACCATCGAATACGCGTTGCAGGCGCGGGCGATCGCCTACCGGACGCCGCAGCCTGCGGCTCGACGCCTGCGCGAGAAACGACGCTCCGACTCCGAAGGCAGATTTTGAGACCCTTGTAGCACAGTCAATCGTTGCTATGATTGCGTTTTTTGATCGCTCGAACCGGGAAATCATGGCTCTACAGCTGCACGACACACTTCAGGGCAAGAAGGTAGCTTTCGCGCCACTCGTCGAGGGCGAGGTGACGATGTACCTGTGCGGGCCAACGGTTTACAACTATGCGCATATCGGTAACGCTCGGCCAGCCGTGGTTTTCGATCTGTTGGCTCGATTGCTGCGACGACGTTACAAGCTGACATTCGCGCGCAATATCACTGACGTCGATGACAAGATCAATGCCGCCTCGATTGAAACGGGCAAACCGATCGATGAAATTACGGCACGCTTTATTGCGGCGTATAACGAGGACATGGGCGCGCTCGGTGTCAGGCCGCCCGACGTTGAGCCGCGGGCGACGCGACATATCGGCGAAATGATTACCATGATCGAAACCTTGATCGACAAAGGCTTCGCTTACGTGGCCGAGGAACATGTGTTGTTCGATGTGTCGTCATACGAAAAATACGGAGTGTTGTCGAAGCGCGATTTGCGCGAAATGATCGCGGGGGCTCGAGTTGAGGTGGCTCCGTACAAGAAGGTGGCGCACGACTTCGTGCTGTGGAAGCCCTCATCGCCGGAGATTCCGGGATGGGATTCGCCGTGGGGACGAGGTCGCCCGGGTTGGCATATTGAGTGCTCGGCGATGGCCAAGAAGTACCTTGGCGAGACCATCGATATACACGCCGGTGGTCAGGATCTTGTCTTCCCGCATCACGAAAACGAATCTGCACAGAGTTGCTGTGCGCATGACGGCGCGCCCTTCGCTCGATACTGGTTGCACAACGGTTTCCTGAGCCTCGATAAGACAAAGATGTCGAAGTCGCTGGGAAACGTGTTGCTTGTGCATGACCTTATCAAGACGATTCCTGGCGAAGTGATACGCCTTGCGCTGTTGAGCGCGCACTATCGGCAACCGCTGGATTGGTCCGCTGAGACCCTGGAGGCGGCGCGCCGCATGCTCGACAGGTTGTATGGGGCGGTACGCGGTGTGGCTGTCTCCCGCAAAGCTCGCACGGCCGCCGATATTCCGGACGCATTTCTTGCTGCACTCGAAGATGATCTTAATACGCCCAAGGCGCTAGCCGAATTGTTCGGCCTCGCCCGGGCTCTCAACAAGGCGACGGATGCGACCACCCGGAAAACGCTTGCGGCTCAGTTATATGCCTGCGGCGACCTCATCGGCGTGCTTGGCGATGATCCTGACGCGTGGTTTGCCGGGCGCGCGGACGGCGAAATGTCAGCTGCCGATATCGAAGCGCTAATTTCCGAACGAACGAAAGCGCGCGCTGCTCGCGACTTCGAGGCCGCGGACGCTGTTCGCGATCAGCTCGACGCGGCGGGAATTTCAATCGAAGACGGTGATGGCGGCACGAGCTGGCGGCGGAGCACTTGACGGCATGACGAACGAAGTACAGGCAGCGCAGCAGGAACTTATTGAGGACTTCGAAATGTTCGAAGACTGGATGGATCGGTATCAGTACCTGATTGATCTCGGTCGCCGCCTGCCCGAGTTCCCGGAATCCCTGCGCACAGAGGCCAACCGTATTCGCGGCTGCCAGGCCCAGGTCTGGTTCGTCGCCGAGCAGGCGGACGGCAAGCTACATTTCCGTGCCATCAGCGACGCGGCCATCGTGTCGGGTCTGATCGCCTTGTTGTTGCGTTTGTACAGCGGCCGCCGCCCACAAGACATTCTCGATACTGCGCCGGATTTCGTTGCGGCACTCGAGCTTGAAAGTCATTTGAGTGCCACGCGCAGCAATGGTTTGTTTTCAATGCTCAAGGCGATTCGCCATTTCGCTGCAGAGGCGCTGCGAGCCGCCTGATGGCGAATGCCGTGAGTAAGACGCTTGCCTGGCCGCTGATAATGTTGGTGCGGATATACCGGATCGCGATTTCACCATGGCTCGGTATCCATTGCCGTTACGATCCCACGTGTTCACGGTACGCGATTGAAGCGTTGCGCACACATGGCCTATTTCGCGGCAGCTGGCTTGCGACCAGGCGCATTGGCCGCTGCCATCCCTGGGGCGGGACGGGTTATGACCCGGTTCCGGGGCGTGACGAGGACAAGCATGAGTCCGACGAACATCGTTAAAGCGATTTTTTACCCGTTGTCTGAACCTGGCGTGGCGATGACGCTGGTCTTGCTTTGGATGCTTGTAGCATTTGGCATCTGGGGCGGCACAATGGGCCTGTTTCTACTGATTCTCGTTATTCCCGCTGTGTTTCGCTATCAGATGATTATCCTCGAAGCGCGCGCCAGGGGTGAACCGCCATCGACACTTGACGCAGAATTCTTCAACTGGACCGGCAATGCCTGGAATCTGTTTCCGGTTCCTGTCGCGTTGTTGTTGGTCTGGGGGACAATTTGGACTGGCGAAAACTACGGAATCAGCTGGACAGTGCCTGTGATTTTGTTTGCAAGCGTATTTTTCCCAGCCTCAGTTGCAGTATTGGCAATTACGCGTTCGCCCTTGCAGAGTCTCAATCCGATCGCACTCGGACGATTGCTGAGCCGCTGCAGGGCAACGATCTGGATAGCGTCTGTATTCCTGCTGTTGTCCATCTGGCTAATTTCGTTGACGGGTGAATTACCGGTGCCGCTCGCCAACCTGGTCCAGATGTTCCTTTTGTTCGCACTTTTTTCCCTGATCGGGAGCCTGGTCGAGCCGTACGGATTGGTCGCAGATATCAGGATCCCCGATGCGCTACAACCGGAAGCCGAGGAGATTGCCGCCGACATCGAGAAGCAACGCACGGCAATTCTCAACCATGCCTACGGATTCGTCAGTCGCGGCAACCGGGCAGGTGGCTTCAAACACATCACGGAATGGGCAGCCTCATGCCCCGATCCGGTCGCCGCATGGGCCTGGTTTTTTGAGGGAATGCTGGCATGGGAAAATCAGCAACATGCGTTGTTTTTTGCGCAACTCTACATCCACGATATGCTTCAGCACGGTGAAAACATCCCGGCCCTCAAGGTAGTGATGAGATGCCACCTCGTCAGTGAGCGCTTTCGGCCCCTGAGCGAAGATCTGCCGACTCTCATCAAGGCAGCCCAAAGCAGTGGCAATATCGAACTCGCGACCGTGCTGAAACGCAATTGAGGCGCTACAATGGGCGCATGAACAAGCGTTTGCTGACGATTTTGAGGTGCCCGGTGTCCCACAAGGGATTGGCTGTTTTGAAGAAAGACAGACTCGCACAGGTCAATGCGGCCATAGCGGCCGGACAGATCATCACTCATGACGGATCGAAAGTGGTCGAGCCACTGAACGAGGCGCTGGTCACGGATGACGGCAAACGCATCTATCCAGTGGCTGACGGAATACCGGTGCTGCTGGAGGACGAATCGATAGGCCTGGAGCAGCTTGATTGAAGATCCAGGCCAACCAGCTATCGTCTCACCTTAAGAATTCTCTGGCTCCCTGTTACCTTGTAACGGGCGACGAACATCTGCTCGTCGGAGAAGCGCTGGACGCAATCCGCAAGACGGCACGTGAACGTGGTTTTAGTTCCCGAGAGCTGCACATCGCGACAACCGGATTTGACTGGCCGCAACTCGTTGCTTCGACAAGCAACCTGTCACTGTTCGCCGAGCAACGCATCATTGAACTGCGGCTTCCTACCGGCAAGCCAGGACGTGCTGGTGGCCAGACTATTATCGACCTTGTCGAACAGGCGGGCCCTGAGTTGCTGTTCATCGTGACCGGGCCAAAGCTCGACAAGAGCAGCAGCGCATCCAAGTGGGCCAAAGCATTAGACCGCAAAGGTGTGAGTCTGCCGATCTGGCCAATCGGCGTTCGCGAATTGCCGGGCTGGATAGCCAGTCGTATGCGTGCTGCTGGCCTGCAGCCCGACGGCGAGGCAGTGACGTTGGTTGCGGACCGGGTTGAGGGCAACTTGCTGGCAGCCAGGCAGGAAATCGAGAAACTTCGCTTACTGTTGGGCGAGGGACCGGTATGCGTTGCGGACGTCAGCGCTGCTGTAGCCGATAGCAGTCGCTACGACGTCTACAAACTGACGGATGCAGCGCTCGCTGGCGACGCGCGCCGGGCTGTGAAGATACTCGGTGGTCTGCGCGCCGAAGGTGTCGAACCCGTCATCGTAGTGTGGGCGTTGACTCGGGAATTGCGCACGCTTGCCACGCTTGATGACGTCATTCGTCAAGGTGGCGATCTTGGCGGCGCAATGCAGAAGTCCGGCGTTTGGCGTAATCGCCAGGGCTTGGTGCGCAGTTGCGTAGGCCGGCACCAGCACGGTGATTTTCACAAGATGCTCAAAGTAACCGGAAGAGCCGACGCTGCCGCAAAAGGACAACGAGCCGGAGATCCCTGGCAGATCGCAGTCGATGTTGTAGTGAACCTGTCGCTGTGAGACCCATTGGTATATTCGGCGGGACGTTTGATCCAATTCACTATGGCCACCTGCGCTCCGCGTTCGAAGTGCTGCAGGCGCTGCGATTCGAAGAGATACGCTTCATACCGTGCGGCGATCCACCGCATCGTGGCGCGACTTTTGCGGCGGCGGAGTCGCGCTTACGGATGGTCGAGGTCGCAATCAAAGGTCAGGATGGATTCAGCAGCGACGATCGGGAGATCCGGCGCGATGGCCCGTCGTACACAATTGACACTTTGACGACGCTGCGCGAAGAATTTCCAAGCCGCTCATTGGGACTGATATTGGGCATGGATGCGTTTCTCGGGCTGTCGAAATGGCACCGCTGGGATGAAATCCTGAGCGTCGCCCACATTGTTGTCGCGCACCGGCCGGGCTGGAAAGCGCCCGATATCGGCCCGCTCGGTGAAATAATCTCGGAATTTGGTACGCATCGCGTCGATGAATTGCACGACACACAGCATGGGCGCATTTATATTCATGCCGTGACACAGCTGGAAATTTCGTCGACAGAAATACGCGATCTGATTGCGGCAGGCCGCGATGCCCGGTTCTTGATGCCCGACGCAGTAAAAAATGTCATTGAGGAGAGTCGACTATATGAGAGTTGTACAAATTGAGATTTGCGCATGAATAGCGAGAAATTGTGTGAGCTGGTCATCGAGGCACTCGTCGACATGAAGGCTCAGGACATTATCAATCTTGATGTTCGAAACATGACGACGGTGACCGACTACATGATCGTAGCCAGTGGAACCTCGAGACGGCACGTGCGGGCGCTGGTTGACAATGTGGCGGAGAAAGCCAAGAAATCCGGTCACCGGCCCATCGGCATTGAAGGTGAAATTGGCGGCGAGTGGGTACTGCTGGATCTGCAGGACGTCGTGGTTCATGTGATGCTGCCCAAAGTGCGTGAGTTTTATAACCTGGAGAAGCTCTGGTCGATCGTCCCGTCCGAGCATGCCACGGCGTCACAAGGGTAGTCCGTGCATATTCGCCTTTTAGCGGTTGGTGAACGCCAACCTCCCTGGGTGGACGATGCTTTTGGCATCTACACTGAGCGATATCCGCGCGAATGGAAATTTCGTCTCGATACTATCGCGACGGTTCGTCGTAACAAAAACGACAAATCCCGTGAGGCGATGGAGTCCGAGGGCGTGCGAATCCTGACAAAACTAAGCTCGACCGAGCAGGTCGTGCTGCTCGATGAACGAGGCCAACAGCTGACAAGCAAGGCGCTGGCAATAAATCTTTCGGCCTGGCAAAGTGACGGGCGCAATCTTTGCTTTGTCATCGGCGGCCCGGACGGCGTGTCGGAGTCGTGCCGGCATCGTGCGGACATGACCTGGTCCTTGTCGCGATTGACGCTGCCACATGGCATGGCACGAGTCTTGTTTTCGGAACAGCTTTATCGGGCCTGGTCCTTGCAGACCGGGCACCCGTATCATCGAGCATGACTGCCGCGCTGTATCTGGCTTCAACTTCCCCGCGCCGGCAGGAGATATTGCGGTCGCTGGGGCTGGAATTTACGGTCATCGGTGTGAAGATCGACGAAACTCGCCTGGAGGGTGAATCGCCGCGGCAAATGGTGTTGCGATTGGCGGCTCAAAAGGCCGCAGCCGCCGTATCTGAGGATGTTCAGCTCGTCATTGGCGCTGACACGATAGTGCTTCTGGGCGACAGAATACTGGGCAAGCCACGCGACAGGGACGATTCAGTGGAAATGCTCATGAGCCTGTCAGGCCGGAATCATACGGTGCTAACTGGCGTCGCCTTGCGGTCATCCGCGGGTACCAGCACCGTACTCTCCGAGACTGATGTCCGTTTTCGCGAAATTGATCGGGACGAAGCGCTCGCATACTGGCAAAGTGGGGAGCCTTGCGACAAGGCTGGGTCCTATGCCATACAAGGCAGAGGCGGAGCGTTCGTTGCGGCAATCAGAGGTAGCTATTCCGGTGTGGTCGGATTGCCGGTCTATGAACTGGTCGATCTGCTCAGAAATGCCGGCATCGACGTGATGAAGAAACCAACAGTACAACTGCGTGACGACGGCGGATGAGCGACGAATCATCAAAAGAAGAGATCCTGGTCAATGTAACACCGAACGAGGTGCGCGCAGCCCTGCTCGAGAACGGCGTGCTGCAAGAGGTCTATATCGAGCGCGCTTCGCGTCGCGGTTTGATCAGCAATATCTACAAAGGACGGGTGTCGCGCGTCCTGCCCGGAATGCAGGCAGCTTTCATCGATATCGGACTTCCGCGGACCGCATTTTTGCACGCATCGGACATCGCACCGTCGTCAGATGCGGCAAGCGGCGACGATGTGCCGAACATCAAGAAACTCGTCTGCGAGGGCGACGAGCTCATGGTGCAGGTCGTGAAAGACCCTCTCGGCAACAAGGGCGCTCGCCTCACAACCTATATTACATTGCCGTCGCGGCTCATTGTTTTCTTGCCGTGCAGCGTATCTGTTGGCATCTCGGCTCGTATTGAAGAAGACGAGGAACGAGAGCGGCTGCGCGGAATCGTCGAGGAGTTGCTCGCGGAGCACGATCTCAAGTGCGGGGCTATCGTCCGTACTGCAGCGGAAGGGGCTCATGTCGACGCGCTCGCTACGGATCTTCGTTATGCATGCAAGTTGTGGGAGGTTGTTCAGCAACGGTGCAGCGTCGCTAGTGTAAAAACATTGGTACACGAAGACCTGTCGCTGCCGATGCGCGTAATGCGCGACATGGTAACGGCCGACGTTGAGCGTATTCTTGTCGATTCCAATGATGATTTCGAGGCCATGCAGAAATTTGCCACTACCTATCTGCCGGATATCAAGCCAAAGCTTGAACTCTACAAACGTCGCCGTCCGATATTTGATCTGCACGGAATCGAGGACGAGATTGGCAAGTCGCTGGAGCGAAATATCTCGCTAAAATCGGGAGGTTACGTAATTTTTGATCAAACTGAGGCGATGACGACGGTCGATGTTAATACTGGCGGGTACGTCGGCCATCGCAACCTCGAAGAGACGATTTACCGGACCAATCTTGAGGCGGCTGTTGCGATCGCACGGCAGCTAAGACTGCGCAATCTGGGAGGCATCATTATTATCGATTTTATTGATATGGAAGAGGCAGACCACCGCGCCAATGTTCTGCACTCACTCGAGCAATCCCTGGCCAGGGATCACGCGCGTCACCAGATCATGCCCGTGTCGCCGCTGGGTCTCGTTGAGATGACTCGCAAGCGCACACGTGAAAGCTTGCAACACATACTTGGCGAAGACTGCGCAGGGTGCGGTGGCCGCGGCTTCGTATTAACGGCCGAAACCATATGCTTCGAGATTTTTCGCGAGGTTATTCGTCAGTCACGGCAATTCGATTTCGAGGAGGTATTAGTGCTGGCGCACGAGGACGTTATTGAATTACTAATCGATGAGCAAGCGAGCAGCCTCGCCGAGCTCGAAGAACAAACCGGCAAGTCGATACGATTACAGACCGAATCACTGTACCTGATTGATCAGTTTGATGTTGTTTTGATGTGAGCCGCCGAGTCTATTGCCTGTTATGAAAGCCCTGTTGCAACGCCTGCTCAAACTATTTGCCTATGCAATGGCGGGCGTAGTGATCTTGCTAGCCATCGGGGTAGGTCTGTTTCGACTGTTCCTGCCGCGACTGCCGGAATACCAGGAAGAAATCAAAGCATGGGCGAGCTCTGCTGTGGGCATGGAAGTCAATTTTTCCGGGATGGATGCCCGCTGGGGACTGAGCGGCCCTGAAATTTATTTCTACAACACCAAACTCAATCAATTCGGCAGGGAGGCCGGGACAATTGCGGCCGAGGAAGTTCGGATTAGTATCGGCCTGGTGAATCTACTGGTTGATCGAACACTTGTTGTCGACCGTATCGTGATCCGAGACACGAGCATCGATGTAGAAATGCTCGATGATGGTCGCTACAGGATACAGGGCAGACTTGCCAGCGAACTGCTCGATTTTCAGTCCGCTGATGCGGTCGCTACCACTAATATTGAGATTATCGGCGAGGATATTGAATTGCGTTTCACGCAACCGGGCGTCGCGCAGCCTCGTTATTTTAGTATTCCGCGAACGAGTGTCAGCATCGACCAGAAAAGGATTGCAATAGACGCGTCGATTCGCCTGCCGCGCGATCTCGGCCGTCAGCTCACAATCTCAGCGACGCAAGTTCTGGGCCTGCCAGCCGAAGACCGAATTTGGGACATATCATTTGAGGCTGACAACATTAATCTGTCGAGCTGGTCCAGCCTGCCGCTGGGCGATGAGCGCTTCAAATCCGGCACGGGCGACCTAAGTCTGTCGATCGCATTCGCAGACGGTAAGATTCGCAACGCGTCGGCCGATATCGACTTTGTCGATGTGGCATTTGTTGATAATCAGTTTTTCGATATTAACGGGCGTGTGGAGCTCGACGTCGCGCATGATGGCTGGCTCATCGCTGCGAACGAATTGAACATTTCATTGCCCGATCACGACTGGCCGGAGTCGTCGTTGCGTGTCGAAGCAAGTACGGACAACGAAGGCCAGATTGTCATGCTGGACGTACGTGCCTCGTACCTCAATCTTGATGACGTCGTCATGCTGCGGCCCTGGCTAACTCAGGATCAGCAGCAGTACATCGTGGAGTACGCGCCGTCAGGTGTTGTCAGGTACCTGGTTGCGACCGTGTGGGATGTCGATGCCGACGTGTTGCGCTTTAATGTTTCGGCTGAACTGCAACGTGTGGGAATCAGTGCAGCGCCAGGGCGCCCGGGAATACGGGGCTTCTCCGGGCAGGTACGGGCAAATCGCTCGGGCGGCCGATTGGAGATAAATTCTACCGATTTGACACTCGACCTGGCTGACTACCTCGCCGAACCGATAAGTGTTGATTCGGCGGAAGGCACAGTCATATGGCGTACCAGCAAAGCTCGGACAACAATATTGTCAGACAGTATTCGCATCAATAGCGACATTTTCCATAGCCAAAGCAACGTTCAGGTGACCCTTAGTCACGACGGTACGGCCCCCGAAATCGACTTGGCGAGTACCTGGAGCATCGCCGATGTTGCGGCTGCAAAACGCTACATACCCGAAAAAATAATGGAGCCTAAACTGTACGACTGGCTGCACATGGCTTTGGTGTCCGGTTCGATTCCGCGCGGCACTACGCAGCTGAACGGGGCTCTCGACAAATTTCCCTTCGACGGCGGCGAAGGCCGGTTGTTGATTGAGGCTTCGATTCGCGATATGACGTTGAAGTATCATCGCCGCTGGCCTGCTACCGAGCACCTCGATATGGAGATCGTGCTCGATAATGCGCGGCTTTATTCGCTTCACAACAGGTCGATAAATACTGCGAACGAAGTCGTCGACGCGAAGGTGACCATCGCCGACCTGCGCGACCCGATACTCGAGATCGAGTCGTTTGCGACCGGCACGCTCGAATCGGTTCGGCAGTTCTCGCTACAAAGCCCGATTGCCGACGTTTTTGCGGGCAACCTCGAGCGGATATCGGTGTCCGGTGAGGCGTCGTTTTCACTGGATTTGACGATGCCGCTGAAGCGAGTTCAGGATTTCGAATTCGTGTCTCGCGTACGCAGCAATAATGGCACACTTGCGATCGAGGGTTTCGCACCGGCAGTCACCGATTTAATCGGTGAGGTCACGATAGCGCGCGACCACATATCCAGTGAGTCCCTGGGTGGCCGATTCCTCGGCCGGGAGATCAGCATCGAACTGACTCGATCGGAAGATCCGCAATTTTCGGTTGTAGCGACGGTCGATGGCGTTATTAGCGCAGACGCGGTTGTCGGCGAGCTCGGCGTGCCGCTGGACGGGCTGATTGGCGGTGAGGCCGGCTACCAGGCGCGCATCCTTTTTCCTGACATCAAGATTGCTTCTGCTGTGCCGCTGACCATTCGAATTGACAGTGACTTTGAAGGACTTGAGTTCGATTTACCACAGCCGTTCGGAAAATCGATCGAGTCATCTTTGCTGGTTAAAGGTGATATTCGCTTCATGCCGGGCGGCGAGGTTATCGAAAGCACCGGGTTTGCCGAGAATAAGATCGCATGGAAGCTCGCATTCAACAGTCTTGAAGAGGGTTGGGACTTTGATCGCGGCGTCGTCATGCTTGGGGGTGACGTCATGGAGCCCGCTGCCACTCGCGGCCTGCACATCCGCGGCCGTATCGGCGTTGTCAGGCTACAGGACTGGTTGAGTTTGTCGCGTAGCGGGGACAAGAATATTGGTGCCGCCGAACGAATTCGATCGATCGATATCGTTGTCGATGACCTGTACATCATTGGGCAGCACTTGCAGGGTCACAGGGTCCGCGTAGATCGTAGCGCACGCGACTGGCTGGTGCAGTTGGATGGCGATGACATCATCGGGTCTGTTTTCGTACCGTATGACTTCAGTTCCGAGCGCGCCATGGTGCTGGATATGGAGAAATTGCGCTTGCCGGGAGATGAAGCGGGCGACGGTACCGCGACAATGATTGATCCGCGCACATTACCCCCGATTACTCTCAGTGCCGCGGAATTCGCGTTTGGTGACCGCTATATTGGCGCAGTCGAAGTAGTGATGGAAAGGTCACCAGACGGCCTAATCGCGAGCAAATTCGTCAGCAAGGATGACAGCTTTGAAATTGTTGGCACAGGCCGCTGGCTTGCCGACGAACACGATCCCCTGGGCAGTCACAGCTATGTTTCGGCGACCCTGACCAGCACCAATGTCGAACAGACGATGTCACGTCTCAACTACCAGCCAGGGATCGTCAGCGATGACATGACAATGCAGCTGGAACTCGACTGGTCAGGCAGCCCGCGAGCGGACTTTTTTGATGTGCTGGATGGCGACGTGCAACTCAAGTTTGGCAACGGGCAGCTGGAAGAGGTGGAGCCCGGCGCTGGTCGTGTATTTGGCTTGATGAGTCTCAGCGCACTGGAACGGCGTTTGTCATTCGATTTCCGCGATGTCTTTGGCAAAGGCTTTGGCTTTGACAAGATTGCGGGTACGTTTCGCATCGATGATGGCAAAATTTACACATGCGATTTGTCGCTTGAAGGTCCCGCAGCCGATATCGGTATAGTCGGCGAGGCAGACCTTGCCAGCCGGACATACGACCAGACTGCAATTGTTAGCGCCAATGTTGGCGCCACGTTGCCTATCGTAGGGGCAGTAGTCGCAGGGCCGCAGGTCGCAGCTGTGTTGCTTATCTTTTCGCAAATATTCAAGAAACCATTGCAGGAAATCGGCCAGGTTTACTATCGCATCGGCGGCTCTTGGGACGAACCCATCGTCGAATCGACGAATTCGGAGGCCTTTGTCGCAAGCGGCGAGCTTGCCAGCTGCCTGGCCGAGAACGAGTAAGAGTCATAGATGACTATTCGTGTAGCAGCGATTCAAATGAACAGTGGCGCCGATGTTGCCGCCAACCTGGCGCTTGCCGACGGGCTCCTTGAAGATGCTGCTGCTGATGGCTGTGTGCTAGCCGTTTTGCCGGAAAACTTCGCGTTGATGGCTGCGAGGGGTCGGGACAAGGCGAAACACGCTGAGGAGCTGGATGAGGGCCCTATACAGGCATTCCTGTCCGATGCGTCGCAGCGCCATGGCTTATGGATTATCGCCGGCAGCATACCCCTGGTGTCGCCGGCGATTGACGCCGAACGAGTGTTCGGCGCATGTCCGGTTTACGACACCAATGGTAGCGCCCAGGCGATTTACCGCAAGATC